>ORJL011106076.1_pt1 | contig 99225 bp, 82 predicted proteins | sample 1779941 | NCBI WGS metagenome assembly ORJL01 (sample SAMEA104232317, study PRJEB22302) | groundwater metagenome | biome: forest; feature: aquifer; material: groundwater | place: USA | collected 2011-08-07 | depth 5.8 m | reverse complement strand
CTGTTCGATTGTCTCCACGCGCGTGTCGTCCATATCTAGTCGCATGGCTCCGATGATAGACACCACAACCCAGTTCCTTCAGGCTCATCTTGTGTTGGAAATAGCCCACCTCTCCAGGCTCATCTTGCATTGGAAGAGACTCGGAGTAGACAAGTTGGTTCGCCTTGACTACCATGGTGCGAAGGAGGTGCCAGCAGGAACGTGCGCCGCGATTCTCAAGGCAGCTGGCCTGAGGACACCGCATGGGAGGTAGTGTGATAGAGCTCAGATACTCGCTGATAATCGAGGCTACTGAAGACCCTACCTTCTTTGGCTTCTACTCCCCCGATCTGGAAGGCTTCACAGGTGTGGGACACTCTGTGGAAGACTGCATATACCAGGCTAAATGGGGCATGGAGGAACACGTGGCGCTCCTGAAGGAACGCGGACTCCCGGTCCCCCAAGCGAGTCCCGATCCAACCATTGTTGTGCGCAACGTGCCCGGAGTTCCTGCCTCGCAGGCTGGCGGCAGATAGTTCAGCCGTGGGTCAAGGGCTACTACATGAACATCGCCCGCTACACCAGCACCTGGGCGGAGGCACAGTGGCTGGACAAATAGGGCTGATACGCGCCCCCACGGGTGTGAGCCAGTTGGCGTCTCGAGAACCTGAGCCAGGGAGGAGTGTATGAAGGCGATGCCTACGCTCAACTTCAGGGGAGGCGTAGGGAAGACCACATTGATACCATGGTTCTAAGGAAGTCCCGAGCTGGACTTGCGCTGCCATCCTGAAGGCAGCCGGGATCAAAGCAGGGACAAACATGGTGACCACCCAGCTCGCTGACGAAGCAAGTGCCCCCTTCAGGTCCGGCACCGTCGCCATTGTGGGCCGACCCAACGTGGGCAAGTCCACACTGCTCAACCTGCTGGTCAAGTTCAAGCTATCCGCCGTCAGCCCCAAGCCTCAGACCACGCGGCACAAGGTCCTGGGCATCCTCACGAGTAGTAGCTACCAGGTCGCCTTTCTGGACACGCCCGGCTTGCCCTATCGCACGCCCGACGAGCTCAATCGCCGCCTGGTATCCCGGGCGCTGGAGGCTCTAGAAGAGGCGGACCTGGCGGTGCTGATGGTGGAACCCAGGTCTCCAGGGCGCGTAGAGCGCCAGCTCATTGAGGCGCTTCAGAAGGCGGGCAAGCCTGGCATCCTGGCCATCAACAAGATTGACCTGCTGCCCAAGGCCCGGGTGTTGCCCGTGATGGACGAGTACCGCCAGCTCTATCCGTTCAGTGAGATCGTCCCCATCAGTGCCCTGAAACCCGACGGCGTGGACCGACTGCTCGACGTGATCGTCGCGCACTTGCCCCAGGGCGAAGCTCAGTTCCCACCGGACGAGCCTACCGACCGCACAGAGCGCTTCCTGGCCGCCGAGCTAGTGCGTGAGCAGGTCTTCAACACCTTGGCCCAGGAGTTGCCCTACGCCGTGGCCGTGGAGATAGACGAGTTCCGGGAGCAGTCCGAGGAGTACGGCGGCAAGGACTACATCCGCGCCGTGCTGTACGTGGAGAAGGACTCCCAGAAAGGCATCCTGATTGGCCGGAACGGCGAGATGCTCAAGAGGATCGGCAGTCAGGCGCGCCAGGGCATTGAGGCAGTAACGGACCGCCCGGTCTACCTGGAGCTATGGGTTAAGGTCTATCCCAGGTGGCGCAAGGACAAAGCGTTCTTGCAACGCATTGGCTACTAGGGTACTGTCTCGGAAACAGACCGCGTAACCCGACTGGCTTTGGATGCCCGTTCGTCCCTTCGGCTTCGCTCAGGGCAGGCTCTTCGACAAGCTCTCAGGATGAGCGGGCCTTCCGCGCCACGGCAGCCTCCATCCGGAGCAGCCCCGCCTTGAACGACAGGTCCGCGCCCGTGTAGCCCCCCAGACCTCCGTCGGCAGCCACCACGCGGTGGCACGGAATGACAATAGGCACTGGGTTGGCGCCTACAGCCTGGCCCACGGCCCGCGCCGCCCGGGGCTTGCCGACACGCTGGGCAAGCTGGCCGTAGGTCAAGGTAGTGCCCGAGGGGATGTCCCGGAGCGCTCGCCACACTGCCTGCTGGAAGTCTGTTCCCAGCGACATGTCCACTGGGTCGGTGAAAGCCACTGGCTCTCCGTCAAAGTAGGCGCATAGCCGCCGTCCAAAGTCCCGCACCTCTTCGGGCATCCCATCACTGAAGCCCAACACGGCGGCCTCAGCATCGCCCTTGGTGGGCCGGGGCAGAACGAGCCGTCGTAGCCCCTTGTCACCCCACTCAAACGCCACCCAGCCCAACCGGGTCTTCACAAGGTAACGGTTGTCCAGCATGGGCTACCTCCGGGGAGAAACGGCGCGGCGCAGCAGTGCGCGGCGCAGCAGCCTCCAGGCATTGTCCAGCGACTTGGCCTGGGTAGCATCAGCGACCTGGCCGCCGTAGCGGGCGGCGCTGTAGCTGTGCACGATGCGCTCTACGCTGGGACGCATCCAGGGTAGCTTCTGCGACAATGCCTGCCCGAACTCCACCGGCGTCTGTTGCGGTTGAGGGCCGGCACGGGCGAGCCGGGCCAGACGGCGGGTCTTCTCGTAGGCGCAGGCAGCGGGGTCCAGACCAGATAGACCTCGGCGCCAGCTCCACCAGGCAACCACTCCACCCAGGGCAGCGAAGGTGGCAAAGGCGACGGGGGCTACCGGCACCGAGCGCCAAGGGCCAGAGCCGCTGGTTGCGGGGAACACGAGGGGCAGGGGTGGCTCTTCCTCTTCCAGGAACCCATCGCTGCCCACGTCAAACGGCAGTGCATCCAGCTCCTCAAGCTCCTCCCGGGTTGCACCGGGCAGCGAGTAGCCGGGCGTGGGCTCGAACTCAATCCAGCCATAGCCCGGGAAGAAGGCCTCGGCCCAGGCATGGGCGTGGTGCTCCCGGACCACCCAGAGACCGCTTTGCCTGTCGAAGTCGCCCGTGTTGTAGCCCACCGCCACCCGGGCAGGTATGCCGGCCGCCCGAAGCAGCACGGCCATCGCAGAGCCATAGTAGTCGCTGTAGCCCTTCCGCTGGTCGAACAGGAAGAAGTCCACCGAGTCCTGGTTGTAGGGTGGGGGCTGGATGTCCTGCGTGTAGGGGATCCCATGCAGGTACTCGACAATGGCCTGTGCCTTGTCGTAGGGGTTGTCCTTGGACCGGGTGATCTGGAGAGCCAGGTCCCTCACCCGTTTGGGCAGGCTTTCGGGCAGTTGGAGATAGCGGTCGGTGACCCAGTCGGGGTAATCGGTGCCCGCTGCCCGCAGGTCCGCTGCCGCGGCCAGCGAGACCTCCGATGTCACTACATACTCGTGGCCTACCCGCAAGCGCTGTCTGGTGAGTGTGGCCAGCGGGTCAGACGGTGTCAACCCCACGCGCCGCACCACCACGGCGAGCTGGCGGGGCTGCCCTCGGGTAGCCGGTGGCAGGGCAGGGACAACACCATCCACCCCCAGGGGAATGGCGCTCCCATCCACCGAGACGCCCTCCACCCTGAGGTCGGCTGGCAGTGCGGTCAGTATGCGTGGCAAGGTGGTCTGCCCCGAGGCTAACTGGCGCGATAGCTCCTCCGAAAGCGACCGCAGGTCAGCGGGCAGGCTGGGGTCCTGAGGAGGCACGATGGTGACCGTTCTCCCCCCAAGTAAACCCCTCCCGCTGGTGAGCGTGAGAGTAAACCACGCCGGGGGTAGGCTGGCCGACTCTGCGGGCAGGCTCACGCTGACAGGTTCCCCCGCTGCGAAGACAAGGTTGGTGTCGAAGCCGACCTGGACCCTCTGGGTCACCTGGAGACGCTTGGCATAGGCCGGAGGTGGGTCTTCGTCACTCGTCGCCAGAGGCAGCAGCAACTGCTCCAGGACCCCGCTTCGCCACCCCTGGGAAGTGTAGGTGTCGTAGCTCCTGCCCCGCCAGTACCCGGGACGCCCGGCGCCCACCCGCAAGCTTACCTGGCTGCCCAGGGAGATCGCCCCACGGAAAGGCAGCGTGTCGCCGAAGGTATGCATGGGCATGGGTTTGAGTGAGGTAGTAGAGGCGAACACTCGGTTGAACTGGGACTGGAAGCCGTCCCAAGGCCCGCTGAACTGCGCCCAGGCTTGACGCACCGGGGTCTGCGGGTGGGGAACGGGCAACTGCCACACCACCACCAGGGCGACCAGGGCGACCAGGAACGCCTCACCAACGAAAGAGAACCCCACGCCTTCGCCCTGGTACTGGCCCGAGCTTTCCCAGGACCGGCGCTGTCTCAGGTAGTTGAGACGGGCCACCAAGACCAGCGCTATTAGCGCATAGAAGAACAGGTATGTGCTGAGCCTGCCCTGGGAGTAGTTCAGCGTGACGAGGAGCACCACGCCCCCAGGCACGACCGGGGACCATACTCGGCCCCGGAAGGCCAGCCACGCTGCCAGGTAGCCCGCCAGCCACACGATAGCCACCAGCATAGTGACGAAGGGAAGGACATCCACGCTGATACTGCCGAAACGGGTGACGCCTACCCACAGGTCCAGGCGCTCCAACACCAGCCGAGCGCGGTCTGCTGTGCTGCCCTCGGGGAGCAGGCCAATGGCCTGCCAAAGCACGATCAGGGCACCCAGGCCGAGGGACAAGGCGTGGAGGAGCACACCGGGCAGCTTGATCTTGCTGAAGAGCAGGGCCGTGGCCAACGCCAAGACCACCACATAGCCCAACGCAGGCATGTGGAGCACCCATTGGGTGGACTCCATGGCCCAAGCCATCAGCAGGAGCAACAGTGCGACGAGGCCGACCGTGGTCCAGCCCTCGTAGGGGACAAGCCGCCGCCGCACAGTGGCCCGCCAAGGTCTGGCCGGGGAACTCATGCCGTCACGGGCTCCCGCCGCCGGCCCGAACCCTGGTCTGAGGGACGGGCCAGGGCTGCCGCCAGGTTGTCGCCACGCCTCACCAGGTAGACCGGCACTCCCCGTGCCGCGAGGACCTCGGCGGGCGTCGCTGGGCTGCGGGTCTCGGCGAAGGACGAGGCGTCCACTAGGACGGCCACCGCCCTCATGCCCCGGTTGGTAAGCTGGCCCACAGCCACCGGCCAGTCCCTATCGGCCGAGGGAGTTATCACTATCACCGTGGAGCGGTGATTGAGTTGGTGCCCATGTTTGGCCAGTCCCTCGGCCAGCGGCGCCTCGTCCTTGGCGTGCGCCTCGGCCAGCACCTCCAGGACACGCCGGAGCTGGTGGCTGCCCCGACCCCCTGGAAGGCGGTGCACACTCTTACCCCCCAGGAGAAGGCCCACCGAGTACTCCGCCTGAAGGAGCTGACGGGCCAGGGAGGCGGCCACAGTCACTGCGTATTCCTCGGTGCCATCTTCGTCCTGGCCGCGGTGCGCATTCCGGTCCAGGTCGAGGACCAACCATACATCGCTTGAGGTCTCCAGCTCAAACTCCTTGACCATGAGCTTGCGCAGGCGGGCCGTGCTGGGCCAGTGGATGCGCTGGAAGCTGTCGCCGGCGGCGTATTCCCGGACTGTCACCGCGCTGGTGGATGCCTGCTGGCCTCGCCGCTGGCGGTGCCCATGCTCGGGCAGCGCTGTCGAGGGCAATACGAAGCGAGGGAGGTCAACCATCCGGGGATACACCAGCAGGGAGAAAGCGCCTGTCACCTTGCGCTGGAAGCGGAATAGTCCAAAGGGATCGCTGCCGGCAATCACCGCCGGGCCAAGGGTAAACCGCCCCCGACGACGGCACAGGGTGGTGACCTGCCAGGAACGTGAACCGTCCTCGGGCAGGTTAAGGATGGCGCTGGCCTCGTGGCCGGGCAGGTCGGATGGCTCTCGGAACTCAACGCGGGGACGTGGCGACCGCCCGTGATGCGAGACGGTGACCCGCTGCAAGAAGCTGTTCCCTACCTGAGTCTGGCTCACTTCTCGCTGCACTTCGACGGTTACACCTCGAAGTCTGTACCAGGCCCATACGGGCGCGATGGCCAGTATCACGGCCACCAGAAAGGCCAGGCGGTAAAGCAAGTCGAACCCGCTGCCTAGGGCCATGACGGCCACGACGAGGAGGGCCAGCAGGAGCCAGTAGCGCATGGGGAGGCTACCTCTAGCGTCGCACCATCGGCCCGGGCCGTGCCCCCGGGACCGGTATGCTGGCTAGGGTCTCCTCCACTATCTGCTTGCTCGCCTTGCCTTCCATGCGGGCGGAGGGCTCCAGGATCAGCCGGTGGGCCAGCGCGGGGACGGAAAGGGTCTTGACGTCGTCGGGCAGGACGTAGTCCCGCCCCTGCAACAGCGCCAGGGCCTGGGCCGAGCGGTACAGCGCCAGTGAGCCCCGCGGGGACGCCCCCAGGTAGACGGCCGGGTGGCTGCGGCTCTTCTCCACCACGCGCGCGATATACTCCCGCACCAGGGGGTCCACACGGATGCCGGTAACGTCCTCCTGAAGCGCCAGCAGCTCCTGCGCCGACACCACCTGCCCCAGGGACTCCAGCGGATGCTGCCGCTGCTGTGCTTCCATGATAGCCATCTCGTCCTCTAGGGTCGGGTATCCCAAGCTGAGGCGCAGCAGGAAGCGGTCCAACTGTGCCTCGGGCAGAGGGAAGGTACCCTCGTACTCGATGGGGTTCAGGGTAGCCATCACCAGGAAGGGCCGGGGCATGGGGTGGGTGACCCCGTCCACTGTTATCTGTCGCTCCTCCATGCACTCCAGCAGCGCAGACTGGGTCTTGGGGGAAGCCCGATTTATCTCGTCGGCCAACACGACCTGGGCTATCACGGGCCCGGGCCGGAACTCGAAGTCGCCGCTCTTCTGGTTGTAGACGGAGACGCCGGTGATGTCGCTGGGCAGGAGGTCCGGAGTGAACTGAATGCGCCGGAACTCGCAGCCTAGAGAGCGGGCAAGGCTCTTGGCCAGTGTGGTCTTGCCCACACCGGGGACATCTTCAATGAGCAGGTGCCCACGGCTGAGGAGGGCGGTGAGCGCAAGCTCTACTACGTTGTCCTTGCCGACGATGACTTTCTTGACGTTGTTAAGGATTTTCTCGGCGTTTGACCTGGACGCTTCCAACAAAATATCACTCCCTGAAAAGCAGGTGGAACACTTTTTAGTCTACCACAACGCGCGCGGCTTTGCTTTCCGCCCCTCGTCATTGCGAGCCGTAGCCCTGACCCTGAGCGCAGCGAAGGGGAAGGGGCAGCGAAGCAACCTTCAGCCCGGTGAAAGGCCGGAGATTGCTTCGTCGTCCCGATTTCATCGGGACTCCTCGCAATGACGAAATGAGGATCGCGCGGTGGTGCCGCTGCTGCCGTGAGATCGGCCAGCGTAGCGGCAATTCATGAATTGCCGCTACGGGAACACGCGTTGGCGGGATAGTACAGCGCTAACCCCCTAAAGCCCCCTGGCCAAGGGGGACGGTGGGTGTAATCCCTCCGGCTTCTTAATGAAGACCGCGTGTTGCACTGGAGACCGTCCGCTGCTTGACAGCATCCAAAGGACGGGGGATACTGGCTATACCTATGCGGCTCCTGGAGCACGAAGCCAAGGCCCTGCTACGCAAGATCGGGCTCCCTGTGCCCGCCGCCCGGCTGGCCCGGTCACCGGAGCAGGCCGCCGAGGCGGCCAACGCCGTCGGTCTGCCGGTGGCGGTCAAGGCCCAGGTCCCCTCCGGCGGGCGCATGAAGGCCGGGGCCATCCGCTTCGCCTCGACGGGCGAGGAGGCCCGCCAGGCCGCCCGCGAGGTGCTTTCCAGGGACGTCAACGGACACCGTCCCCAGGCGGTGCTGGTGGAGAAGCAAGTGCAGGTGGCCCGCGAGGTATACCTGGGCGCCACCTGGGATCCCTCCGCCAAGCTGCCGGTGGCGCTGTTCTCGCCGCTCGGCGGGATTGACATCGAGGAGGCAGCCCAGGCGCAGCCGGAGAAGGTGGCCCGCATCCATTACTCAGTGCTGCTGCCGCCGGCGGACTACCCCTTCAAGCAGGGCCTGGCCTCCGTGGGAACTACCGGGCGCGACCTGACCACGCTTACGCCCCTGCTGTCCCGCCTGGCCAGGGCCTTTGTAGACTATGACCTGACCCTGGCCGAGGTCAACCCCGTGGGCCTGCTCCCCGATGGGTCGGCGCTGGCCCTGGACGCCCATATTGACATTGAGGACGATGCCCTCTACCGGCAGGGCGCCCTGCTCAAGGAGCTAGGCATTGATGCCGCGGAGCAGCTGGGGCCCCGGGCCACTGCCTTCGAGAAGAAGGCCGCTGAGATAGACGCCAGCGACCACCGGGGCGTGGCCGGGCGTATGGTCGAGTTCGAGGGCTCCCTGGGCCTGATTATCGGCGGCGGCGGCGGCAGTCTCACCATCTTCGACGCCGTGCGCAAGCACGGGGGACGCCCCGCGAACTACTGCGAGATCGGGGGCAACCCCAGCGTGCGCAAGGTGTGCGCCCTCACCAAGCTCCTGCTCAGCAAACCTGGCGTCGAGAAGGTCGCCATCATGATGAGCGTGGTGAACAACACGCGCGCCGACCTGGTGGCCAGGGGCGTCATCAAGGGCGTTATCGAGGCGGGCTACGACCCAGCCCAGAAGGGGGCCGTCTTCCGCATTCCCGGCTCGTGGGAAGAGGAGAGCTTCAAGCTGCTCCGATACTACGGGGTGCCCTTCCTGGACCGCCGCGCCTCCCTGGACGAGGCCGCCCGTCAGGCGGTGGCCCGCGTATGAGCATTCTCATCTGTCGTTGCGAGACGCGTAGCGGCGAAGCAATCCGTGTCTCCACGCATAACCAGGGGTCCCGACGCGTCGGGACTTCGCTGCGGCTCGCAACGACAGTAGGAGCGAAGGAGGTCAAGTGTCCATTCTCATAGGCCGGGACACGACCATCATCGTCCAGGGCATAACCGGCCGGGAGGCGGTGTCGCTGGTCAAGGACTCCCTGGGCTATGGGGCGAAGATCGTGGGCGGGGTGACCCCGGGCCGGAAAGGGGCCAACGTCCATGGTGTCCCCGTATACGACTGCGTGCGGGAGATAGCGTCCCGAGAATCGGGAGTGGATGCCTCCATCCTGGCCGTGCCCGTAGCCTTCCTCAAGGATGCCGCCTTCGAGGCCATTGACAACGGCGTCAAGCTGGTGCTCATTGTCACCGAGCGGCTGCCGCGCAGAGACGTGGCCCAGATACTGGAGTTCGCCCGCATGAAGGGCACCCGGGTCATCGGCCCCAACTCCATGGGGCTTATCTCGCCGGGCAAGACCAAGCTGGGGTCGGTAGGTGGCCCGCCGGAGGACACCAACAAGTCCTTTGTGCCGGGGCCGGTAGGCATCATGTCCCGCAGCGGGGGCATGACCACGGAGCTGGCCAACCTCCTCACCCAGCACGGGCTGGGGCAGTCCACGGCGGTCAGTGTGGGCGGCGACCCCATCCTGGGCTCCACCTTCGTAGAGCTCCTCCCCGACTTCGAGGCTGACCCCGAGACCCGCGCCATTGTCCTCTTCTGCGAGCCAGGGGGGACCATGGAGCCGGACCTGGCCCACCACATCAAGGACAAAGGCACCCGGTTGCCTATCATTGCCTTTGTGGCAGGGCGCTTCGTGGACCAAATGCCGGGCCGCCGCTTTGGCCATGCGGGCGCCATCGTCCATGGCCGGGCCGACACCACCGCCGAGAAGGTCCGCCTCATGCGGGAGGCTGGCATCCTCGTCGCCGACGAGCTCTCCCAGGTGCCCGAGCTGGTGAAGGCGCGGCTATGATGTGTCATTCTGAGCGAAGCGAAGAATCCGTAGCCCTGGGCTGGCATACCGTCGAGATACGGATTCTTCGGTCGTCCCGATGCAGTCGGGACGACCGAAGAATGACAACAGCAGGTGGAACCCGGCCTTTAGGCCGGGATGTGCGGGTCTCCCCCTCTCCCTCTGGGAGAGGTTAGGGTGAGGGCAATGTTCATCAAGCTTGAGATAGACTGGCCCAAGCACCTGGCGGCTGGGCCGTGCAAGCGGTGCGTAGAGGTCTGCCCGGTGGACATCTTCCGCATGGCCGACGGCAAGCTGGAGGTGGTCGCCGACAACGAGGACGAGTGCATTCTATGCGACATGTGTCTTGTCCAGTGCCCCACCAAGGCCATCACCCTGCGCAAGCTGTACTAGTGAGGGCCCGGGCACCTCGGAACATCATGTTGCCAGCGGCTGTAGGGGAGGGACTCCGTGCCCTCCCCTACTCCCATTGTATGTGGAGCGTCCGTCCAAGGGGGTCGTAAGTCATGCCTACCCGTAAGTTCTGGAACACCTCGATCACCAGGGTAGAGCCTAACAGCATCCGCGTCCGGGGCTACGATGTGGCCGAGCTTATGGGCAAGCGCAGCTTCGGGGACGTGGTATTCATGCTGTTCTCAGGCGAGCTGCCACAGGGCAACGAGGGGAAGCTGGTAGAGACTATCCTGGTGGCGGGCTGCGACCACAGCCTGGCTGCGCCGTCGGCGGATACCGTCCGCTTTGTGGCCTCCAGCGGCGTCCCCCTCCAGGCCAGCGTGGCGGCGGGCATTACCGCCCTGGGGGACTCGCACGGCGGCGCCATCGAGCAATGTGCTCGCATCTTCCAGGAGGCCAAGCCCGCGGGCAAGGATGTGGGTGCGATGGCGGCCGATATCCTGGCCGGTTTCCGGGCGCGCAAGGAGCGCGTGCCAGGCTATGGCCACCCCCAGCACACCGCCGACCCCCGCACCGGACGGCTGCTAGGGCTGGCCCGACAGTGGGGACTTACCGGCCCCCACACGGAGCTGGCCTTGGCCATCGAGGCGGCCATCGAGCGACAGTTGGGCAAGCGTCTGCCATTGAACGTGGATGGGGCCATCGCGGGCGTCATGTCAGACATGGGGCTGGACTGGCGCTTGGGGAAGGGTTTCTACGTCATCTCCCGGGCCTCGGGCCTCATTGCACACTACTACGAGCAGTTGACCCAGGAGAAGCCCTTCAAAGAGGTCCCCTGGCAGGACATCGAGTACTGGGGGCCACCGCCCCGTCCGGTGCCGGACCCGTAGGCGGGCTTCAGGCTACGCCTTGTAGGGGCGGGACTCCGTGCCCGCCCCGGTGGGGAGGGGAGGACGCATCCGGCGCGTCGGCGCAATTGCCGCACGTATGGGAGATGCAAACGTAGGGGCGCCCCTACGCGTATGCCCTCGCCCTCACCCTTACCCTGTACCCCGCAACGTAGTCTGTAGCCTTCTGCGGTGGCACCCCCACGCCTGACCACCTATAATGCTCTCTGGATGGTCACTCTCGATGGCATAAGAGCAGCCCAGGAGGTCATGGCCCCCCTGGTCCACCGCACACCGATGTTGCTGTCCCGCACCTTCGGCCAGATGTGTGGGGGCCAGGTGTATCTCAAGGCGGAGAACCTCCAGCGAACCGGCTCCTTCAAGGTGCGCGGGGCCAGCAACAAGATATCCCGTCTGCCCCAAGCGCTCCTGGAGAAGGGCGTTATCGCGGCCAGCGCGGGCAACCACGCCCAGGGGGTAGCTCTGGCCGCCCGGCACTTTGGCGCGCCCTGCACCATCGTCATGCCCAAGAGGGCGGCCCTGGCCAAGGTCCAGGCGACCCGGGACTATGGCGCCCATGTGCTGCTCCAGGGCGAGAACTACGACGAGGCTGTGGTACACGCCCAGGAGCTTGCTCAAAAGGGTGGGTTGACCTACATCCACGGGTACGATGACGAGCTGGTGATCGAGGGGCAGGGCACGGTGGGCCTGGAGATCGCCCAGGAGGTGCCCGATGCCGACCTCATCCTGGTGCCGACCGGTGGTGGTGGCCTATTGGTGGGAATAGCCCTGGCTGTGCGTGGCCTGGGGCTGCATGCCAGTGTCATCGGTGTGCAAGCCTCGCGTGCGCCGGGCGGGCGGGAATCCTTCCTGGCAGGTCGCCAGGTCCGAGTTCCACCAGGCCCCACCCTGGCCGAAGCCCTGGCTGTTGGTTCTCTGGGCGAACGCACGCTACCCCTCATACAGAAGTACGTAGACGACCTCGTCACCGTGGACGAGGAGGCCATTGCCCAGGCTATGGCCCTGCTGCTGGAACGGAGCAAGCTGCTAGCCGAGGGGGCCGGCGCCACCCCGCTGGCCGCCCTCCTCAGCCAGAAGGTCCAGGCCCGCGGCAAGAAGGTCGTGCTGGTGATTAGCGGCGGCAACGCCGACCTGAATCTTATGGCCCGCATACTGGAGCATGGACTGTACCATGCCGGGCGCTACCTCGTGCTGAGGGTGGTACTGGCCGACAAGCCGGGGCAGCTCGCCCAGCTCATGGCCCGGCTGGCCGAGGTCGAGGCCAACGTCTTGGAGATCGTTCACCGGCGGCAGGGGGCCCACTTCCCGCCTAACCTGGCCGAGGTGGAGGTGAGCCTGGAGGTCCGCAACTCCGAGCATGGCGCCCAGGTGTGTGCCTACCTGGAGCAGGCGGGCTACCTGCGGCGCCCCATGCCCTTCGACCAGCCACATGCCTTTGCCTCGGCGGAGGCTAGGGCGCAGTTGGAGCCATTGGCCGAAGCAGCCAGAGGTCCGTAGGGGCGGGCCCCCGTGCCCGCCCTACGCCAGGCCTGGAGCCAGCTTTAGTCTGATTGTCCACGCGGCAGATTGAGCAATTCAACATTCGGAGGACTTGAATGAAATCGGTTGGTATCCTGGGCGCCACCGGCGCCGTGGGCAGGGAGTTCCTGGAGGCACTGGAGGGCCACCCCCTGTTCAGCGTGGCGGCCCTGTATGCCTCGGACCGCAGCGCACAGCGCCGGTTGCGGGAAGCGACAAAGCTAGACATCTCGGCCCTGCCTGACCGCATCAAAGACATGGTTGTCAAGAATGCCGAGAGCGGCGACGCTGAGGGCCTGGACCTGATGTGCTCGGCCCTGCCCGGCGAGACCGCGCAAGAAGCGGAGCCGCTCTACGCCCGGCACGTGCCCGTAATCAGCACCAGCGCCGCCTTCCGCTACGAGCCGGACGTGCCTATCCTTATCCTCGAGGTCAACGCTGAGCACGCCGACCTGCTGCGCACCCAGAAGGCGCGGGGGTGGCGGGGCTGGATCGCCCCACAGCCCAACTGCACCACGGTGGGATTGGCGGTCTCCCTCAAGCCCATCCTCGATGCCTTTGGCATCCAGCGCGTGGTCATGACGTCCTATCAGGCCGTGTCCGGCGGGGGGTACGAGCTTATCCAGCGCTGGCAGCAGGAGCGGCAGACACTGGGTACCCGCATCCCGGAGCCGCTCCAGGGCTTTATCGAGAAGCCGGAGACCACCATCGAGGGGAACGTCATCGGCTACATCTCCAAGGAGGAGTCCAAGGTCAGGGCGGAGGTCCGCAAGGTGCTGGGGACCCTGAAGGACGGGACGGTCGTTCCTGCCAGCTTCGAGATAGACTGCTTCTGTGTGCGCGTGCCTGCCCTGGCGGGCCACCTGGAGGCGGTCTTTGTGGAGACCGCTCGCCCTTGTACGCCGGATGCCGTGGCCCAAGCCGTAGCCGATTTCAACGCCCGCGCCGCCGAGCGCTTCGGGCGGTTGCCCTCGGCCCCCAAGAAGGCCATTACCGTGCTCGACCGTGTCCCCCAGCCCCGCTTCGATGCCGAGCTGGACCGGGGCCTGACTACCGTCATGGGCCGTATCGAGAAAGGCGACCTCGGCTCGCACTGGCTCAAATACTTCGTGCTGTCCAACAACGTGAAGAAGGGTGCTGCCCTGGGCTCCCTTCAAGTGCTGGAGCACCTGTCGTCACAGGGCTACCTGTAGACGCTTTGCGGGTTCAGGTTTTCAACCTGGACCCCGTCTTGCACACGGCGCCCATTGTCGGGCGCTGAAAGATTGGGAGCCCCGATCTATCGGGGCTCCCGCGACGTGTACATACGTAGGGGCGCAGCATGCTGCGCCCCTACGTACTGCTATCAAATATGATTGTCAGTTGCTAACCATGCTCGCTAAGGGCTAGAATCAAGGGATGAAAGGCGCCGGTGGTGGCGCCTTCAGCGAAGGGCAAATTGCGGGAGGTGGTTGGATGAAGCATCCCTGGTTCTCCAGAGTTCTCCGCCGTGGCATACTGTATGGACTTGTCGTCGGCTCTTTGGTCCTGGCAGCCTGCGGCGGGTATGGTTCCTCGCCCCCACCGACCACAGCGCCGTCCGGCGGCGCACAGCCGGAAACCAAGGCCGGCGAGGTAGGGGTCACGGCCAGGTACGGGAGTTTCAATCCGTCGGCCATTACCGTGAAAGGCGGAGAGTCGGTTAGCATCAAGTTGACCAGCGCCGACACGAGCCACACCTTCACCATCCCGGAGCTGAGCATCAACGTCCAGGTTGGCGCTGGGCAGACGGTCAGCCGGGAGATCAAGGTAGACAAGGCGGGGACCTACACGTTCTACTGCGCCATCATTGGCCACCGGGCCGCTGGCATGGAAGGCACCCTGAAGGTGGAGTAGGGGCCGGATGCAATCGTAGGGGCGACCCGGTGGGTCGCCCTTGCGTGGTAGGCATACAGGCGTAGGGGCGCAGCATGGAGCGCCCCTACGGGAATTGGTCCCGTTGGCACGTCCCCTCTCCCTTTGGGAGAGGGAAGGGTGAGGGTCCCTTACAGCACCAGCTTCATCTCCGGGCCGTAGGTTTCCAGGCGCTTGACTACGCCGCCCAGGAACGCGCCCGCCTGGCTGCCGTCCACGATACGGTGGTCGAAGGAAAGGGTCAGGTTTACCATAGAGCGGATGGCGATGGCGTCGTTCACCACCACCGGACGCTTGACGATGGCCTCGCACGTGAGGATGGCCGCCTGTGGCTGGTTGATGATGGCCATGGACGCTACGGAGCCGAAGGCGCCCGTGTTGTTGACAGTGAACGTCCCTCCGGTCACGTCCTCAACCTTGAGTCTGTTGTCGCGGGCCTTACGCACCAGCTCGTCTATACCCTTGGCGATCTCCACAACGCCCATGTCCTGGGCGTTGCGCAGCACGGGCACGATCAGCCCCTCCTCGCGGCCAATAGCCACACCAATGTGGATGCGCCGCTTGAGGATGATCTTGTCCTCGCCCCAGACGGAGTTCATGTTGCGGTGCTCCTTGAGGGCATCCACTACCGCCTTGACCACGAATGGCAGATAGGTCAGGTTGATGCCGTAGCGCTGCTGGAACGGCTCTTTCAGCGAGGTGCGCAGCGCCACCAGGCGCGTTACATCCGCCTCCATGAGAGACCAAACGTGGGGCGACGTCCGCTTGCTGCGGACCATATGCTCGGCGATGGCCCGCCGGGTTGGGGAGAGGGGGACGATCTCCTCGTCCGCCTCCACCTTCGCCGCCACGGGTGGCGCTGCCGGGGCCGCGGGTCGGGCGGGCGCTGGCGGGGGGGGTGGGGGTGCGGAGGGCGCCTGCCGCTGGGCGATGAAGCGCTCCACGTCCTCTCTAGTGACGCGGCCACCGAGGCCGGTGCCCTGGATGTGGGCGATGTCAATGCCGTGCTCCTCGGCCAGGTGCCGGACGGCGGGGGTGGCTCGGGAGGGGCCGCGCTCGGCCTCGACGGGCGCGGGGGGCCCCGCCGCGGGCGGGGCGGCGTGCAGCGCCGCCGGAGGCGGGGCGGCCACCGGCGCCCCCACGCCAGCCGCTACTGGGGCCTGTTCGTCAATAACCGCCAGCTCGGCGCCCACAGGCAGCGTTTGCCCCTCCTTGGCCAGAATGGAAGACACTACCCCCGACACCGGCGAGGGCACCTCCGTGACCACCTTGGCCGTCTCGATCTCCAGCAACGACTCGTACTTGGTTATCCGGTCGCCCGGCTTCTTCAGCCACTTCGTGATTGTGCCCTCTACCACGGTCTCCGCGACCTGCGGCATCAGTACCTTAGTTGACATATGATTACTCCCCCCGTCATGAGACGAACAAGCCCCGGGCGTATGGTGATCAGCCAGATAGGACAACACTACCTGTCATTCTGAGGGAGCCGCAGCGACCGAAGAATCCGTATCTCAGCGGTATGCCAGCCCAGTCCCGATTGCATCGGGATTCGTCCCGATGCGTCGGGACTCAGAATGACATGACAAACACTACGGCTATGACCAAACAGACTAGCGACGACCATAGGCCCAGGGCACGGACTAGTACGCTGCCAGCTCGCGCATGGCCTGGCCAATGCGCTCCACGTTGGGCAAAAAGGCCTCCTCCAGCGTGGGCGCGTAGGGCACCGCGGGCACGTCAGGCCCCGTCAGGCGGCGGATGGGAGCATCCAGGTAGTCGAAGCCCTCTTCAGCGATGATAGCCGCTATCTCCGCCCCCAGACCACCGGTCTTGTTGTCCTCATGCACGATGAGGACCTTGCCCGTCTTGCGCGCCGAGGTAAGGATGGCCTCCTTGTCGAGCGGGAGCAGGGTGCGCAGGTCCACCACCTCCGCCTCCACCCCTTCCTTGGCCAACGCCTCCGCCGCCGCCAGGCTGCGGTGCAGCATCAGGCCGTAGGCGAAAACGGAGAGGTTCTTCCCCGGCCTCTTTACGTCGGCCTTCCCGATGGGCACCTCGTAGTCGCCGTCGGGCACCTCACCCTTGATGGCATTGTAGGTGTACTTGTGCTCCAGGAAGAGGACCGGGTCGTCCGCCCGGATGGCTGCCCGCAGCAGGCCCGCGACATCGTAGGGGAAAGCGGGCGCCACCACCAGCAGGCCCGGGATGTGGGCGAAGTAGGCCTCCACGCTCTGAGAGTGATAGATGCCACCCTTGGTGTTGCCGCCATAAGGCACGCGGATGACCAGGGGGCACCAGAAGTCGCCGCCGGAGCGGTAGCGCATCTTAGCCGCCTCGCTGGCTATCTGGTTGAAAGCCGGAAGAATGAAATCAGCGAACTGGATCTCGGCCACCGGCAGCAGGCCGTTCAGGGAGGCCCCTATGGCCACCCCCACGATGGCGGACTCAGCGAGTGGTGTGTCAATCACGCGGTCCTCGCCGAAGGCATCTCGCAGCCCATCGGTGGCCCGGAATACGCCACCCATGCCCACGTCCTCCCCCATGACGATGACGCGCGGCTCTCGCTCCATCTCCCGGTACAGGGTGTCCCGAATGGTCTGGACCATGGTCTTGACAGCCATGCTAGTACCTCCGACCGTAGAGGTGAGTGGCCATCTCGGAGGGGTCGGGATAGGGGCTGTTCTCGGCGAACTCCGTGGCGTCGTCCACTATCTGCACCACCTCCTGCTTGAGGCGGCCCTCTTCGGCCTCGGTCAGCAGCCCCTGCTGCACCAGGTACGAGCGGAAAAGCGGCACCGGGTCGCGGGCCTTGGCTGCCGCCATCTCCTCGGCCGGACGGTAGCGGCGCTCATCGTCGTTGGTGGAATGGGGCACCAGCCTCTCTACCTGTGCGTCAATCAGGGTAGGGCCTTCCCCCGCGCGGGCGCGGTCCACCGCCTCCCTGATCACCCGGTATGACTGGAGGACGTCGGTGCCATCCAGCGTCACCCCCTTCATCCGGTAGGCTGCCGCCCGCTCGGCCAGGCTGGCTACTGCCATTTGCTTGCTGTGGGGCACCGAAATCGCCCAGCCGTTATTCTCCACCATGAACACCACCGGCAAACGGTGCACGCTGGCGAAGTTGAGCGCCTCGTGGAAGTCACCTTCGCTGGTGGCCCCATCGCCGCAGGTGGTCAGAGTGACTGCCTTCTCCTTGCGTATCTTGGTGGCCAGCGCCACCCCGACGGCATGGACGAGCTGCGTGGTAACGGGGCTGGACCCTGAGACGATGCGCAGGCGGCGGGAGCTCCAGTGGGCAGGCAACTGCCGTCCCCGGCCAAAGGGATCGTCGGCCTTGGCCAGGTCGTCCAGCATCACGTCGCGGGCGGTGATGCCCAGGTGGAGCATCATCGCCATGTCCCGGTAGTACGGGACCACCCAGTCCTGAGTACGGTCCATGGCCTCGGCTGCCGCAAGCTGACAAGCCTCGTGGCCGTCTCCGGAGACCGCGAAATGGGTCTTGCCGGAGCGCGCCAAGAGCCACATGCGCTGCCCCAGGGCACGAGCCAGCAACATGGTACGGTAGATCCCTAGTAGCTGCGCAGGCCCCAAGGCAGGCTGCGACGGCACTGCCACGGGGCGGCGCACTCCAACGGTGTCCGCCATATTCACCCTCCTCGCTACCGGCCGAAGACCCTTCTCTACCTATCTCTACCTAGATTAGCAGGGAATGCCTTGAAAAGCCATATACATTTAGTAATGATTCCTTTACGGTAGTTGTGCTCAACGTGGGGCGCTGGTATAGTGGGGCCATTCTTCCGAAGATGTCATTCTGAGTCCCGACGCATCGGGACGAAGAATCCGTACCCTGGCTGGTATTGAGCGCACGGGGTACGGATTCTTCGGTCGCGGAGTTCACCCTTGAGCGCAGCGAAGGGCTCCCTCAGAATGACACGTGGGATGTCGCGTCATTCAGAGTCGTAACACGTATAAGGCATTCTGTTGGAGGTCCCGCCATGAGCCAATTCCCGCACCTCTTTCAGCCCGGCCACATTGGCACCCTGGAGACCAGGAACCGCCTGGTCATGGCGCCCATGGTCACCTGGTCAACGCCGAACGCCAACGCGACTGACGCCATCGTCGCCTTCTACCGTGAGCGCGCCCAGGGGGGTGTGGGCCTTATCATTGTGCAGGCCACCAGCGTGCTCCCTTCGGGGCGGCCCAAGGACTGGCTGGGCATTTGGGACGATAGCTTTATCCCTGGCCTGGCCAAGCTGGCCAAGGCCATTCGGGACGCCGGCGCCCGGGCCGCCATCCAGATACACCACGCTGGCCTAGGTGCGCCGGAGCCGGTCGGCCCCTCCGCAGGAGTGGGCATGCGGCCCGGCACGGCGCCGCGGGCGCTCAGCCATCACGAGATGGACGAAATAGTGCGGGCCTTTGTGCGCGCCGCCCAGCGCGCACGGGAGGCTGGCTTCGATATGGTCGAGGTGCACGGCGCCCACGGCTACCTGCTGTGCAACTTCCTCAGCCCGCTTACCAACCACCGCCAGGACGAGTATGGCGGCAGCCCCGAGAAGCGCGCCCGCTTCCCGCAAGAGGTGGTGGCCGCAGTCAGGAAGGGCCTGGGCCCCGACTTCCCCATCGGTTTCCGCATCAACGGCGCCGAACCGGTCCCCGGTGGCGCCACGCCGGAGGAGGCCGCTCGGCAGGCCGCGCTGGTGGCTGCGTCCGGCGCCGACGTCATCCACGTCACGGCAGGCACACCTACCAGCGCCTCCATGAGCTACCTCCATCCCCAGGGGATGCTGGTCCCTGTGGCGGCAACGATCAAGAAAGCCGTTAGGGTGCCCGTCATCACTGTGGGCAAGATCAGCGACCCGGCCTTCGCCGATGGCATCATTGCCCAGGGGCAGGCCGACTTCGTGGCTCTGGGCCGCTCGCTGCTGGCTGACCCACAGTGGCCCAACAAGGCCCGCGAGGGGCGCGTCCAGGACATCCGCCGCTGCATCTACTGCACCATGTGCTCCCTGGTGGGCGGGCGCGACCTGGCCAAGTATCCCAGCGTCTCTTGCTCCGTCAACCCGTCCCTGGCGGCCACGTGGCGAGGGGAGGACTACAGCCAGCTAGGACCTGCCGCAAGGCCCAAGCGGGTGCTGGTGGCGGGTGGAGGGCTGGCGGGGATGCACGCCGCCACAGTGCTAGCCAGAAGGGGCCACCGTGTCGCGCTGTACGAGGCCAGCGACAAGCTAGGGGGACAGTGGGCCATTGGCGCCCGCCAGGACTACAAGAGGGACTCCAACTTCCCCGAGCTGCTCGACCTCACCATCCGCGAGATGCAGGAGTCAAGGGTAGAGGTGCACTTGAAGCATCCGCTCACGGCAGAGATGCTGAAGAAGGAACGCCCCGACGTGGTAGTAGTGGCCACTGGCGCCAACCCAGCTACGCCACAGATAGAGGGGCAAGGGGCGCCAGGCTGCCCGCCCGTGGTCCAGGGAAACGATGTCATCCTGGGAAGGGAAGTGCCCGGGCAGCGGGCCATCGTGATTGGGGCGGGGTATGTGGGCATGGAGGTGGCCCTGCACCTGGCTGAGCACGGCAAGCGAGTGTACCTGCTCACGCGGAGCAAGGTGGGCCGTAAGGTGGGCCAGGCCGTCCGGCGGACCCTCCTGGACCGCCTCATCGAGGCTGGAGTGTACCTTTTCCCCGACTCGCCGGTGGTGGCGCTTGTGCCTGGCGCCGTCAAGTACCTCGCCGATGGGGAGTACCGCTACCTGAAGGCGGACTGCGTGGTCCTGGCCACCGGCGTAAAGTCCGAGACCGCGTTGGCAAAGGCTTTGTCTGGAGCCGGTGTCGAGGTACATGCCATCGGCGACGTAGTAGAGCCGCGTGACGCCTTCAGCGCCTTCCACGAGGCAGCCGCTCTTGCCCGCCGGATATAGGCCTTGTGTCTTTGCCTCCTGTGAGAATCGCCACGGAGGTCGTCATTCCGGCCTCGGCAGTGCCCCCAGTTGTCGTTGCGAGGCCCCGTTAAGGGCCGAAGTCCCGACCTGTCGGGATCTCTCTGCGCATGACCAGGGGTATCCCCAGGAGTCGGGGCTTCGTCCTTTCTGCGGAAGGACTCGCAACGACAGGAAGCCGCCGTTTTCATCACCGGTGGTGGCCCGAAGGACAATGACAAGCTTCGCTCAGGACCCGCCGCCGGGCGTCGGGGCAAGCAACACCTATGGTGCTCTTGGGCCAAGAATGGGTGTTGGGTGCCTTTAAGGGTCTGGAGGCGGGCAATACCTGAGGGCGCGCCCAAGCTAACTCCGGTTACCAAGTTCGAGTCCAGGATGGCACACCCAAAATAGATACAAAAGAGGCCCTGGTCGGGGTTGCCAGAGCCCATAGTGAATAAGGACAATGGGACCAATCACACTATTTGACAAGTCGTTTCTTCAGTCGCTCAGCGTAGATGAGTCTGTCTGGTTTGATCACTTCTTTCTAACCAATGTCTGTCCCCTATTCTATATTGAGACAATGGCAGACCTGGAAAAGTCTCCACCAAAAGGGCGCACTCCCGAGCAAGAAGTTGAGATCATAGCGGACAAGTTCCCGGAGATGAGTGGAATGCCGAGCGCACATCATACAACCTTATGCATAAGTAATTTGCTCGGGCATGCGGTCCCAATGACCGGGCAGATTCCGCTCGCAGGGGGGCGTTTGGTAAAGACTAGCGGCAAAAGCGGTGTTGTTTTTGAGCAGTCACCTGAAGCGGAGGCGTTTTCGAGATGGCAAAAGCGTGAGTTCCTAGAGGTTGAACGCCGCTACGCTCAAGCTTGGAGAGGTGCACTAGCGCCTCTCAACTTGGGAGAAGTCGCAAAGGAATTACGGAAGCTGGACATTGATGCCGAATCGTGCAAGACTCTTGAAGAGGCGAAGAGCCTGGCTGAGAGCGTGGTCTCCCGCAGAGCTAAGCCGTCTGCACGTATGAATCTAGCTCTAATATCCCTGAATGTTCCAACGCATTTGCATAGCCAGATTCTACAACGATGGAACCTTGCCAACTATCCACCGTTGGTTGACTATGCACCCTACGCGGCGTACGTTCTGACAGTGGTATTATTCTTCAAAATAGCCCTGGTGGCGAACCTGATCTCTAATGAGCGGCCCTCTAACCGTGTTGATGTTGCCTACTTGTTTTACCTCCCGTTCTGTATGATGTTTGCCTCGTCTGATCGACTGCACGAAAGCTCTGCAAGCCTGTTTTTACGTAACGACCAGGGATTCGTATGGGGGCCGGAGTTGAAAAGCGGTCTTGGTGAACTCAATACGCATTTTCTACAACTACCTGATACCACACGACAGAAGGGTGTATATTCATTCGCTAGCGATCCCCCTGAAATTGGGAGCGGTATTGTAGCGCGGTTGTGGGATCGGTTCCTCCCGAAGTGGCGGGTGAGGCAAGAGGCAGACATTGCAGATAGACCCGTAGGCGGTTCCGACCTCGCGGAAGAAATCAAGAGAATGGCTGCTGCGCCAACGTTGTCACCAGATGCGGTAGATTTCGACCCTGCAAACACAGGCCGTTTCTTGAGCAAACGCAACATACGAAGAACGAAGGGTTCTTGGTACCAGGCCCCCAAGGATCTCGGGATGCAAGAGAAGCAGTAGTGCTTACAGACGGCTTGACCCGCGGCAGGTCAGCGTGACGAAGCCAACAGTTGCCTCAGCTTCGCAATAAGGTTCGACCGCAGCAGGTTTGAGTACTGCCCCGGGAGAGCTTGCTACATTCCAGCAAGTGATCATACCCTTCGGCGTGAAGCAACCGTTCCCCCTTTGGCCTCGTAGTGATCGCCCAAGGGTAGCGATTGGTCGCTGGCTTTGGTATCGCCGCGTGCCCCTTACTGTCATTCTGAACGAGTCTTTCCGGTGAAGGACGAGTGAAGAATCCGTGCCCCGGGGTCCGGTGCCACGTTGGGAAGTATTGAAAAGCGCCGCGCAGAATACTCCAGGGTACGGATTCTTCGCCCGCCCGCGGCGGGCGAAGAATGACAGGGAAGAGCGCCCGCCCGCGGACCACCCCTATTCCAGCCACACGTCCTGGAAGGACAGGTTGGTCTGCTGGCCGGTGCCCAGGTGGAAGTTGTGCACCTGAGATGAGCGGGCAACAACCATGTCCTGCCACCACAGCGCCACCGCGGGGGCATCGTCCATGATCCGTTTCTCTAGCTCCGCTACGAGCCGGCGCCGGGCGGTAACGTCGGCGGCCAGGCTCTGGCGCTGGAACACCTCATCCGCCTCCCGGCTGGAGTACTTGGTGTGGCTCTCGGCGCCGCCGGTTACATACCTGCGGCCCAGGAGGTAGTCCGGGTCTGCTACCGGCGCCGATAGTGAGAGGAGCGCCGTCTGGTAGGCGCTGCGGCCCACGGTGTCCCTCACAAAGGCGTCGTCATGGAACAACGGCTCCAGCTCGATGCCGGCCTCGGCCAGTTGGTCCTTGAGCAGGAACGCGCCCTCCTGCATCAGGATGCCGGAGGGCACCATCAGTTGCACCTTGAGGGGCTGGGCCACGCCGGCCTCCGCCAGGAGCTGACGGCTGCGTGACAGGTCTCGTGGCGGAAGGGGGTTGGTGGTCCAGTAGGTACCCGGCGCCAGCAGCATGCCTGGTCTGCCCAAAGGCTGCGCCAACGGGGCGAAGGCCCCTCGGTCTATGGCCCAGCTTGCGGCCTGACGAACGCGAGCATCAGACCAGGGGGGGAACCGGTTGTTCATCAGGAAGGCGTACTGGGTCAGGCTGTTGGCCCGGTCCAGAGCTACACCGGGGGCGCTGCCCAGGGCGTTGGTCTCGTCCGCTGACAGGCCGTCGGGCAACCCCAGCATATGGGCTTGCCCAGAGCGTAGGGCGGCAACGCGGGCGTCCAACTCAGAGACGGCCTGGAACGTGACCCTGTCCAGGTAAGGCCTGGTGGGCAGATAGTAGTTGGGGTTGCGGGCCAGGTCCCTGACGTCCGCCCCGCCTGTGAGGCGGAAGGGGCCGGAGCCGGGAGGGGTCCCGCCGCTCGTCGAGGCGGGGACAATGGCCATAGCCTCCAGGGCCAGGTACGATAGCAGCGACGCCTGCGGCTGTGCCAGGGTTATCACTACTGTGGCGCCATCGGGCGCACTGATGTCTGTGACTTGCGCCAGCAACGCTTGTCCCAGCGCCGTGGACTTTCGCAGGTAGTCCAGGCTGAAACGCACATCCTGGGCAGTGACCTGCGTACCGCCATGGAAGCGTGCGTCGGGCCGCAGGTGGAAGGTGTACGTGGTGCCTGCAGGGCCCATTTCCCAGTGATAGGCCAGGTCGGGCGCCACCGTGGCGTCGTCATTGGCTATCTCCAGGAGCTGGCTGTACACCGGGCCGAGGACGGTCACCACGAGAGGGTCTTGGACGTCCCATACGTGAAGCCCCGCTGGCAGATGGTCTACCAGCACGGTAAGCGTGCCGCCGTAGCGGGCCGAGGGGTGGGGGGTAGGCGGCGCCGGGGTGGGGACGGCGGTGGGGGCCGCCGAGGGGGGTGTGGCTGAAGGGAAGGGAGGCGGCGCCGCCGTGGGCGACCCTTTGCAGGCCGCGCCCAGCAGTATCAGGACAGCGACCGCACTCGCCCAGCGCCAAAGCCCCATGCCTCGTATCTTCACCTAGAGGCGATGATAGGTGCCACCCGCCACCCTGTCAACGGCCGGAGCTCCTACCCCGTAGCCCGTGGTTCGACAGGCCTGTCCTGAGCTCAGTCGAAGGGCTCACCATGAGCGGTTGAGGTTTTCCCCTCTCCCTTGGGGAGAGGGCGAGGGTGAGGGGACTGCACAACCCGTGGCCCGTAGCCTGTAGCCCACAACCTTGACAGCCGCTTCGCCCCGCGCTATTGTTCCGTTTGTCACTGACACGTACTAAAGGCGGGAGTAAATGGCGGAAGGCGTGCCCGAAAAGGGGAAACCGGAGAAGAGAGACCCCTTCGACGAGCTCAGGGCAGGCTCCTTCGAGAGCAAGGAAGACCTCTTTAAGCCCACGGGCGAGCTTAAGGGCGGCTATGACATGGGCATGGCCCGTGCCTATGCCCTGGAACATGCCAAGAAGACCATCGGCGAGCACGTGGGCAAGGGCAAGGAGCGCCGGCCCCTCATCTGGAACGTCGAGGAGTCCCGCTACGATGAGGACGCCGAGTGCTTCGAGATAGTCCTCTCCTGCCAGCCTGAGGGCATCCAGCCCCAGCAAAAGGGGATATGGGCATACCACGTGCGATCTATGGGTGGCCTGATGCCCGGCACACCCCTGCTGCGCCAGTCCCTGGAATACACCTTGCCCCCACGCCGTCGCCGCCGGCGCTGGGCCTGGGCGCTACTGGTCCTGGTGCTAGCCGCAGCTCTGGTGGGCGGGGGCATGGTCGCCGCAGCGGCAGTGGCCCCGGTCTTTGGGAACAGCCTGCGCTCTGTGTTCCTACCTACAACCCCCACGCTCACCCCGACTCCCGCTCCTACACCAACGGTCACCTCAACGCCTTCGCCAACCCCTTCGCCCGCCCCCACACGTACCCCGACGGCGACGGCTACCGCGACACGAACCCCTACCAGGACGCCGACCCCGACGCCAACGGCAAAACCAACCCTCGGCGGTACGGGCGCGTGGGAGTTCCTGCGTGGGCCAGACCCCAGGCGTGGCTCTAGCCTCACTTTCGACGGCCTTGCGTTGGTTGACCGGTCAACTGCCTGGGTTGTTGGTGCCTCGGGGACGATTCTGAAGACCACCGATGGGGGTGAGTCCTGGTCGGCCCAGCCCAGCGGCTCCACGAAAGGCCTCGATGACGTCCAGTTTCTTGACACGTCCGTGGGCCAGGCGGTGGGCGAGAGCGGCACCATCCTGTTTACCCGGGATGGGGGAGCTACGTGGACTGGCGGCTATATCGGGTTTGGCAGCGGCTCCTTCTATGGTGTTCACTTCGCAGACCCCAACGTCGGCTGGGTTGTCTCCAACGGGGGCGCTATCCTGCACACTGAGAATCGTGGCGCAAGCTGGGTCGTTCAACTCGAAAGCAGCATCGGTCTGCAAGACGTCGACTTTGCCGACCGCCTGCATGGGTGGGCAGTGGGCAACGGCGGCACCGTTTTCCGCACCGACAACGGCGGAGCGACGTGGGCCAGAGTGACGACAGGAGTTGGCGGGACTCTTACCGCCGTGGATTTCGTGGGCCCACTCATAGGCTGGGCTGTCGGCCCAAATGGAGCCATCTTACACAGCGAGGATGGCGGTGTTACTTGGTCTACCCAGAATAGCGGGACGACCAACACTTTGCTTGCCGTGTTCTTCCTGGACGCCCGCCGCGGTTGGGCCGCTGGAGTAGGGGGGCAGGTCCTAAGCACTGTTGACGGCGGGAAGACGTGGGTGGGAACCACCACACCAGCCGGCACTCTCAGGGCGCTCGCCTTTGCTGATGAGGGCCTCGGCTTCGCGTCAGGAGAGTGGGGGACGATCATGCGCTTTCGGAGCGTGTCTGTCGTTACTCCCACTCCCTCGCCTTCGCCCATGCCTACGCCAACCCGTACTCCCACACCTCCGCCACCGCGCACACCCACCCCTGTGCCTACGCCTTTCCCCACCCCAAAGGCGACACCGACGCCTCTGCCCAAGCCAACAGTCGCGCCTACACCCACACCAACGCCAGCGCCGGTGCTGGGCAAGTGGGAGCTTATCAAAGGCCCCACCAGGGACAACCTCTACGAGGTCACCTTTGCAGACAACAACCAGGGATGGGCCGTGGGCGAGGCTGGCACCATCATCCATACCGCAGACGGCGGCATATCCTGGCAGATACAGGAGAGCGGCACTCTCAACCCCCTCGTCTCCGTGTATTTCCTCGGCGCACAGAAGGGTTGGGCACTGTCCGCAGGTGGGACGGTGCTCACTACCAACGACGGCAAGACCTGGACCACCCTGGCCACCATAACGCCCCAGGGCGGCAACATGACGCGGATAAGGTTCGTGGACAATAACGTCGGCTGGATTGTGGGCCAGGCCGGGCAGCTCTACAAGACTGTGGACGGCGGCAAGACCTGGACACGGGTCCCCCTGGGGACACGCCAGTCCCTGGCAGACATCGCCATACAGCGGGGTGGCCCCTACGGCTGGATTGTGGGCTCGTCGGGCACCGCCCTGTACACTACGGACAAAGGGACTACCTGGTCCTTTGCCCCGCAGGTGGGCGCACCCGACAACCTGACCGGGCTCTATCTCTACCCCTCACCCAATGAGCAGGCATTTGCGGTAGCCGACTCCGGAGCCATCTGGGGGTACAATCCTGGTAAGAACGGCCGCACCTGGCAGCGCGTGAGACCCCCACCAGCACAACCGCTGGCCCTCCAGTCAGTGTACTTCCCCTGGGGCCCCTGGGGCTGGGCGGTGGGAGACAGCGGCGCCATCCTCCACACCACCAACAACGGCGGCACCTGGATGGACCAGCCCAGCGGCGCCACGCAGCGCCTGCGCAGCGTTTTCGGCCGGGACCCAGACCACGTGGTGGCAGTCGGCGATGGCGGCGCCATCCTCCGCTACATCCCGATCGTCCCCTGGCTGCTGTTTAGAGACAACTTCAACGACGGGGAGGATGTGGGCTGGCAGGACCAGTGGGGTAACTGGCGGGTTACCCAGACGCTGACCTACGCCCCCACCATTAACATCGGGGGCGATGAGAGGGCCATTGCCGGCGACCCAGCCTGGACCAATTATCAGCTAGAGGGGGACCTGCGCATCCCCTCAGGCGGCGTGGCTGGCCTGGGGGTGCGGCTCCAGAACGACCGGGACGGCGTATGGTTCATCCTCAACGCTGCCAACAAGACCACGTACTACCTTATCGGCAAGGAAGGCAAATGGGGACCTCCGGTGAACATCCAGCCCTGGGACACCTCCGGTTTGGACTTCTCCAAGCCTCTAAGGGTATACACGGCTGTTATCGGGAACTCTTACTGGGCTGGCGTTAACAACATGCAGGGCAAGCTGACCGACGCCACCTACTCCAGTGGCAGGATAGGCGTCCACATAAGCATGAGCTACGAGCAGCCCGCCTCCTGGGATAACATCCAGGTTGTCACCATGATCCCGTGAGAGACCCTGAACCCGTGGCATTGCCTGGTCCTGCGGGGGAATGAGTGCAGCGAGCCTGTGTCCCCTAGCTCGAGCTTCTACGCTGCAGCCCGAAGCCCGTAGCCCGTAGCCTGTAGCCTGTAGCCTGTAGCCTGTAGCCTGTAGCCTGAAGCCTTGCCGCAGTCCCACGGGCATCATACAATGGTGCATAGAATGCATCAACAGGAAAAACATCATGAAACGAGTAACCCTGGTCGTTGAGGACGAAGACCTGTACACCGCCGTCAAAGTGCAGGCGGTGAAGCAGCACCGCACCTTGCGCGAAGTCATCCACGAGGCCATGGCCCAGTGGCTGGAGGCGCAGGAGGATGCGGAAGACCTGGCCCTCCACCGCGAGGCGCTGGCCGAGCCGGGTGAAGACGTGGAGGCTGTGAAGTTCTTTGCCGAGCTGAAGCGCTCGCGCACCAGTGTATAGGGTCAACCTGCGCCCGGCAGCTCGGAGGGACCTCAGCCGGATACCCAGCCGCGACGCCGACCGCCTGGAGCAGGCTATCGTACGTTTAGCACAGGAGCCACGGCCGGGAGGCACCCGTAAACTGCAAGGGGAAGGTAACACCTACCGGCTGCGCGTCGGACCTTACCGCGTGCTGTACGAGGTGTTCGACTTGGACCAGTTAGTGCAGGTAACCCACGTCCTCCGCCGAAGTGAGAGCACCTACCGCAACTTGTAGCCCGTGGTTCGACAAGCCTGTCCTGAGCGTAGCCGAAGGGCTCACCATGAGCGGTGTATGTAGCCCATAGCCTGAAGCCGAGAACCCCCTCTCCCTCTGGGAGAGGCGAGGGTGAGGGCATCCGTAGCCTGAAGTCTGTAGCCTGTAGCCCGGCTATTCCAGCCCCGCTAGCTTCTTCGCCAGGCGCTTCTTCGCCTCCAGGTCCCCCTGGCGCAGGATCATCACCCGCTGCGCCTGGGGGGAGCCTGCCCCGTGCATGGACTCCACCGGCGCGATGCTACAGGTCATGTTCTCCAATAGGCGGCCCAGCCTCATGCGGTACTCGGCGGGGACCTCGCCGGCGCCCCGGTAGTATTTCTCCACGTAGGGGCCTATCTTGGGGTGACGCAGGTCCCGCTCCGAGGGCATGGTCGCCAGGAAGCCGCCCGCAATGTCCTGGGCCAGACGGTAGATCTCGTAGATGTAGCGGGTTACGTTCTGCTTGGTGACGTTGGCCAGCATGTAGTCCACCACGTAAGCCCCCGAAGGCGTGGGTTTGCCTTCGCTGGAGCAGGCGATGGAGCAGGCGTGCAGCGTCTCCGACAGCAGCATCATCTCGGTAAGCTTGTCTCGGACATGGGGCGCCTTCTCCACCCCCTGGTACTCGGCCAGGGCCGCGGCCGCCCCAATGACCACGTCGGCCACGCCCGACTTGCAGCCCCCGTAGTTCTGGCGGTGGAAGGCGGCGAAGCGCTCCACCAGCGGCCCGGCGTACTCGACCTCGCCAGCGAGAAACACCCGCTCCCAGGGCACGAACACGTTGTCGAAGATGACGGTGGCCTCGCCGCCGACCAGCCCGTAGCCGGCGTTCCCCTGGTCGAAGCCGCCCTCGAGCTTGCGGGTGTCGTTGGTCTGGCGACCGAAGATGTAGAGCATTCCAGGGCTGTTGGCGGGCACGGCGCAGGCGATGGCGTAGTCGGCGTCCTCCGGCCCCAGGGCGCGGGTGGGCATGGCAATGACCTCGTGGGAGTTGACCGCCCCGCTCTGGTGTATCTTGGCGCCCCGGATGACCACGCCGTCCTTGCGCCGCTCCACGATGTGGAGGTACTGGTCCGGGTCAGGCTGCTGGCTGGGGGCCAGGCTGCGGTCGCCCTTGGGGTCGGTCATGGCCCCGTCGGGCATCAGGTCGTTGTCCTGGACGAGCTTCAGGTAGTCTCGAAAGCGGCTGTGGTACTTGGTGCCCTTGGCCTTGTCCATGTCGTAGGTAATGCTGTAGAGGGCGTTCATGCCATCGAAGCCGACGCAGCGCTGGAAGCAGCTACCGGTGCGCTGTCCCAGCACGCGGAGCATCTTGACCTTGGTCACCAGGTCTTGCGTGCTGTGGTGGATATGGGTGAATCGGTTGACCTCCAGGCCGCTCAGGTTCGATGTGGCCCTGCCCAACTGGGACAACTTGGCGTCGTGGGCCAGATTGTAGGTCTCGGCGGCGGCGTTGATGTGGGGACGGAACAGCGGGTGCTCTGTCCGGTCAGGGATGCGCTCGCCGAGGGCATACACCTCGATGGGTACCTTCTTCAAGCTCTCGATATACTGCGCGCCGGTCATCAAGGGCATGTCACATTCCTCCCAACGTTAGGTCTTGTTCCGAAAACGTAGGGGAGGAACTCTGTGTCCTCCCCCCCGGGGCGCGGGGCGGGCACCCCGACATGTCGGGGACCCTACGGGCTGGGGCTCCCACAACGGCCCGCCCTGATGGTCATCAAGCATTTATTGTGCCACTGCCGCCAAGTCCAAGGTGTCATTCCGAGCCCTTCCGCAGAAGGGCGAGGAATCCCAGGGTACATCCACGTCAGGGGCATAACCCTGAGATTCTTCGGTCGCTGCGCTCCCTCAGAGTGACAGGTAATGTCGCTGTATTCAGTTGATGACCATAAGGGCGGGGCTATGGAGGGGCCAACCCTACGGACTGGGTTCACTCCCCTCTCCCTCTGGGAGAGGTCCGGGTGAGGGTCCCGCTTCGGGCGCGGCGCCTGTCACCTCGCTCTCCGCATCCGCACCCCGATGCATCGGGGCGATACCTTGTTCGGACAGGATGCTATGTCCATATTCTAGCAGTTTGCCCACGCGCTCGGCGGGCACCTTGCGGGCCTGGAGGTAGGCCTTGAGGGCCTCCTCCGGGGCCAATTTCTCAGGAGATACCTCTCCAAGACGGGGACGGCGCTCCCGGCGCACCTCCCGGCTGATCCCCGCCACGTAGTGGGCCGCCTTAAGCGCCTGGCGTATCTCTCCGTCCCGCAAGGACTGGTCAGGCGCCAGGGCGATGTCCAGCCGCACGATGGCCCCCTCGATGGGCTGGCTGGCCAGGGCGCGGAGCACGGTGGCCGTGGGATCAGGGTCGTCAGAGGGCACGGACACCCGCACCTCGACAAAGGGGCGCGCCGCCACCTCCACGAATCGCGGGTCGCCCACCAGGCGTTTGCCCGCGGGCTTGGCCGGGTCGAGGTCCACCAGCACAAAGCCCTTAGGTTCCCCTGCCTCGGAGAAGTCCAGCCGCTCCAGGCTGCCGGCATACACCGCAGGGGGCCAGGAGGCGACCTCCTGGTGGCTATGGACATGGCCCAGGGCCACGTAGTCCAGGGCGGGGTGGGAGAGGTGGCTGGGCAGCAGGTCAGGCTCCCCATTGGCCATCATGCGGCCCTCGGAGCCACGCCGGGCGCCCCGCACGGCCACATGCGCCGCCAGCACCGCGGGCAACGAGGGGTCGAGCTGGTCCAGGTAGCCGCGAAGCTGGCCCACCGCCGCCTGGCGCATGCGGTCCGTGACCTGGTCCAGGGTCAGTGCCCTAGCTTCCTCTCGCGCCAATAGTCCGCTCCGTCGCAGCCAGGGTAAGGCCACGATTTGGATGGGGCCGGAGCGGGTGGTCACGTTGTACATGCCGGGGCTGGCAGCGACGGTGATGCGCTCCACGGCCAGGGTATCGAAGATCTCGACGCTGGTGGCCCGAGCGAAGGCGTGGGGCAAATCATGGTTGCCCACGAGCAGGAAGACGGGGATATTTGCTTCGATGAGGCGGCGCAGGCGCTTGGCCAGCTCCCGCTGGTGGGTCTGGGAAGGCTCCCGGCTCTTGTAGGCGTCCCCGGCGAAGAGCACCAGGTCCACGCGCTCGGCCAGGGCGCAGTCCACCAGCTCATCGAGGCAGCGCAGGAAGTCCACCAAGCGCGAGGGCAACCCCGTCGCGGGGTCGGTGCCCCCGTACGCCTCTACCCCCAGGTGCAGATCAGCAAAATGCAGGATGCGCACTAGCGCGCTACCCTAGGAGCCGACACTGACACTTGCGCACGTAACCAGTGCGCTGATGACTCACTTCGCGAATGCCGCGAGCGGGGTGTTGTCAACAATACGATCTACAGTCTGTAACGTGAAGACCTTGCCTTTGGTGGCCAGGAGAAGCTTCCTAACGTTCTCCCTACGCACGCTGAAACCGCGCCCGTCCACACAAGCGACGACCTCGAACGAACCCGCGCCGTTTCTCAAACGCTGGTCCCTCAGTTCTGCGAGGTGTTGGACACGAGTTACCTTATCCCGCGCGGTCCCATCGTCCTCTGCAAGCTTGGCTTCAATGAGCACTTTTGGCGCAAGCTGATTCGGAACGAAGAAGTCGGGCCCCTGATCCATGTCCTCGAATCTCTCACCCACTCCGGACTTATAGTGCTGGACATGCCGTGAATTCAAGGCGCTTTCCAGTGCATTCTCCAGGATGTCGCCCACCTCTTCCGACACCGCGTCGCGGTGAGTCGCAAATGGGCGCCCCAACAAGCGCTCATAAAGCAATACCTCGTAGGCAACTCCAGACGTAGAGAGCCGCCTTACGCCTGCAAGGCCATCACTGGTGTCTGCCTTTTCTAGCCTGTGGACTACCGCCTGGGTAGGAGCGGGCGCGCCCTCAGTTATCAGGTTAACGGCTGCCACAACAAGCGCCTTCACCTGTTCTTGTGTCTTCTTGCTAGTGCGCGATAGCAGCGGTAGCCCCTCCCTAGCTCGCTTGTCCAGCCTGCGTGCGCTTGACTGGTCAACGGTTACCCCAGTTCTGGCGGTGGCGACATGAGCCAGTTCTGGAGGCGAGAAGCCCAGTATGGTCCGGAGTACCAGCAAGATGAGAGGGTCTTGCGCCAAAGCCGACAAAACAGCGTCTGAGGACAAACTGGCGAAGTTGCCGGTTCGACTCGCTAGCTGCAGATACGCCTGTTGAAATCGCGGGAAGGCGACAAACGCGCTGCCCTTGGGCATAACCAGGAAGAAAGACTGCAAACTGCCGATGAAGCTATCAACGAACTCCTCGATGTGCGATTCAAGCTCGCTTACGGGCGCTTCAAAGGGATAGCGGGGCATGGGCAGTTGTCGGCTTTTCAAGCGTTTGCCGGTGACAACTCTGGCTTCCGGAAGAAAAGCAAAAACTCGTCGCGCATGGTGTTGCGAATTCCCTCAATCTCCCGCATAATCTGGAATTCCAGTGGGATGCCTACTCTACCCCCGATCTTGATCATCTCGTTCTCCAGGGAGACGCCACCAGTCTGGTTTGTGTTGGAGCCAATGACGACCACACAATAACCGCCCGCACGGAGGACTCTCTTGCACTGCTCCATAATGGTTTCCATGTCGGCGAAGTAATTCGCGACCCGCGAGTCAATGACCTCCTGCTTCGTCGGGCCTTTGCCAACCAAGCCTACCATTCTCTCCTTGAGGCTAGCGATGTTCGCACCCATGAACTGCAGTTGCGGCCTATCGTTCTCCACGTAGTCTATGGCGAACGAGTAGGGTGGAGAGAAAAGTACGCCGTCCACCGACCCGTCTGACAGGCTCAGTTGGCGCGCGTCCCCCTCAATCACGCGGGCACGTCCCAACGTCAGCCCCAACTCCTCTCGCGTTAGGTTGAAAGCGCGCACCGCGTCAAAGTAGCGTGACAACAGCTCCGGGAAAAGGTCTCTCGCCGTAGCCCTCTTGCGCCGAGCGGCGTATCCCACAGAGTCCAGGTAGCAAAGAAGCAACAACTCGCGCATGGGCGGTGAAAGGCCCGGAACCATGTCGGCCAAGTCTCGGTGAGTGTCCTCACTATCTTGACTATGGAATAGACTAGGTTGAAGCGCCAAGCGCCTTTCATGCTGTGCAAACCGGCCATATATGATGCTAGCGTTGCTGAGCAGGTTGGCGAAGCCACTGCAGTCCACGTCTAGCGCCCCTACCTTGGCCCTAGCCATGAGGCAAGCAAACGGACTCAATTCACACGAGACGGAGTTGATGCCCATGATGCTGGCTTCAATAGATGTTGTTCCACAACCTGCCATGGGGTCCAGGACAGTATCCCCAGGTCTAAGACCAATCATATTCATGACTGCCTTTATCATCTGGGGGTGGAACTTGCCACGATATGGAAACAGACCGTGGGTAGCGTAACCCACCGCAAAGATGTTGGCCGCAAAGAAGTTCTTACGGCTTTCCCGGGCACTAGCGTTCACCTGCTCAGGCGTGTTGACACAAATACGGAAGTGATGTGTCGGCGTTCCGTTGACACTTCTGAAGTATGCTCCCCGTTGAATCAGGTCATCGTCTGACAGGCGTGTGAATTCCCCGTGCGCTAAATCGAGTTCATATATCTGGTTGATTTGGGGCAACAAAACGTGGGAGGGCGGGAAGAGTTCCCGGACGACCCCACGAAACAGCGTGCCAGAGTAACTCAACTTCCCCCGAAGGGCGCGTTCTGCGAATGTTCCAATCGTCTGTGATTGCATAGCCGTGCTCCCCCCCTAGACTTACCTACGCCGGCCTTCTTCAACCAATTGCCAGGTAGGGACACCAATTGGGCCAATCTCCTCTCGCAATTTGTCCATTTGCTCAAAGAAGGCTTCCCACTCTTGGGGCGTACTGGGCCTGGCGACTTCGCCACCTTGTTCGTCTATGTGGTGCTCGATGGCCTCCAGGCAAAAGTCGCTGACGGTCATGCCACGCTTGGCCGCAGCCACCTTGATACGCCGCTTTGTGCCCTCGTCCCTCAGGTCGAGGCCAAGTCTAATCCTCGTTTTGGTAGCCATCTCCCATCACCTCATGCCCAACGTAGCACCGTGACGCCATGTCGTCAAGGCGTCAGGCCATTCGGCAGTGTATCAGTTTGAGTTTGACGGCGATTGTCGCCCTTCTGGTCAGTTGAAACTGATGCCCTACCGGTTCGTCCCTGTCCCATTCGCTCTCGTCCCTTCAACGCCTGCTCCCGATTGGCCAGCCGCTTGTGACACCTGCCCCTTGTCCACCACCGCACATGTGTTCTATCATCTTACACACACTCGCACAAGGAGGTCCCCCATGCCACGAGGCGACCCCAGGCCCGGCACCCCCATCAACAGCAACAACGCCCTTCGCCACGGGCGCTCTTCCCCCGAGGCCCGCGCCCTGGCCGCTGTCCTCTTCGCCATCCCTGCTTTTCGCCACTATCACCTCGCCCTCGTCCGCGAACAATCAAAGAATCAGGCCCTGTTCGAAGCTAAATGCTGCGAAATTCTGGAAAACAATCAAACAGGCGTAGGAGCGACTGGCCGGTCACCCCTACCTATCACACCCTGGAGGTCCAGAAAGCGCGGTCCCTCGTCGAGGCCCTCTGCCCTTTCGCCCGGCAAAACAATCAATAAGGAGGCGGACCGACCAGCGTTACAGCCCCAGGCGCTCCCGCAGCGCGGGCGCCAGGTCAGCGATAGGCACGCGCTGCTGGGACATGGTGTCCCGCTCGCGGATGGTCACCGCCTTGTCCTCCAGCGACTGGAAGTCCACGGTGACGCAGTAGGGGGTGCCCTGCTCGTCCTGGCGGCGGTAGCGTCGCCCGATGCTCTGAACATCGCCGTAGGAGACAACCCACTGGGGATGCAGCGTCCGGGCCCGCCCGCGACGGTCCCGACGCATCGGGACACGTCGGGACGACCTACAGATACCTAAGTGGCGGGCCTTGGGCACTTCGCCCGGTTTACCGTGACATCCGCATATGCTAGAATCAAGCTGTAGGTATGCCCCTGTACGAATACCGTTGCGACGCCTGTAAGCGGCTGGTAACTGTGCTCACGCGGAGTTTCTCGCCACCAGAGGGCGTCGCTTGCGACCGCTGCGGTGGCACCAAGGTGCATCGCCTCCTGTCCAAGGTGACTGTGCTTCGGTCCGAGGAAAGCCGCCTGGACGCTCTGGCGGACTCTGCCGGTGAGGCCGGCCTGGACGAGTCTGACCCGCGCCAGGTGGCCAGTTGGGTGCGCAAGATGGGCCATGAGTTCCGCGATGATCTAGGCCCCGAGTTCGACGAGATGGTGGATAAGATGGAGGCCGGGGAGGCCCCGGACGAAGGCGAGGCAGGCGGTCTGGGCGAGTCCAACTTGGGGGAAGACGACACCTAGTATGCCTGTCTACGAGTTCCTCTGCCTGGACTGCCGCCGCCGTACGTCCGTGCTATCCCGCTCCGTGTCGGACACGCCTCCGCCGCTCTGCGAGCACTGCGGCAGCCGCCAGCTCCAGCGTCTCATGACCTCCTTCGCCTACCACCGGTCCACCCAGACCGTGTGGGAGCAGTCCGGTGATCCCTCCTCACCGGGGCCGGACTACTACCAGGACCCCCGCAACATCGGGCGTTGGGCCGAGAAGCGTATGGAGCAGATGGGCGTGGAGATGCCGGAATCAGCCCGCCAGATGATTGACGCCGCTCGAGAGGGGGACATGCCTCCCCCGCTCAAGGACTAGGATGCTCCGGGCCATAGACGCCAACCTCAATCGTTTGGCCGAAGGGCTGCGAGTCCTGGAGGACGTCGCCCGCTTCCACCTGGAGGACCGGGACCTCACTGACCGCCTGCGCGCGTGGCGCCACCGGCTCTTGTCCGGTCTGGACCAGACCGCCCTGCTCGACAGCCGCCAGGCGGGCGCCGACATTGGGGCCAACCGGGAAGAGGACGCGCCCCGTGCGGACCTCGGGGCACTGGTGACGGCCAATGCCCACCGGTGCCAGGAGGCCCTACGAGTGCTGGAGGAAACGGCCAAGCTCCCGGGTGTCCCCGCAGGGCTAGGCTCACCCACCTTCAAAGAGGCCAGGTTCGCCCTGTACAGCCTGCAACAGGACTTGGCCCAGGCCATAGAGCGCCGCTCGCTGCGGCAGCGGGTCAAGGGCCTGTACGTGGTGCTGGACCCCGCCTTCTGTAACGGTCGTCCCGAGGCCCAGGTGGCGGAAGCCGCCCTACGCGGCGGGGCGACCATGATACAGTGGCGGGACAAGGTCCGGGACAAGGGGGAGATGCTGCCGGCCCTACGTCAGGTGCAGCGGGCCTGCCAGGCCCACGGCGCCTTGCTCATCGTGAACGATCACGTGGACCTGGCGCTGGCCGTGGGCGCCGACGGAGTGCACGTGGGGCAGAAGGACCTGCCAGTTACCTTCGCCCGGCAGATGATGCCCCGGCGCCTGGTGGGCAACTCCAATGCCCTGGTGGGCGAGGCAGTGGCTGCCCAGGAGCAAGGGGCTGACTACATCGCCGTAGGGGCCATCTTCCCTACTGCCTCTAAGGAGAAGACGCGCCCCGCTGGCCTGGAGACCCTGCGCCAGGCAAGACAGGTTGTGACCCGGCCCCTGGTGGCCATTGGAGGCATAAAGGCGAGCAATGTGGCTGAGGTGGTTGCCGCCGGGGCCGACGCCGTGGCCGTGATCACCGCTGTGGTATCTGCCCCGGATGTGGAGGCTGCCGCCCGGGAGCTGGTGGAAAGGATGAAGGGCTAACCCCCATGGCCAAGTCTACAAACCTGGACGTCATCGGCGACAAGATAATCGCCATGCTCTCCCGCAAGAACGAGGCCCGGGAGCGGGGCCTGCCCCTGTCCCGGGATGCCATCCGCAACTGCGCCAACGCTATTCGGGCCATCCACCGGGCGGAGTTCGAGCGTGCGGAGCAGCTACTTCAGGCGGCCCACATCCGCATCGAGGAGATGAAGCAGGCCCTGGCCCAGCACCCCGACCTGCGCTACGGGGGGTTCGTGTACGATGCGGAGAAAGAGTACTCCGAGGCCCACGCGACTATGGCCCTGGTCCGGGGCGAACCCCTCCCCGACCCCGACGAGTTGGGCGTGGACTACGTTGCCTATGTCAACGGCCTGGGAGAGGCCATTGGCGAGATGCGCCGCCATCTGCTGGATGACCTGCGCCGGGGTGACCCCGCCCGCATCGAGGACCTGCTCTCCGCGGTGGATGACATCTACAACCTGCTCATTAGCGTGGACTTCCCGGACGCCATAACCAGCGGCCTACGCCGGACCACCGACATTGCCCGCGGCGTTCTGGAGAAGACCAGGGGCGACATCACCCTTACCTTTCAGCAGCGGTCCCTGGAGCGGAGGCTACGGGAGATCGAGGCCAACCTGAGCCGCGTGAACGTACCCGTGGCCCCCGCGCCCGCCGAGGTCGAGGCGCCCCCCGTACCGAAGCCGCCCGTCCGTCGCCGCAGAGTCGTAAGGCCCGCGCCTGCCGAAGCGCCCGCCGAGGTAACCGCCATCCCCGCAGTGGCCGAGGCCATCCCCATCGCGCCGGAGCCGGTGGCGGAGGCGCCCCTGCCGCCCCTGGAGGCAGAGGCCGTTCCCCTACGGCGGCGGCGCCGCCGCCGCAAGGCGCCCGCTGCCCCGGTGGAGATCTTGACCACGCCGGTAGTCACGCCCGCCCCCACTGTGGTTGAAACGCCGGGACCCACCGCCGCTGTGCCCTCGGAGGTCGCCGCAGAGGCTCCTCCCAGACGGCGACGGCGGCGGCGGCGTCACCACCCAGTCCTGGCGCCGGTGATCGAGCAGCCAACAGCAGCGGTGACGGCCTCGCCCATCGAGGAGACCCCGGTTCCCACGCCGACTGCACCGGCCGAGCCTGGCGAGGCGCCGCCCACGCACCATCGTCGCCGTCGCCGTCGCCGCCCAGCGGCAGTGGCGCCAGGGGTCGAAGACGCACCCGCACCGGTGACGTCGTCTGCCGCCCCGGAGGCGCCTTCACCGGCCACCGCAGGCGCCGAGCCCGCAGCGGAGGTGGTCCACAAACGACGCCGACGTCGCCGCCGCCGCCCAGCGACAGCGCCCCAACCGGGCGAAGCGGCCCCACTGGGACTGTCGCCCCCGCCGGACTCCGACGCCGACGGGGGGCCGTTCCCGGAGCCCTGGTGACCTGCCGCGAGTGCTCGCTGCCGGGGGGGATGGCGTGGCAGGCCTCATCTGCGAGGGTCAGACTTGCGTCAGCGCAATAGCGGAGTAACGGATGCCTAGGGTGTTAGGCGGACGAGTCAACGAGGATACCCTGCGGGCCGACCTGGAGCGCTACCGGCAGTTGGCTGTGGAGCTGGGGGCTTCCGAGGCGATGGCCATACCCGCCGGCTATGTCGTGGTGGATGAGAGGGTGCGGTTGAAGTGCGTGGTGCCACGCTGCCTGCGAGCGGGGGAGACCCCCTCCTGTCCCCCCTACGCCCCCGACCTGGACCTGGTGCGGGCGGCCATCGCCCGGTACTCGCAGGCCGTGCTGGTCAAGTGCGTGGTGGAGCCCATGCAGGAGTATGCCCCCGGCAAGGGGGAGACCACGGCCGACCAGCGCCGGACCCTGGCCTTCCACCAGAAGACCGGAGAAGTCGTCTATGGGCTGGAGCGCCAGGCCTATGCGGATGGGTACCATCTGGCTATGGGACTGGGCGGCGGCTCCTGCAAGGACTACCTGTGCAAGGGCCTGGTATGCCAGTTCCTGGACAGCGGCAGATGCCGTTTCCCGCTCCGGTCGCGCCCGGCGATGGAGGCCCTGGGTATTGACGTCATGGACCTGATGGACAAGGTGGGCTGGGAGGCGTACGCCCTCCTCGGCGACCTGGGCGCCATACCCTGCGCCGTCAGCATTGGCATAGTGTTCGTCCACTGAACGAGGTGAACCATGCCCCGAGACGTTGCGGACCTGGTCGCGGACTACCTCTCAGACGACCCCATGAGGTGGGGGAAGCTAGCCAGCGACATCCAGTGGCGGCGGCTCCAACTGCTATTGCTGAGAGAAATCCTGCTGGAGCTGCGGGGCCTAAGACGAGATGCGCCACCGCCGCCTGGCGCGCCGCTCGCTGCCGAGGGCGTGGGGCCAGCCGCGGGTTGAAGGGCCAACTGCCATTGGCCTGCGGGGGTAGAATCGAAGCTTCCCCATGGCTGACGGGGGGTTGCCCCGTCAGCAGGCCAGGGGACACTGCCCGCAGCGCCGCGAGAGGCAGTAGTGCTGGTAGATGTGGTGGCACCCCTGCTGATAGCAGGCGAGGGGCAGGCGATACGGTGCACCCCACAGCGCGGAGGTCTGCCAGCGCGTGACCCGGTCCTCGCCGTGGCTGGGGTAGGCGACATACACGCCCAGCACGCGAGCCACGAGCTGAGGCTGACCTTGCTCCAGGCCCCAAGCATAGAGCGCCGGTAGGACGCCGTTGACAGCCATCTCCCGGGCGCGGTCGCGGCCCAAGGGCGCTGGCTGGCCTGGGTTGCCGGTCACGGCCAGGGCCGCCTCCAGAGGGCCGGCGCCCGCTGCCAGATAGGGCCGCAGGCCGTCCAGCAGCCCTGGCCCCAGATAGCGCACCAGCAGCGTGGCCGCCGCCAACAGACGATGGCGCGGGTGGTTGGCGGGCCGCATACCCACCGTGGTCCACTCCCCAGGGGCCACCGCCTGCGGTGGAGCGGGGTCGCTGGCTGGCCCCAGCCCAGAGGCAGCCAGCAGCCAGCCGTAGACGCGAGAGCACGCCTCGTCCGGGGTCACCCCCGGGCACAGGCTGGCCGCAAGCTCCCGGAGCCGGTGGAAAGCCAGCGCCCGGGCGAGCTTGAGGAAGGGCGCCCGGTTCTGGCTGTAGCCCAGGGCCTCCATGACGGCCTCGTATAGGGCCTGATCGGCCCCCCGTTGCTGAATGACGTCCCCCAGCACCCCTGCCCGCTCCCGCAGCCGCTCCACGCCGGCCGCCTCCAGGGTGCTGGCCAGGGATGCCCAAGCCCGGCGCCGGCCGCCGCCGCGGCAGGGCTCGGCTGCCCGGAGTCGGCCCAGGGCGCCCTTGCCCATGCCGGGGCCCAGGGCCACCGTCGGCACCTCCCGGCCGGCCCGCGTGTAGCAGGGTGGGGAAGCCTCCGGCCAGGCCACCACCTGAAGGGACACTCGCCCGTATCTGGGGTCCTCGTGGTGGCGGTGGCCACGCCAGCCACGCGGGCTGACATGCACCTCCACGTCGCTGGGCCCAGCCACGGAGGACAGCAGCGCCCCCTGGAAGTCGGGCCCGGCGCCTCCTGGGGAGCGCCCGGGGTGCTCCACCTCGATCTCCTGGCCGGAGACCGTGGTCCAGTGGCCCGTACCCCTGGCCGCCCACAGCCGCTGCACCAGGGCCTCAGCCGGGCCATCTCTCACTAGACGTTCTCCTCCACCTGCGGTTACCCTCGATGTTACACGTTACCGTGTATCACGTCAACCCAGCCAGCGGCCGAGGGTGACACGCCCGTCTTCTCCTGGGAAGAGCACTGGAAAGAAACGTAGAGGCAATTCATGGTTTGCCCCTACGCCGATGTGGTGGCTAGGGGGTTGGCGGGGCTTCGCCAGGGTGAGCGCTGTACGCGAAGCCGGCCCGCTCGGCCACCAGGCTGAGCAGCCTGGCCGAGGCGCCCCTGGGGGCATACAGCCCCGTCTCCCACTCGGACACGGTCTGCTGACGGATGCCCAGCTCCTGGGCCAACTGCTGTTGGGTCAGCCCCAGGTGACGGCGCAACGCTCGGATGCTCTCCGTATGCCACTCCACGGACCGGGCCCGTCCCGCCCGATATCTGACCATAGCACCATTGTGACGCCCCGGGGCGGGCGGTTCAAGGGGTAGGCGCGCAGGGGAGTGCGGCCGTACGCCCACGGGGTAGGGCGCAATGATGGTCATCAACTGAATAGAGCGACATTTTGGGTCCTTCTGAGAGAGCCCTTCGCTACGCTCGAGGCCTGCCCTGAGCACGGCGAAGGGATGAACTCACCGACCGAAGAATCCGTGTCTCAGCGCTGTTCCAGCCCAGGGGCTGCGGATTCTCTTCGCTTCGCTCAGAATCGTCCATGTCCCGACGATATCGGGACACTACAGGGGATGAAAACGTTCCCCTCTCTCCCCCGGCGGGAGAGAGCGAGAGAGAGGGGGAGGCTAGACGTGGCCAAGGGCTTGCCTCACCCCCTATAGTCCCCCTTGCCAAGGGGGACTATAGGGGGTCTCCCGTCGAGGGAGAGGGAGGACTTGGTCCCGCCATCCCCATTTTCGATGTATTGGCAGGGGGACCCACGCCGTTGCACCCATCGGGTGAAGCCGGCAAAGCTGAATCGCCATTCCCGGGATGCCGGCCCGAAGAGGAGCACCGGCCCGGAGAATGCTATACTCGGGAAACACCCGTAGCACGGGCTGCGGTTGCCCCGCCGTCTGCGCCAGGCTATGGCCCCAGCGGAGCAAAGGAGCAGTGGAACTGTGACGGACCATGCCAACAAGCCCCTGGCCATTGTGGCGGCTTTGCCCCAGGAGTTGGCTTGCCTCATACAGGGCGAGCGCCTTCCCCCGTGGGGGCCGGGCATGTGGCGGGGCGAGCTTGGGGAAACGCCCGTGGCGGTGGCCCTCTTGGGCATCGGCAAGGTGCGCGCGGCGGCGTGCTGCCAACACGTCCTTGACCATTGCCACCCTCGCGCGGTGCTCCATGTGGGGACTGCGGGCTCGATCAACCCGGAGCTGAACGTGGGCGACCTCGTCGTGGCCCGGCGCGTGGCCCAGCACGACCTGGTCCTCGATGATGCAGGGAGGGCGCGCCACAGCTACCCGGTCTGGCAGGAGACCCCAGAGGAGATACTGCGGGCCGCCCGGGAGTCAGGCCAGGACCTCGGTCCAGAGGTCAACATCAGGGTGGGCCAGATTGTGACCGGCGACCGGGTCATCCGGGACACAGAGGAGCGGCAGCGCCTCCGGGAGCACTGGCAGGCGGACTGCGCCGACATGGAGAGCGCCGCGGTGGCCCTGGTCTGTGCCCAGCAGGGAGTCCCCTGCCTGGTGGTGCGCGCCATATCCGACCGGTGCGACCACAATACCAGCCAGGACTTTCGGGCGAACATGCCCGCCCTATCGCAGCTTCTGGCCAGCTTTGTGGTGGCCGTGGTCCCCCGATTGGCCCACGTGACCGCAGGGCGTTCGCCCCAGCAGGCGGCGGCACCCGTTTGACCGGCCAAGACCAGCCACATCGCGGTCAAGGCTACCCACAGCTACGTCGAGGTGCCTGGGGCGTTCCCGCCCCGAGGACCGACGCCACACGTGTCACCCGTAGGGGCGAAGCATCCGAAGCACGATGCTCGCAGATTCCCACTGTGTGGTTGGATGCTTCGCCCCTACGCCAGGCCCCGAGATAGGGTAGGTGGTGGATTTTGGTGGGCCTCAGATCTTGCGGGCTACGTCTTCGGCGGAATGGATGGCGGTGAAGGCATCCCGGGGAGCCACGGCGTCCCCGATGCAGTAGACCTCAGGCAACGACTCCCGCAACTGGAGATAGAGCTCATTCTGGGACGCCGAGCCCGTGGCCAGCACCACGCTATCCGCTGGCAGAAAGCGGAACTCGAACCAGTCGTCGGTGAGGAACTTCACCCCTCGGTGGCCGACCTCGACCACCTGGCTAAAGGGCAACAGGTGGACGCCGCACTCGATGAGGCGGTCCTCCAGTCCGCGTCGCACCAGCCGGCCCACCCCGCGCCCTACCCGGCTCCGTGTCAGCAGGTAGACCTTGTGGCCTCGCTCCGCCAGGTAAAGGGCCGCCTCCATGCCCACGTAGTTGCCGCCCACAACGGCGGTGGTCGCCCCTACCGCAACCCTGCCCAGCAGCACGTCATTGGCCTGCACCACACCCTCCGAATCGGAGCCGGGGATGTCCCGCAGGGGCAGAGCACCGGTGGCCACCACTGTCGCCGCGGGCGCCAGCCGCCGGGCCAGCTCGGGCGTGACCTCCCGTCCCAGCACGACCGTGGCGCCTGACCTGCGCAGCCGGGAGACCTCCTGCCCCAGCAGCCGGCCGAAGTCCGAGTCCTTCTTGTAGTCCTGCCCGGAGGCGATGAGCCACTGCCCACCCAGGTGCTGGGTGCGCTCGTACAGGGTTGTCCGGTGTCCCCTCTCGGCCAGCACGGCTGCGGCGTGAAGACCAGCGAGGCCACCCCCCACCACCAGCACATCTTTGGGAGACGTCGCCGGTCTCAGTGTGTAGTCCTCCCCCCGCCAGTTGTAGGCCATTGCTGGGTTGATGCTGCAACAGGCCCACGGGTACGCTTTGTCGTCGCGGCCCGTGTTTCGGGAGCACATGGTGCAATAGATGCACTTCCGTATGTCCTGGAGGCGCCCTTCCCGGACCTTGTTGGGCCACTCCGGGTCGGCGAAGAGCGCCCGGCCCAGAGCTACGAAGTCGGCCTTGCCCTCGCGGAGAAGGGACTCTGCCAGTCCTGGATCGTTGATCTTGCCCACCGTGATCACTGGCACGTTCACCTTCTTCTTGACAGCAGCAGCCAGATGAGTAATCGCCCCCGCCGGGAACAAGTAGCTGAGCCACTGCCACGTGCCACCCTCCCGGGCGCTGGCGGAGATGTGCAGGGCAGCGGCTCCAGCGCCGGCGATGAACGGCGCCTGGGCCATGGCGTCTTCCACGGTGACGCCACCATCCACGTAGTCGGCGCCGTTCATGCGGAACATGACGGGGAAATCGCTCCCCGCGTGCCGGTGGATGCTCTGGATAATCTCCTGGCCGAAGCGAGTCCGGTTCTCCACAGAGCCGCCGTACTGGTCGCGGCGTTTGTTGGATGAAGGCGAGAGAAAGCTGCTCACCAGATAGCCGTGGGCGCCGTGTATCTCCACCGCGTCGAAGCCAGCCTCCCTGGCCCGTCGGCCAGCCTGGCCAAAGCATTCGACGAGCTCGCCGATCTCCTCGATGGACAGCTCGTGGGGCACGACGCCTTTCCTGAGGTTGGGCAACGCCGAGGGGCCCACCGACTTCGGGCCGGCGATGCCCGTGTGGTGGAACTGGATGGCTGCCCGGGCGCCGTTCTCCTTGATAGCCCGGGCAACGCGGGCCAGGCCGGGGATGAACCTGTCGTCCCGGATGCTGATCTGGGTATTGGCGTTGAAGGCGTGCCCCGCCTCGTTGATGCTGGTGCCTTCCACGATGATGAGGCCAACACCGCCCGCCGCCCGGACACGATAGTGGTTGACGTGGGCATCGGTAGCATAGCCCTCCGGGCCAGCAGCAAAGGTCGTGAGCGGAGCCATGACCAGGCGGTTCTTTGTTTCCAGGGACCCGATGCGGCCGGGGCTGAACAGCAGAGGGAAGCTAGCCATATCAGCGGTCAAGCCAGACCCGCTCCGCCCAGGCGCCGCTGTAGTAGGTCTGGCCCTTGCCGAAGTTGCGCACCCACGGCTGAAGGACAGAGTAGTCCTTAGAGGAGGGCAAACTGAGGTCCCACACGCCGTCTATGATAGCGAGCTGCACCTTTTTGGCGGCCTCCTTAGCCTTCACCGGGTCAATCTCGACTTCAAAGGCATCAATGGCGGCATCGAGGTCGGGATGTGTGCCCAGGGAGGCATTGGTGGGACACGGATACTTGGAATGGTGGCGGCCCAGCCGCTCGTAGGGGTTCTCCCCAGCCATGAGGGTGAACATCATCTCGTAGTCGCACCTGGCAATCTTGGTGGCGTAGGCAGCATACTCTATGGGCTGTATCTTCGGCTTCATGCCCACCGCCTCAAAAGAGGCGGCCAGGAACTCCGCGACCTGTGGCAGTGGTGCCACGAAGCGTGTGGAGTACTGAAGGGTGAACTCCAGGCCCGGCTTCCCCGCCTCAGCCAGCAGACGACGCGCCTCGTCGGGGTGGTACTCGACATACTTCCTGATCTCGGGCGGGATCTCGGCCAGGTCCTTGATGTGCACGTCCTCGATGGCGCCATACAGAGGGTAGTTGAAGCCTTCACCCATGAACGCGGTCTTGATCAGCGCCTCGCGGTCTATGGACATGGCCACAGCGCGGCGGACACGGATGTCGTTGAACGGGGGCCTATCGTCCCGGAGGAATATCTGGCCGGGCCAGGACACTGAGGAACACTCTTGTATCTGGAGGTCGGGGTTCGTCCGGCGCAAGTCTCGGGCCATGACTGTGGGCACCTCCCTGTCCCACAGGTCAAGCTTGCCAGCGCGCAGGGCTGCGGCGCCGGTGGACAGGTCTGGGATTGAGTGGTACTCCAACCTGTCCACGTAGGGTTGCCCAGGCATGAAGTAGCGGGGATGTTTCTCGTAGACGACCCGCACGCCCGGCACGTGGGCTTTGAACATGAACGGCCCGCTGCCTATGTAGGACTTCCAGGGATCGTTCCAGTACCCGTCAGCGCCCCGGGCTTCCTTGGCAAGGATGACGGCACCATAGTAGCTGCCCAATCCGCTGGGAATCAGCGCCGGGAGCGGGGTCTTGGTGTAGTAGCGGACGGTGTAGCGGTCTACAACCTCAATCCTATCCAGGCGAGCTTTGACGGGGTCGGCCTTGAGGATGGGGTCTTCCATCAGCGAAATGCGATGACTGAAGGCCACGTCCTCGCCGGTTACCTCTCTACCGTTGACCGGCGGCTGGGCGTGGAAGTATGCCCCAGCCCTGATCTTGACCTCGAAGGTCGTGTCGTTCACCCAGCTCCACTTCTCCGCCAGGGAGGGCACCCTGACGCTGTAGTTGCACTTGGTCTCCGGCGAATTGGGGCTCACGAACAGGTTGCTGAACACTATGTTGTGTTGCATTCGAGTGGGACCCTGGCTGGCTTTGGTGAATATGGGTCCCCAGGAGACAGGCTCACCTCGGAGCCACACCCTTAGCACGCCGCCGTACTTGGGCTTGACTACGGCGGTGGCCGGCGTCCCCTGGGGCTTGGGCGTTGGGCTTGCCGGGGCCAACACCGCTGGCGTGGCAGTGGGGCCAGTGGTAGGCGCCGCTGTCGCTGCCGGGGTCCTAGTCGCTGTGGGCACGGGCGTGGCAGTGGCCGCCGGCCCGCAGGCCGCCAGCAACAGCCCCACGGCCCCCACCACTGCTATCGTTCGCTTCCTAAACATACAATCACCTCACGAACGGCAATCCCGGAGCCAGAGTAGAAGATAGGCCAACATATACCACGACCCCGCGTCAGTGTCAATTGGGCTGCTGGGGCCTCACAATAGCGATTGCTCTTGGGCACCTTCACCCGCCCCGTGAGACGGCGTGGGCCCAGAGCCATTGTGAGCAAGAGCAGGCAGCGGTCCCCTGCCCTGAGGCCAGGAATGACATCCGATGGATGCCATCGTGGCCCCGAAGGGGATGCTCTCTGTCGTTGCGAGCCAAAGCGAAGCAATCCGCAACCCCTGGTTATGCGTGGAGATACGGATTGCTTCGTCGCTGCGCTCCTCGCAACGACAATCTGGGTCAATGTCCTTCCCACAACGGGCCTCTCGCCGGCCGCCCCCGCTAGCCTTCAAGCGTATGCGCGGCGGACGCCGGCGCGGGTGGACGCCGCCTTCTCGAAGCCAAGGCGGCCCCCAGCTATCGCCCACCGCGCACGTTCAGCTAGAATCTAGGAAGGGCCGCATTCGCCATGCCTGCCCGAGTCTAGCTGGGGAGCGGGCCGAGGGATTGAGCGAGTCCACATTCGTCGTCGACTTCTTCGCTGCCATTGTCGCCGCGCTGGCGCTGGGGTATGTGGCGCACCGTCTCCACTTACCCGCCATAGTCGGGTACCTAATGGCGGGGGTGGTAGTAGGCCCCCACACACCGGGATTCAGGAGTGACGTAGAGCTTATCCGCAGTCTCGCCGAAGTTGGCGTGGCCTTTCTCCTCTTCGCGGTAGGGACCGAGGTCCACCTGGGCCACCTGCGGAAAGTCCAACGGGTGGGCATCCTGGGTGGCCTGGTCCAGGTAACGTTGACCGTGGGCTTGGGCGCCCTCGTGGGCCGGTCCCTGGGCACGGACTGGCCGGCCGCCTTCTTCTTCGGGGCGCTGATCGCCGTGTCCAGCACAACCGTGGCAGTGAAGTTGCTCCTGGACAGGGGGCAGCTAGGCTCGTCGCACGGGCGCATTGCACTGGCAATACTGTTGATGCAGGACCTGCTGGCAGTCCCTCTCATCCTGGTTGTGACTGTGGTGGGGCTTCCCTCCGGCCCCTCGGCGCTGGACCTCCTCGTCGCCCTCTCGAAGACAGCCGCGCTATTGGCAGCCAGCCTTCTGGTAGGAGCACGGCTGATCCCCAGGCTGCTAAACTGGATAGCCCGCACTGGCTCTCAGGAGCTGTTCCTGTTTGCCGCCATCTCCATTGCCCTGGGTAGCGCCATCGGGACTCAGCTTCTGGGCGTATCCGCTGCCGTCGCGCCTTCCTGGCTGGAATCGCCATAGCCCAAGGCAAGCACAGCAAGCGCATCGAGACCCTGTTTGCCCCCTTCCGCGACCTGTTCAGCATCTTCTTCTTCATTTCGGTGGGCATGCTGCTGGACCCTGCGATCGTTGGGGCAGAGCTGCCATCGGCGGCGCTCACAGTTCTCCTGGTGGTGGCCGGCAAGTTCGTACTCGTGGCCCTGGTCACCAGGCTTTTCGGCTATGCCCGGACGGTGTCTGTTCTGGTCGGCCTATACCTGGCCCAGGTGGGCGAGATGTCCTTCATTCTAGGTGGCCTCGGGCTTGCCCGAGGGGTGATTGATGACCGCCTATACTCCATGCTGATCACGGGAGCACTGGTGAGCATCCTGGTCAGCCCGTTCCTGGTACAGTTTGGCCCTGGGGCCTTCCGGTGGGCGAGCCAACGGAAGGCGCTGCGGCCACTGCTGGCCGACGCCCCGCAAGACCCGGAATAACCCATCCCGGGCGCTGCCCGGGATGCCCCAGTGCTGCCTACTGGTACTCGATCAGGCAGCTATAGGAATCGCCGGCGACGAACTGGGCGCACACCTTCACGGGCAACTGCACGATGGTCATCGTGCCCTGGAATGTTCCGTCTTGCCCCGTTAGCTGCTCCCACTTGTCCCCCATAATGACGGCCACTTGCAGCGCCCTGGGCACCCTTAGCTTGAATGCCTGCGCCGAGCCTTTGGGCAGGCCGCTGTACTTGGGAGCGTACAGGTAGACGTCAGATTCGACAAAGTGAGTGAAGGTCTTGGGGAACCCGGCGAAGGGCGGCTGCCCCCTGGTCACTTCATAGCTCAGGGTGACTGTACCCCTGTAGGCTCCAGGGTCGCTCCTTCTCTTCGCGAAGACCACGAGATCGTACTTCCCTGGCGCCGGGAACGCAGCCTCGAACTCGTACTGGCCGCCATTGCGCTGGGCGAATGACCACATGTCTTCCAGGCGCCGTCCACCCTGCTCCATCGCCACGATCAGCAGCACGTCCGGTGGGGTGTCCACCAGGAGCGTTGCACTGCTTTCGACCCTGGCAATGGCCCCGGTCCCTTCAGGCAGCCGCAGGCCATAGGTCTCGAACTCGGGGAACACCTTCGGGAACCCAGCGAAGGTAGGCTGTCCCTGGTTGACGTCGTAGGAGAGGGTGACCACCCCCTGGTACATGTCTCCCTCGGAGACCCTCTTGGCGAAGATGACCAGGTCGAACCTGCCGGGGCCGGGGAACACCGCCTTCACCTCATACTGGGCACCTTGCCGCTTGACGGAGGTCCACATGTCTTCCAGACGGCGTCCACCCTGCTCCACCGCCGCCATCAACTGAACATCCGGCGGGGCGTCTACCAGAAGCGTCTGGCCACCTTCGACCCTGGTTACGGCCCCTGTTCCCTCGGGCAGCCGGAGCCTGTACTCGTAGAAACCTGGTCGAAGGAGCGGCAGGGAGCCAAACGTCGCCTTGGTCACGGACATGGACAGGAGCTGCCAGCGGCTGTCCTGGGGGAAGTGGTTCCCCACAAACTGGTCAGGGGGCGTCAGCCAGTAGTAGGGGTGGAACTCTCGCTCGAACTGGCGCTCCGTGGTGAGGTGGCCGGCACCCCACGTGGCGTCCAGCAGGTACCAGGCGCCTGCGACCTTGACCGCGTTCCAGGCGTGGTTCATGTCGCCGTCCAGCTCCTGCACGTCGTACCCGTATCCCTTGGCCCAACCCTCGACTATCACCACCTCAAGTCCGGCAGCGCGCCCCAGGACCTGGAACAGGGTGGAATACCCGGCGCACACGGCGCTGCGGCTGGCGAGCACACCCCCCGCCGATTGATCGCCGTAGCGCTTGGAGAAGAAGCCTTCGGCATCGTACGAGATATTGTGGGCCATCCAGCGGAAGATGGCCCGGGCCTTCTCGAAATCATCCCGGGCCGGGCGGGCCAGGTAGGTGGCCAGCCCATTGATGGTGGCTTCCGCCGCCTTCGGGGTCTGGAGGGCGTAGGCGTCTATCTCGGCCAGCCTGGAGGAGTCGAGGGCCACCGGCGCCCACCCAGCGGGTGGACTGGCCGTCGGGGGCACACTGGGGGTGGTGAGGACAGGCGGCGGCGCCGGATTGACCGTAGCGGCTGGCCGCGGGGCCTGGGTGGGCAGCGGGGTGAGCGTAGGCGAGGGAGCGCCGGCCCGAGTGTCCGAGGGTGTTGCTGTCGGGGCCAGTGGTGCGCAACCCGCAAGGGCCAGCGCCGCCAGGACAAGAGCGCTGCACAAGGCCTTACGCATCGTTCACAGTGTCTCTAGCAGGAACGGGGAGACACACTGTCGTTCCTATGAAAAAGCCCCCGTTTTTCATCCGGCGTGGTGGCCGGATCAACGGCCATGCACAGTTGCGAGCAAGGAGAGGTCCCGATGTGTCGGGACTGCCCTGTGTTGTGAGAATGACGTGGGGGGGGGGTGTCTTGCCTATCATGTCATTCCGAGCCCCGCAGGGCGAGGAATCTCATGGTTATGCCTCTGACATGGACAGGCCACGAGATTCCTCGGTCGTCCATGCGCAGGGGGACTCCCTCGGAATGACAAACCGAGTACCTCATTCAAAGCCAAAGCGAAGCAATCCGCCCCCCGGTCTTGCGCTGAGACACGGATTGCTTCGTCGCTGCGCTCCTCGCAACAACAATCGGCTAGGCCTTCGGCATGCGGTAGCCCACCTGGGGATCGGTGAGGATGTAGCGCGGCTGGCGCGCATCGTCACCCAGGCTGCGCCGCAGGTTGCGCACCATGGAGCGCAGTAGCTCCCCCTCACCCTTGTACTCCGGACCCCACACCTGCTCCAGGAGCTGGTCGTGGGTGAGCACCTGTCCCGCGTGGATGGCCAACTGGTAGAGCAGCTTGTACTCCGTGGCCGAAAGGGACACGGGCTGGCCCGCCACGGTCACGGTGCGCTCGGCGAAGCTGATGGTCAGGTCGCCTAGGGTGAAGGGAGGGCGCACTTCCGCCTGGGGCGCCACGCCCCGCCGGCGGAGCACCACGTCCATGCGCGCCAGCAGCTCTGAGGGGGAGAAGGGTTTGACGATGTAGTCGTCGGCGCCCGCCTTCAAGGCCCGCACCGCGTTGCCCCCCTGGTCGTTGCCCGTGAGGAAGATCACCGGCACCGCAGAGAACTCGCGTATCTGTGCCAGCAGGTTGAACCCGCTGGTCCCTGGGAGCACCAGGTCGAGCAGCACCAGGTCCGGCTCCTCTTCCCGCACCAGCTTGGTGCACTGGGCAGGGTCAGGGGTGGCAATAGTCTGGTAGCCCGCCTCGTCCAGGGTGCGCCGGATGTAGCGCAGGGTCTGCGGATCATCGTCAACCGACAGGATGCGGGGTCGCGCTTCAGCGCGAGCTACCGTCCCGATGTATCGGGACTGCGGCGGCGACTCCGCCGGCGTGGTGTGAAGTGTCGCCCCGGCCAGGGGCAACGTGAAGCTGAAGGTGGCGCCGTGTCCGTCACCGCCACTCTCGGCCCAGATGCGCCCGCCGTGGGCCTCCACGATGCCCTTGCAGATGGACAGACCCAGACCGGTGCCCCCTTGACCCTGTGCGCTCCCCCCGTGCACCTGAGAGAACCTCCTGAATAGCAGGGGCAGTTTGTCCGGCGGGATGCCCGACCCTTCATCGCGTACGCGGACGGTGGCGTAAGTGACGTCATGCTCCACCGAAATGACCACAGGCTTGGCGGGAGGCGAGAACTTGGCGGCATTGGTCAGCAGGTTGGTCAGCACCTGGGCCACGCGCCGGGTGTCGGCCTTGACCAGCGGCAAGGAGGCAGGAAGCTTCACCTGCACCTCCTGCTGACTGGCGACGCGGGACATGGTGGCCAGCGCCTCCTGGACCACGGCTCCCAGGTCCGTGGGCACGGCATTGATGGTAAAGGCGCCGGCCTCGATGCGGCTGAGGTCCAGCAGGTTGTTGATGAGGTCCCGCAGCTTGTCGGCATGCTGGTCTATGATGTGGAACAACTGGACGGCTTCGGTCGCGCCCACACCCCTCTGGCCGAGAGCGGTGGCGGCTGCGCCCTTAATCACAGTCAGCGGGTTGCGCAGCTCATGGCTGACCATGCCCAGGAACTCGTTGCGCCGTTTCGCCGCCTCTTCCAGAGGCCCCGCGTCCTGGGCAATGCTAATGGCCCCGGTGATGGCGCCGTCGGCCCCGTATATGGGTACGGCGGTGACCAGGTTGATACCCGATCGCCCGTCGGGCGCCTCGTAATGCACCTCCTCCAGGTAGACCTTCTCCCCGGTGCGCAACGCGCGTCGCAGGGGCAGATCCTCCAGCCGGTAGACGCTCCCGTCGGGCCGCCGGTGCACCAGGTAAGTGCCGATCTGCGCCAGCTCGAGCGCGGTGCGCTGGGTAGCCCCCGTCAAGCGCTGGGCCTCGCGATTGACCAGCACCATGTCGTCAGCCACATCGGCCACCCAGACCGCCGCAGGCGAGGCGTCGAGCACAGCCTCCAGGCGCCGACGCTCCCGCTGCGCCTGCTCCAGGAGCTCGGCCTTTTCCTGTTCGATGCGCACTCGCTCGGTGATGTCCCGCGCCGTGCCCTGGTACACTGCCACGTCGCCCGCTTCGTCATGAAGAGGCGCCACGCTGACATCCAGCCAGCGCACCACCCCGTCCTTGCGCACGATGCGGCACTGGGCGCTGGCTCCACCTCTGGCGGACTGCCGCATCGCCTGGAGACGAGGAATGTCCAGGGGGGCCACTATCTTCATCCCGAGCTCGGGGTCTGTGTACCACTCTTGAGGGCTGTAACCGGTAACGGCCTCGATAGCTGGACTAACGTACTCGTAGCTTGTTGTCGGTTTCAGGCGGACAAGGAAGATGATGTCCCGGGAGTTCTCCGCCAGCAGGCGGAAACGCTCCTCGCTCTGCCGCAGGGCCTCCTCCAACTTCTTGGCCTGCGTGATGTCCCTGACCATCCAGCGCAGTGTTTGGGAGTGCCCATGGTGCGCCGGGTGAGGCGCCACTCTCAGTGCGGCCACAAGAGCCTCGCCCTCCCTGGGCTGGAGGCGCACCTCGAAAGCCTGGATCCCCTGAGATGCCGGCAACGCAGCAAGCCGGCTACGGAAGGACCGGCGCTCTGCCTCGGGCACGAAGCCAACCAGAGGCCTGCCCGGCAGCCAGTCCTCCGGCACCCGGAGCAGCGTGGCCGCCGCCCGGTTGGCCTCCCGGATAATGCCCTCCACGTCCGTGACGAGGTAGCCATCGGGGGCGAAGGCGAACAGCTCTTGATAGCGGAGGCGCTGGGCCTCTTCCTCGTGGCTAAGGGCCGCCAGCTCTTCGCTCTGCTGGCGCAGCTCCTCCTCGGCTACCCGGAGCTCTTCAATGGCATTCTGGACCTCCTGGTAGAGCGCATCCAGCTTCTCCCCCTCGGCGACCGAGACAGCCAGCCGCAGCTCAGCGATGCGCTGCTCCAGCCGGTCTATAGGCCCCGCCAGGTCCTTGTTCCGTGGCTCAGGCTTCAACAATCTCTCCAACTACCCCCCTTGGCAAGGGGGACTACAGAGGGTCACGGCTTGCCATTTGTCGCCTCGTGCGGTGGCTCCATCAGGAGCACCGCCCCCTGGTTAGCCTCCTGCCTGCTAACGAGGGGAGTAATCGTGAGGTAACACTGGAATGGCTTGCCCCTACGGTTGACCGCGGACAGCAGCGCCTCCTCCCGCGAGGACTGGTCGGCAAGCACGAGGTTGATCCGGTCCTTTAGCTCCTGCACAGGCAGGCCCATATCCAGGGCCAGGAAGTGCTTCCCCCGGACCTCATCCTCCCGCAGCCCCCACATATCCTCGGCGCCGGCATTCCAGTGGAGCACCGCCATGCCATGGTCCAGCACGGCCAGCCCAGTATTGATGCTAGAGAGCACGGAGCGCAGGAAGGAGACGGCCTCGTCCAGCTCGCTGGTGCGCACCCGTAGCTCGGTGTTGGCCGCCTCAATCTCCTCGTTAGTGGACTGTAGCTCCTCGTTGGTGGTTTCCAGCTCCTCGTTAGTGGACTCCAGCTCCTCGTTGGTGGTCTCCAGCTCCTCGTTAGTGGACTGTAGCTCCTCGTTGGTGGTCTCCAGCTCTTCGTTGGCCGACTGTAGCTCCTCGTTGGTAGTTTCCAGCTCCTGGGTGACACGCTGTAGCTCCAGCTCCAACTGGCGGAGCCGGGTGACATCGGCGAAGGCAATGCTCACCCCCAGCGGCGTGCCGCCGTTGTCGAACAGGGGCACCAACTGTATGTCGAGGTACTGGGTGGAGCCATCGGGGAAGGGCCGCTCCACGTGGCTGAAACGCATGGCGCGGCGCTCCGAGTATGCCTGCTCGATGGCGGAGCGGAGCTCCACCGGGCGGTAGGAGAGCTCCATGTCCCGGAAGGCGCGGCCCAGGTCCTTGGGGCTGAGGCCGAACATGGCGCAGGCCTCCTGGTTGGCCAGGACCAGGTTGCCGGTGGCCTCCACCACGACCTGGGCAGTAGGCGTGGTCTCGAAGGCCCCTTCGCGGAGGCGCAGGCCCTTGGCCAGCACGGCGCCGGCGTCGGTATCCCCTGCCTGGGCCATGGCCAGCAGGCGGTCCCTGCCGGTGGCGTGGGCCACCTTGGAGAACATGCGGTACTTGGCGTTGACCGGCGTAAACAGATGTGTACTGGACAGCAGGGTCTCCGCCTTGCCCAGGAACAGATAGCCCTGGTCATTAAGGGCGAAATGGAACCGCGCCAGGATGCGCCGCTGGCTCTCGGAGTTGAAGTACATCAGGGTGTTGCGACACACCAGCAGGTCCAACCGGGAAATGGGGGCATCGTACATGAGGTCATGGCGACCGAAGATCACGGCCCGCCGCAGGTCCTTGTCAAAGACGTGGTGTCCAGAGGAGCCGAGGAAGAACTTCTGTCTGAGCTCCTCGGGGACCTCTTGGACAGCCTGCTGGGAGTATGCGCCGCTGCGCGCTTGGGCGAGGGCCTCCTCGTCTACGTCGGTGGCGTAGATCTTGGCCCGCGACACGCAGGCATCCTTGCCCATGGCCTCGGCCAGGAGCATGGCGATGGTGAACGGCTCTTCGCCGGAGGCGCAACCGGCGCTCCAGACGCGAACAGGCTCATCGGGTCTCTTGGAGGCCACCAGGGCTGGGACTACCTCCCGGGCCAGGTAGTCCCAGGCATCCGGGTCTCTAAAGAAGGATGTCACATTGACCAGGATGGTGTTAAACAGGAGGCCGAACTCCTCGGGGTGGACCTCCACGTAGTCCTGGTACTCACCGAAGGTGTTGGCTTTGACGGCAGTCAGGCGCCGGCGAAAACGCCGCATCAGGCTGGCCCGCTTGTAGCCGGTGAAATCGAAACCTCGGTTTAGCCGGATGAACTCCAGCAGGGCCTCGAACTCTTGGCTGGCGTCGGCCTTATCCGTCGAGCTGTCCATCTGTCTTGCTCTCCATCACCAGGGTTATCAGCGCAGGGGCGATTTCCTTCAGGGGAAGGATGAAGTCCACAGCGCCGGTCTGGATAGATGCCTGGGGCATGCCGAAGAACTCGGAGGACTCCTGGTCCTGGACAATCACCGTGCCACCCATCTTCTTTACCGCCTGTACCCCCATGGAGCCATCGCTGCCGGTGCCGGTGAGGACCACGGCGATGACCCTTTCCTTGCGGGCGGCTGCCGCCGAGTCGAAGAGCAGGTCGGCGGAGGGGCGCACGAAATGGACCAGCTCGGACTGCGTCAGCGCCAGCGTGCCGTCGGTGTTGACCATGAGGTGGCGGTCTGGTGGCGCGATGTACACTGTGCCTGGCTGTAGCAGGTCGCCCTCCTGGGCCTCCTTCACTTTCATGGGCGTGCGGCGGCTCAGGATCTCGGCCATGAGGCTGCGGTGCCTGGGGTCCAGGTGCTGCACCACAAGGACGGCGGCGGGGAAGCCCTCCGGCAACGCCGACAGAACCGCGCTCAGGGCAGGCAGCCCTCCGGCAGAGGCGGCCAGCGCCACGAGGTCAAACCCCACGCTCTGCGGGCGCGGCCTGCGCTGCCCCTTGGAGCGGTCCGCGCCGGGCGGTCTCTTGGCGCCAGCGCCGCGTGAAGTAGGCTTGCCGTTTGCAGCGTCAGTCACGTGTTCTATCCTCTACGGTTTGTCGTTGCGAGCCGCATCGAAGTCCCGACTTGTCGGGACAACCCCCAGTTATACGGTGAGACATCCGATAAGTCGGGACTTCGGCCTTCTGCGGAAGGCATGGCAACGACAAGACATAGGGACAACTTTTACCCAATAACATAGCACTTGGTAGGCAGTTAGGGAAGTAGGCAGACTCACGGATTGCCCTACAATCTGTCGTTGCGAGCCGAAGCGAAGCAATCCGTACCTCCGGTCAGACGCAGAGCGGACGGATTGCTTCGGCCTTCTGCGGAAGGCCTCGCAACGACAAGAAACGTACCTGGCGAGGGCCATGCGACGGCATTCTTGTAGATTCTAGACGATTCGTCGTGGATTGTGCTCTAGAGGTCGCCTAGCGGGGAGACTTCTAGAGCGCGATTAGCTAGCTGGGCTATAGTGATAGCCCCAATAATGATGTTCTGTGTCCGAATACCTTAGTCAATGTCTATATTTCTAGTCTTATGCTGCCTTCTAGAACCAAATCACTAGCATCAGTTACAGGAGCTACTTATAGTGCTGGGTGAGAGAAACGGGATACAGAAGGGATATATGAAGCATAGATATGGAAGTAAGTTGGCAAATGCAGTGCCGCTTCTCGATAGGAGGTGCTCCGGGATACAACAGTTGGCGGACGGACGACGGGCGAGCTCAGCAGGAGGAGGGTACATGACAGGAAGGGGACATCGGGCAAAGCAGCGCGGCGACCTGGACCTGACGTAAACGGGCTGCGAGACCTAGTTTACATGCTACAGGAGCATGTGCGATCCAAATCGCCGCTTGGCGACATTCTAACAAGCTTCTGAAGGCTTGTCCACTACAAGCAGCGGGACAGGCCCTCGGTCCACTGAAACGGAGGATACATGATTAAGGTGAAACAGGTATTGACCCACCGCTTGCACGTAGCGCGGTTCGCCATCCCCCTTTGGTCTATGGTGTTGGCGCTGGCGGTGGTGCTCGGGTCTTCGGCCCAGGCGGTCGGCCCCGTGCTCAGCAAGTCCATCAACGGCACCATCGGGGCGGCCGTGGGCGGCGCGGGCGGCATCACTGTGAGCTCGGCCATCCGGCTGGCCACCGGCGTCACACAGGCGCACGAGATCGTGGATGCCGATGACGGTGTCATCGGGGTAAACGACGACGGCACGGGCTTCACCGCCGCCATCGAGGCCTTCGAGAACGCCACAGTCAAGATCAAGCTCGACCTGGTGAACGAGAGCGGCTCGCTGGCCTATGCCATCATCGCGGTGAGCGCCCCTTCCGGGGTGGAAACGGACGCCGAGGAAGTAGCCCTTGAGGTAGACGGCGTAGAGGTCGCCCGGTTCACCGACAACTCGTGGCTGCTCAAGGTGCCCGCCGCCGAGGACGAAGGCGACGCTGATTTCCAGTTGCAGATAAGCGCCAGGGCTGGCTTCCACACCATCGTGGCCACTATTTCCCAAATGAGGCCGGGATAGGCGTAAAGGGAGACTGAATAGCGCTATGGTTGGCAAGCCACGGGCGAAGAGGGGCGCCCCCCCAAGGAAACAAGGACATGGGGACGCCCCTCCCCGGAGGCTCCCCCACCAGAACAGACAGCACAACGGCCTTAGCCAGCAACCGGCAGCTTGAAAGGAGCCGAGGATGGTACTAGCGAGAGAAGAGACAAGGCAGACCCCTTATCCGGGGTCATTTCAGGCCTTCGAGCAGTTCCTGAATACGATGCCCTGGGGCAGTGAGCAGCAGGCCAGACGGGGCCCGCGTCTTGAGGACCGCAGCGCGCAACTGATGGCGGCGGTCAGACTACTGGACCTGCTCAGCCCCAACTCCGGCGCTGATGCCGGTCGCGCGCAAGATGCCGGCGGGGATGGCGCTGCCGGGGGCGTTTTCTCGGCTTCGGAGCTGCTGGCCTTGGCCGCGGTCCTGCGGCGCTGCCGGGATGTGGGCAGCATCGGGCCGGACCGCATGCTCACGGCTGGCCCCATCAGGCTCGACCCGGAGGCGGTGGATGTCTCCGTGGAAGGCCGCCCCGTGAAGCTCAGCCCCATACAGTTCAGGGTGCTGGAGCTCCTGGTCCGTGCCGGGGGCAAGATGGTCCGGCACGCGGACATCGCGCGCGAGATTTGGGGCGACGAGCCGCCGGCCAACGCCTATTGCCTCCTCAAGCTGCACATGAGGAACCTGAGGCAGAAGCTAGGCGACACCGGCGCCGACGGCAAGTTCATTGTGACGGTGCGCAGTCTGGGCTACAAGGTCCGGGTGGCTACAGCCGCCCCGGGTGCCTGCCCCAGTGCCGCCTGAAATCCTCTCGTTGCGAGCTGCAGCGAAGTACCGACATGTCGGGACACCCCTGGTCAGACGCGGAGAGGACGGATTGCTTCGTCGCTGCGCTCCTCGCAATGACAAGAGAGGGGGGCCTACGCCCGGTAGACCTTGACCCGGACGCAACCGTCCAGCGCGGAGGTTACGCCGTCTATGCGGTCCGGTCGTAGCGGCAGCAAAGCGCCGAAGTGCAGCCCCTTGCCTCGGGCCAGGGGCTTCCCCTGCGCCCAACTCCCCAGCTCGCCGGCAATAGCCACCACCTCAGCATGCACGCAGTCGCTGAGCTTGACCTCGCCCTTGACCTTTCCCACCTCGGACTCCACCCACACGATGTCCCCATCGCGCAGGCCGCGGGCCTCGCCGGCTGCTCGGTTGATGACCGCCTTGTAGGCATAGGGGTGGCGCCGGGAGAGTTCGTCCAGCCAGGCGTTCTTGCTGGTCACCGACATGAAATGGATAGGCAGCTTATAGTTGACCGCAATCAGGTCGTAGGGGCGACCCGGCGGGTCACCCTCGGCTGTGTCAGCATGGGACGGACATGGCTTCCAGTCCGGCAGTGGGTCGTAGTCCGCGATGTCCCACTCCAGGCCCATCTCCCCCGCTACGGCCCTGACCCGCTCCCCCAAATGCAGCGCGACCTCGCAGTAGAGGGGAATGCGGCAGCCGAGATAGGGCAGCGGATAGCGTTCCTCAATACTACGCCGGGCAGTGTAGGTGCCATGCTCCTGGAACCAGGCCAGACCCCGCTCCGGGCCGTGCTGGGTCTTGGCCCAGCGGTCGGCGATCTCCTCGTAGGTATAGGCGCGGTCCGGCTCCAGCCGGTAGGGGTCCTTGAGCCGCAGGCGGCGGTTGAGGGCCTGGTTGAACTCCCTGGTGAAGCCCAGCCGTTGGGCCAGCTCCATGAGCACGTCCCGCCAGGTACGCGCCCCCGCCGGAGGGGCCAACACCGGCTGCTGGATGCACCAGGTGAAGAAGCCGTCGGCGGCGCTGTTGTTGATGTGCATGCGGTTGGGGAAGAGGTTGAGGCGCTCCAGGCTCTGGGTGTCGGGGAGGACGATGTCGGCGAACTCGGCCACCTCGTCTATCTCTGGAGTGAGGGACACGATGAACGGGATGGCCTTGAGAAGCTCCGCCAACTGCTGGGGGTTGGACTCGTCCATGAGGATGTTGCTGCGGGCGTGGACCAGCACCTCAGGCGTGTAGGGCAGCTTGGCGCGGCGCTCGGGGTCGAGGAGGTTCCAGTGGAAGGTGGCGGCGGCGCCGCTGGGTATGGGGTACAGCTCCTTGAAGCTCAGTGACTCGGGGGCCGTTACCTGATGCTCGTAGGCGTTGTAGCCGTGGATAGCCACCGGCGAGGGGTCCTGAACCAGCAGGCCGTCAGGCCCGGCCCGGGGCGCCCAGCTCCTACCCGGCCCGATGGGATTGGTCCCCCGGAAGCCACCAGGGACATAGACCGCCCCTACCACGGTATTCAGGTGCTGTATGGCCAGGGACTTGACCCACGAGTGCTGGTGGGCGGTAATACCCCGACCCAGCAGTGCGGCCACGGGACGGTAGGGCAGCTCCACGCCTTCAATGACGATAGTTGAACCGACCCGGGCGGCCTCCCCATACTCGCGCGCCAGCCGCCGGGCGGTCGCCGCCGGAACGGTAGTCACCGGCTCCGCCGCCTCCGGTGTGAAGCGGGAGGCCCGCTCCTGGAGCAGGGCAAAACCCGGGCGGGCCACTTGGCCATAGGCGGTGAAGCTGCCAGTCAGGGCGGGCCGCGCGTTCGGAGCGTCGTAGGCCAGAGGCTTGCCGGTGGCCTCGTCCCAGACCAGGGGCTTCTTGCTCTGCGGCTCCCGCAGGTAGCGGCCATCGCGTGCCACTAGGTAGCCCGCGTTGGTATGGCGACGGAGGAACTCCGCGTCGTAGCAGCCCATCTCGTTGAGCAGGACGTGGGTCATGGCCAGGGCCAGGGCTGAATCCGTGCCCGGGCGGATGGGGACCCATTCGTCGGCCTTGGCCGCGGCGTTGGTGCCCACAGGGTCCACCACCACCAGCTTCATGCCACGGCTGCGGGCATCGGCCATCTTCTGGGTGGTGAGGTTGGCGCTCATGTTCACCCCGTGGCCGTACTGGGCGCCGAACAGGACCAGGAAGTTGCAGTACTGGAGGTCTATCTCCTGCTGGAAGGCGCCCCACAGCATGTAGGTCGTGGCATGTAGCCCGGCCCCCACGCTGAAGCTGGACGTGAGGCCATTGGGAGTCCCAAAAGCGCTGGCCCAGCAGCCGATGACCTGGGTGACGGGGTTGTTGTCCCACGATGACCACACCAGCTTGCGCGGGTCAGACTGACGGACCCGGCGCAGCCTCTCGGTAACTGTATCCAGGGCCTCTTCCCAGGTGATCTCCTGCCACCGGGGGTCCACGCCGATACCCTTCTCGGGGTTGGTGCGCTTAAGGGGGGACGTGACCCTGTTGGGGTCGTAGAGCTGCATAATGCCGGCGTTGCCCTTGGCGCACATGCGGCCCCAGTCCTGGGGGCAGTTGGGGTCACCCTCCAGCTTCACCACCACACCATCCACCCGGTGGGCGCGAATGCCGCAGTTGCCGTTGCACATCTCGCAGGCGGTGTGTATCCAGACGTCCTCGCGCGGATTAGCCATGACCGGCGCCTCCTGTAGACCTTACCAGCACCGCTGGGCAGACGAGAACGCTCTCTACCTCCTGCTCCTGCGGTACAGGGGCAATGTAAGGGCCACACCAGGCCCTGTCAAGGGCGCAAACCTCCCTCAACACGGTCCCGTGATTGTCGTAGCCCCGCCCTTATGGTCATCAACCATTTATTGTGCCAACCGTGCCTGGCACCGCTGTCATTCTGAGCGAAGCGAAGAATCCGTAGCCCCCGGGCTGGCACAGCGCCGAGAGACGGATTCTTCGGTCGCTGCGCTCTCTCAGAATGACACAGAATATCGCTTTATTTAGTTGATGACCATCAGAGCGGGTTTCGGATTGCTGCCATCCCCGCCGTGAACGGCGGGGCTATGGCGACCGACACCTTCCCTCCCCCAGCCGGTGGGGAAGGCGCGGGCTACGGGCCAGCCGCGTACGTGAACGACGAAGGCAGCACCGCGCGAGTGCCGTCCGGGCTGATTACCACGACGTCCACCATCCCGACCTTGTGGGCAGGGGCCAGCACCAGGATGGTCTCGGGGGCCGGCCATATCACCGTGGCATGGTCGCCGCCGAAGAGGACGGTGCTGCCCTTGACAAAGTGCGCCCCTTTTAGCGTGACTGCCGTGTTGCCTGAGATGGGGCCGCTGACGACATCCAAAGACCTCACATGCGGGGCATGATAGGTCGCCTTGACCTCTCTGGAGAAGCCCAGGCTTTCCTGCCCCTTGATGTCATAGGCCTTCACCGCAAAGTAGTAGGTGACATTGTCCTCCAGCCCCATCGTCAAGTAGCGGTTGACGTTCCCCACGTCCAGGCTCTGGGTGTACTTGCCGGGGGCGGTCCCGTAGTACACCTTGTAGCCTGCCACGAAGGGGTCCAGGCTCCTGATCCAGGAGAGGTTGATGCTCCCCTCGGTGGCTTTCACGCCGGCTGGCGCCCAGGGGGCTACCTGGGGTGAGGCCACCTGGGGGCTGCCGTGGACGACAATCTCCGCCAGCCCTGGCGAGCGCCCCTGGGCCTCCTCTACCTGGAAGCGCAGCCCCACTATCTGGTTCCCCTTCAGTGCTATTCTGACCGGCGCCGGCCCCGCAGTCCGAAAGGCCACCGGCAGAGTCGTACCGTCGCTCAGGTACAGCGTTCCCCGGTCCACCCGGCTTCCGCCGTAGGCGCGGGGATAGAGCAACACTTCATCTACAGTCACCGGCACGGGCCAGCTTAGCTCGACCCACGGCGCCTCCTCGCTGGTGGAGGCCGCCCAGTCGTAGCGGCCCTGGGCGTCGGAGAGCCGACTATCATTCACCCGGTAGGCGGCGTAGTAGTTGGAGTCAGCGGAGCTTGAGGCGGTCGCCTTGGCCAGGCGGGCCAAATTGGTCTCGGCCTCCTTGAAGGTGATGTCCGGCCGGATCATGTGGCCCCGGTGGCACCCGGTGCAGTTGGCCACCTGGCCGGGACGGAAGTAGTCATGGGTGGGCACAAACCCGGTGAACGTGGTCTCCGGTGGGGAAGTCACCCACCGGGCCGTTGAGCCGGTAGACGTGCGTAGCAGCCAGAAGATGGGCTTATCCGCGGGCACCGTGGCCGTGAACGAGCCGTCCGGGGCAACGGGCACACTGCCAATGAACTTGGGCGGCTGCTTGCGTAGCGCCGGGAACTTGTCGGAGGTGGTGAAGGTCTGGCTGTCGTCGTAGAAGTCCAACGCCACCACCGTGCCGGCCAGAGGGGACAGTATCTCCCGGAACTCCAGGGGCAGGTCGGCATAGATGTTGGAGTTGCGCAGCGTGGCAGTGGTGCCCAGGTCCGCTGTGGGGTCGTCGCTCACCACGCTGGCCTGAGGTAGGTCCTGGAGCACCTTGGCCTGGCGTGGATAGACCGCGACCGCGTCCAACTCGTCCCGTGCCGGGTCATCGTAGACCAGGGACGGGCCCTGGAGCTTGTCGTTCACCACGTAGAGGCCATAGTTGAACTGGGCGGTGGTCTTGCCCTGCGCACTCGTCTGCACTGTGGCCGATGGGGTGTACGAGAACAGGATGCGGCCGTCGGGCAAGGGCGTGGGTGAGACCGCGTGGTCTGCCTCCAGCCGGGACGGATTGCCGATGCCATCAACGCTGTTGCCGTCGCCAGCGCCGGGGGCCAGCAGGGAGATACCGGTGGTCAGCGTGTTGCCCAGCAGGCTCCCCTGGGCGCGGTAGGTATAGACGATGCGCCCATCGGGCATCTCCCGGGGCTGGAAGACACCGCCTTTGTCGGCGAACTTGCCCCCGTTGAAGGCGAAGCGCCCGGCATCCGTGCCGTCGGGGTTGGTGGCCCAGAATATCCAGAAGCTGGGGCCGAAGCTCCGCTCCACCTCCAGGGGTCGAAGCCCCGGGCCAGCCAGGGCGGCGACGTTCATATTGTCCACCCAGTGGCTAAAGACGACCTTCCCGCTGGCCAACACATAGGGGTCTATGGCCCCCGACCGCTCGGTAGTGATGCGGTGCATACCCGAGCCATCGGCGTTCATCACATACAGGTTGAGCGCCCGCTGGCCGCAGGAGCCGCTCAGCGAGGGGTATCGGCTGGACGAGAAGATGATCCGGCCATCCGGCAGGTAACCCGGGGAGAAATCACCGTAGCGGTCAAACGTGGTGCGGTGCTGTTTGGGGACGCTGGGGTCCTCCAGGACTGGTATCTTACGGTCGTCCTTAGTGAGCTGTTTCAAGCCCGCGCCGTCGAGGTTAATCTCGAAGATGTGCCACTGGTCACGGCTGGTGCGGATGGCGCTGAATACGATCTTGGTCCCGTCAAAGGAGACCATGGGGCGGGAGACATCGAAGAGCTTGCCGCCCGTCAGATCGGCCAGCTTCCCATCGGGGTAGAGCACCATGAGGTTGCCCCCAACCGCCTTCTCCCGGCCCTGGACCTCGATGGGAGGCCCCACGTACTTGCCGTTGAGCGTATCTACGCGGTTGCGCGAGGTGAACACCACCGGCACTGTCGGAGCGGCGGGTGACGGCGCCTCAGCCAGGGGTTGGAAAGCCATGAGCGCTGGGGCCGCTATGAAGAGAAGTGCCAGGGTTGCCACGGTGTGCCAGGCCAAGCGGGTCTTCATGCTGTCACCTCCTGCCCGTGAGGGCAACTCGTACGCTACATCATCAGACTGCTACTACATTCACAAGAGGTGGGAGCATTATAGCATCGAAGCGCGGTCCAGCAAAGGGGCTGGGCGGTGGCGCTTTGGCATCATTGTCGTTCCTATGAAAAAGCCCCCGTTTTTCATCCGGCGTGGTGGCCGGACCAGCGGCCATGCACAGTTGCGAGCAAGGAGAGGTCCCGACGTGTCGGGACTCGCCCGCGATGGTCCGGCTATCCCCGCACGTCGGGACGACCTGCGAATTGAACCGCCACTCTGGGGGTCAGAGGTCTACCATCGAATTGTGCCCAGAGAAGGGATCCCAGGTGTAGGGTGGGTGAAGCGCAGATGGGTGCTGGGTGGTTTGGGGCTGCGCGAACCACCAGAATGGCGTTACCAGTAGGGGCGAAGCATCCAACCTCATAGTGGGAATCTGCGAGCATCGTGTTTCGGATGCTTCGCCCCTACGCCTTCACACACCTGACCACCAGGCCCCGGGACAGGTTACGTGGTGGATTTTGGGTCACCCGCGCCTTGACGGGTGCCAAGCCTATGTGCTACAACATGGGCATTCCGCGCCCCGCTAAGGTGCTTATGGCGCAATACCGGAGGTAGTGATATGCAGCGTACCCGTCTTTGTGCAGCATTGGCCGTAGTCGTGTTGGTGTTGGCCGCCTGCGGTCCCGCAGCTTCGGCAACGCCTACCACAGGGCGCAGCCCTGCGGCCACGGCGACGCCAGCCGCCGGGACCACCCCTGCTCCCAGGGCGCAGAACACACCTACACCCGCCCCGACCTCAGCACCCACCCGGCCCGCGGCGACGTCCGGGCCCAAATTCGGGGGGGTGCTCAAGAAGAGCGTGCTGGGCGACCCTCGCGTCTTCGACCCCTTCAAGATAACCACCAGTGACCTCCAGGACGTGGTGGGCTTTACCCATTCCCGGCTGGTCCGCTTCAACCCCGGTCCCCCGGCCTGTTCCCCCTACCCCCTTCAGCCCCATCTGGCCACCAGTTGGCAATGGCTGGACGACAGGACGCTGGAGGTCAAGCTGCGTCAGGGGGTCAAGTACCCAGCAGGCCCACCCTACAACGGCAGGGAGTTCACCGCCAGCGACGTGGTCTACTCCGTCACCAAGCAGTGGCCCAAGCAGTCGTGGTACGTGGCCATTATCGCCGCTATTGAAAAGGTGGATGTGGTGGACCCCTACACCATTCGCTTCCGCCTGAACCAGCCTCTGGCCATGTTCCCCGAGAAAGCCCTGTCCACACCCCTGGGCTGGGTGCTCGGGCCGGAGGCCTTCGCTATGAGCGGCAACCCCGACGACCTGGATGCCCTCATGGAGAACGTGGGTCTGGGCCCCTTCCAACTGGTCAGCTACTCACCGGGCGTCAAGGCCACCCTGAAGAAGACCCCCAACTGGTACATGTCCGACCTCCCGTACCTGGATGGCCTGGAGCTACGGATCATGCCCGACATCTCCACCCAGTCGGCAGCCCTGCGGTCCGGAATCCTGGACATGTCGTTCTTCCGGACCGCCATCACCCCTGGGCTGGAGCTGGAGAAGACCTCGCCGCAGTTGAACATAAGCTGGTGCCCCGGGGGGAACCCCGTGGCGCTCTACATGCGCACCGACAAGGCCCCCTACAGCGACGTTCGGGTGCGCCGGGCCATCTCCATGGCCATGGACCGGGAGGCCGTGCTGAAGACGGTGTACTTGGGCAAGGGCGTGGTCAGCCCCACATCCGTACCCGCCTACTTCACCAAGTACTGGCTTCCCGCCGACCAGTACCCGCCGGAGGCCAAGCAGTACATCCAGTACAATCCCCAGGCGGCCAAGAAGCTGCTGGCCGAGGCCGGTTATCCCAACGGCTTCGAGACGAACATGGACTTCACTGCGCACTTCCCTGAGGAGCCCCGGGTAGCCGAGGCCGTGGTGGCCTTCCTGGGGGAGATCGGCATACGCGCTAAGCTCCGCCCCATGGAGTACGCCGAGTACTCCAGCGTGGTGTACCAGGCCAAGTACCAGGAGACAGCCATCTCCTACGTCCACGGCGCCGAGGACCCCGACACGGTGGTGTGGGACAACTTCTACAGCGGCGGCGGCAAGTTCGTGGGCAAGGGCCGCAACCGGGACTATGTGAATGACCCCACCCTGGACAAGATGCTGGAGCAAGGCCGGGCGACCATAGACGAGGACAAGCTAAAGCAGTTGTACCGTGACATCCAGATCTATCAGGTCCAGCAGCAGTACTACGTGTTCACCGCCGTGCCCAGCCTGCCCACCGTTCAGCAGCCCTGGGTAAAGGGCGTATACGCCCAGGGCTACATCAAGGCGGAGAGCTCCGACCAGTTGTATAAGGCCTGGCTGGACCGATAAGGAGCGACGATGAAACTGGAGACCGCCTTCACGACCTTCCCCGACGTCCACCCATCCCTGGTCATCAAGACGGAGGCCCTGCGTAGCGGCGTGCGTTTCTCCCCGGCGGCCATGGAGGAGTTCCGCCGCCGGGATGACATCGTGTTCAAGGCCTACCACCTGTTCTCCTACGACCGGACCGGCGTGACTACACTTCAGGACCGCATCCCCGCCGACTTCTTCCTCCCCGATGGCACCATCATTCAAACGCGGGTCAATGATGCCGCTTCCCTGGTCGTGGATGAACGCAATGGCAAGCTCTGGCTCTGCGACGGAGATGAGCCGCTAAGGGAGGTAAGCTTCCGCAAGCCGCCGGACTTCTGGGGCCGCAACCTCCCCGATGGCACCCCCATGGGGTCCTTAGTCCAGCCCATCAACTGTACGCTGTTTGTCACCATCAACAAGTACTGCGAGATCTGGAAGGACAACAACCAGTGCCGCTTCTGCGACTTCAGCGCCCAGACGGTGGAGCAGCGCAAGCGCGGCGAGGAGGTGGTCGTACACAAGGACCCAGCCAAGATAGCCGAGGTCATGGAGATCGCCTCACAGGACCCCAGCCACGAGCACCTCATCATCAGCGGGGGCACCATCCTTTCCTCCGCTCTGGGCATGAAGGAGCTCGACTACTACTGCGACCGCCTGGCCCACCTCACCCCCTACCTGAAGAAATACTATCCCGCACATTTCCAGGTGGGAGCGCGGACCATCCCCGAGTTCCGCCGCCTCAAGGATGTCGGTGTGGGGGCCGTCCACTGCAACCTGGAGGTATGGGACGAGCGCCTCTTCGAGTGGATGTGCCCGGGCAAGGCCAAGTTTGTGGGCTACAAGACCTGGATTGACCGCATGGCACGCGGGGTGGAGGTCTTCGGGCGGGGCAACGTGCTGTGCAACTTCGTCACCGGCGTCGAGATGGCCCAGCCCTATGGCTTCAAAGACGTGTCCGCAGCCGTCAAGTCCACCCTCTCCGGCTTCGACGCGCTGATGCGCCTGGACATCCTGCCCCGCATGGACATGTGGACTGTAGAGCCTAACTCCGCCTTTGGCGGGCAGGAACCGCCACCCCTGGAGTACTACGTCGAGGTCCAGAAGGGGTACATGGAGATCCGCCACAAATACGACATGCCCCTGCACTGGGGCGGCTGCCGGGGCGCGGGCCGCAACGACCCCTCCTTCGACTGGGAGCACTGGCACGGCAAGAAGCCCGCAGCCGTGGGCGCGCCCTAGCCCCGGCGGTCCCCTCCGGTCGGGGGCAATCCATCTGTGGGGACCTTTCACGTCCGGGCGATTCGTGAATTGGCCTGACGGCGCTATCTGCCGCTTAGGCGCCCTAAGGGGGTTGATAGTACGATGTCCACACACAATGCGTATGAAAGGCACTGTTCGCCGGATAGGGAACATAACAATTGCAGAAACAACTGACACTATTTGATGACCTTGCGGAGGCGCCACCCGCCTTGAAGGTGGCACGTTCTGGTACTTTTGTTGACAACATGTCGTTACCTGTCCATCGCTGGTTCCGCTATTCCGCAGGTTTTGCCGCGCCGTGGGTTGAGCAAGTTCTAGCAGATTGGGGTATCAAACCAGGGCAGGTCGTTCTTGACCCGTTTGTCGGTTCTGGGACTGTACCGGTCGTTTGCGACAGCATCGGTGTCAACAGCATCGGGGTTGAAGCTCATCCGGTTGTCGCCCGAATATGCAAGGCAAAACTCCTGTGGGAAGGTAATCCCGGCCGAGTCGCGCATTTCGCAGCCGAAGTCTTGAAGCGCGCGCAAGACCGAAAACCAGATGTTTCTTCATACCCTCAATTGATCCATCGAAGCTTCGACACGGAAGCGCTCGCAGCCCTTGATAGCTTGAAGTCAGCATGGTCTTCGCTGCGGGATTCATCGCCAGAATCGGAACTCATTTGGCTCGCCTTGACGGCGATCCTTCGCCCGACGTCAAGAGCGGGTACTGCCCAATGGCAATACATACTGCCAAACAAGACAAAGAAGAATGTGATCCATCCGCTATTGGCCTTTCAGCAACAAATAGAGATCATCAAGTTAGACCTTCGATGGATGCAGGCAAGGGCAGAGCGTTCACACGCCGAGATTATTGCGGGGGACGCCCGAACCTTTGCGGAGTCCATGCCACAAAGGGTTGACGCCGTAATCACGTCTCCTCCCTATGCTAATAACTACGACTATGCAGACGCCCTTCGGTTTGAAATGACCTTTTGGGGCGACGTTACTGGATGGGGAGACATCCACGATACCGTAAGGAAATACTTGATCGTATCCTCCTCTCAACATTCGTCACGGGAGAAACTGAAAACCAGCGACCTACTTGAATCGGACGCAGTGGAACCTATTCGGGATGAACTTGGCGTCGTTATGGAACAGCTCGCGAAGGTGCGCGAAAACCACGGCGGCAAAAAGCATTACCACACTATGATTGGCGCGTATTGCCGGGACATCAGCCTGGTACTTCGACAACTGAGAATTGCCTGCAAGCCTGGATCTCGAATGTGTTGGGTCATCGGCGACTCCGCTCCATACGGAGTTTATTGTCCCATCGAAAAGTGGATTGCAGAACTCGCAATGGCGGCAGGTTTTATACGACATCACTTTGACAAACTGAGAGATCGGAACATCAAGTGGAAGAATCGCAAACATAGAGTCCCGTTGAAAGAGGGGCTCCTCTGGATTGAGGGATGATCATGGCAGAATCTCCGGCGCATAGATTTGGACAGTTGATCGGCGAATTACTTGAATCTGTTGTGCGCCCTCAGCTTGAGGACTTTTGTCGTGATCAAGGTCTTTATCTGGATCACCAGAAACGAGACAGATCAGCCCGTTCCGGCAAGAAGGTTGCGTGGACGGACCAGTACGGGAACACCCATGACCTCGACTTTGTCATTGAGCGAGAGGGCACAGATCAGCAAGTTGGCAGGCCAGTTGCGTTTATCGAAAGCGCGTGGCGAAGATACACGAAACACTCCCGAAACAAGGTCCAGGAAATCCAGGGCGCGATCCTACCTCTCGCAGAAAAATACCGATGGAACAATCCGTTTCTTGGAACAGTGCTCGCAGGTGTCTTTACTGAAGGATCGCTTGATCAGCTACGTTCACTTGGATTCCACGTCCTTTATTTCCCATACGATTCAATTGTAGTGGCCTTTCAATCGGAAGGAATCGACATTGCATTCGACGAACACACACCGGACCGCATCTTTAGACAAACAACCGAGCGGATTGAGAGCGGGCCTCCGGAAGCAATGGTCAGAATACGGAAGCATCTTGTGGAGGCGAACCAACTCGCTATTGACAGCTTCTTCGCCGCGTTAAGGCAGCGGCTCGGCAGGCACATCACCCGCGTGGTCGTGATTCCACTTTACGGCCGAGTAAACGAGTTCGTCACCATTGAAGCTGCACTTCGCTTTCTTGATCAACACATGATCTATGAAGGTTCGGGGGACTTCCGGAAATACGAAATCCGCGTTGATTTTTCAAATGGCGACAGGGTCGAGGCATCTATGGAGGCTAAGGATAAGGTCAAGGACTTTCTCGCTATTGTCGCCAGACAGTAGACGGCTGACAAAGCGTTGTACCCAACGGCGCTATCTGTCGTTGACGCGCCCCAAGGCTAATTGATAGTATGGTATCCGGGCACAATCCGCAACAGAAACACCGTGATGCTTCACAAGTTTAAGAGGTGGGTACCATGAGTGGCAAAGAAATACTCGAACAAGCCTTGAAGCTAAGACCAGGTGAGAAGTTCATGGTGGTCGAAGGGCTGATAAAGAGCCTCGATGAGCCGGACAGTTCGATAGACCAGATATGGGCGGAAGAAGCGGAGAAGAGGCTCAAGGCGTATCGCTCGGGCAAGCTAGAAGGAATTCCGATGGAGGAAATCTTCAAAGACGAGCAGTGAAGGTCGTCTTTTCAAAATACGCCAAGCAAGAACTTGATGATGCAACCCAGTATTATGAGATCGAGTATCGGGGGCTTGGCAAACAGTTCCGGGAGGAAGTCCGAAAGGCTGCAAGAAGGATTTCGGAATACCCCGAAGCATGGTCAGTTGAACGGGGCGATGTCAGGAAATGCATTCTCCATAAGTTTCCCTACAAGCTCCTCTATTCCGTTGAAAGAGATCATATCTTCATAATCGCTGTGGCTCACCAGCACAGAAGGCCAGACTACTGGGTTGAAAAAGCCGAGACATAACAAAGCGCTCAACTCGGACTGCTTAAGTTGCGGTAGGTCGGGGTTCCTAACCCGACCAACTGTGGGGAGACGCCCGTGACGGGCTCGCTTCGCCCCTTCCCCTTCGCTACACTGAGGGTCACGCCTGTCCTGAGCCTGCCGAAGGAAAGGGGGACAGGGGATGGTCCAGACGCTACTCCTCACCACCTGGGTGTTGGATCATGGCTGCGGGGGCATCTTGACCACAGCTCACCCGCACTGCTAGCATATAACCGATACTGAGGTGGATGCCGGGCCGTATGTGTGGCCTGGCAAAGGGGTGCCCCGATACATCGGGGCAAGGAGGTATTCTCTACCATGGTACGACGCCCTCAACCCGACGTCTTCAAGCTTCTTGCCGATGTCCCCGCGGACAAGCGGTTCTGGTGCCAGGATGGCTGCGCCTTCAGCAACATCAAGGAGTTGGAGGTCGCACTGCCAGCTATGGGGCTAGAGGCCTGGCAACACCATACAGCACAGGGTCGCAATGACTTCTCCAACTGGGTGCGAGATGTCATCGGCGACGACAAGCTAGCCGCCGACCTTCAGAGAAGCTCGACGCCCCAGGCTGCGGCCAGGACTATCGGCGCCCGGCTAGTACAGCTTCAAAAGAGCCGGCGCGTCGCGTAGCAAACTGCGCCCCCCGCGCACCCCGGAATCAGCGATTCCACGTATAAGACGTCTCGACAAGTCCCGATACTATCGGGACTGTCGCAGCGCGTAGGCTTCGTCCCTTCGCCCTGCTCAGAGCAAGCTCTTGAGGGCTCAAGCCCGAAGGGTTGGGCCCAACCGGACGGATGCCCTGCAAGGGTCAACCGCTGTTTTCAGGTGGCACTCTGGCACTTGACACATCCGCCCGGCCAGCCCGAAGCGTAGGCCTGGCTGTTCGCCGTCCGGACCTGGGCGCTAGCGGCTAATACGCTCCTCACTCACCGGGGTAATGATAGCCTTGCACCGTTTGGATCCCGGGTCGAGGAACTTATTGACTGCATTCAGGCTGTCCGCCTCCACCACGTAGTACACGGTGTGGTCGGCAAAGGCGCCGTACCTGGCCTTGAGGCTCACGCCTTCGGCCTTGGAGTCATACAAGACCTTGGAACCGCCCGCGTCCTTCGGGCAATACTCGGGGCTATGGGTCTGAGTGACTAGGAATTGCATCGTCTACCTCCTCCACCACGTTCCCACTATTATAGCCCTCTGCTCAGAGGGCTGTGGGCACGACAGCGCAGGCGCCCCAAGGGCCTATGGCAAGCAGCGTTCGTTCACCGCCGGCGGTGGGTCAGGCCAGAGCACGTATAGTGCTGCCCAAGGCCGGGGACGCTAATGGGCTTCTAGAGTCTTCAAGGCGTCGGGCAACCTTTGAACGGGCGAGATTCTGGCAGTGCCGATCTTGCCCAGAGGGCGCAGGAAACGGGCCACGCTACTGACCTCAGCCGCTTCCACCACGAAGTACAGGGTGTGCTCGGAGGCGGCGACGTAGCTACCGTGGACCTCTACCCCACAGGAGCGTGGGTGGTCCTCTCCAGCTAACTGGTGGAGAGGTTTGGGGTCGTCCGCGGGGCAGTGGTCCGGCGTGTGGGTGTGAGTGACCAGGAAGAGCATGACTACCTCCTTGCTGGCAGCGGGTGGAGATGAAAGATGGGCTCAAACCCACACTATGGCACGAGGGCCTCCGCGGCGGCGTTCTTCCCAGCCACCCTGCCGGAGACGAAGCATTCACCCAGGTTGCCCCCCAGCTCATAGAGGTGGCCGAAGAAGGAGCCCAGCTCACCGACGGCGTACAGGTGCGGGATGGCCTGGCCGAACGGGTCCAGCACCTGCTGCCGCTCGTTGTGCACCGGCCCACCCTGGGTGTTGGTGATGATGGGCCACACGGTGACTGCATAGAAGGGCGGAGTGGAGATGGACATCATCGTCCCCGGTGGCCGCCCCAGTGGGTCCCGGCCGGCCTCGATGAGGCGGTCCCATCCCGCCACCGTGGCCTCCAGAGCGTCGGCATCCATGAGGTCACCGTTCTCAGGCAGCTTCCGAATGGCGGCCGCCAGCTCGCCCAGGGTGTCTGCCTTGAGGAGCCAGCCCCTCTCGATCTCCTTCGAGTTGTCCCGGCTCCACTCGTACCTGGTCTCGCCAAAGCCCATGGGCTGGGCGATGGGGCCATAGCGTCGTCCCACCTCGTCGAACACGACGTAGGAGGGGATACGTGGGTAGCACACCAGGTCAGGGTCGAACACCTCCATGGGCCGGTGGTTGGTGTCCGCGGGGGCGGGGTGGTACTCGTTCATGTAGCGCCGCCCCAGGCGGTCCACCACGATCCAGGGCATCTTGCGCTCCGGCTGACGATAGCCCCCGAAGGGGTGGCGGAAGGCGACAGGGTACTCCGGGAACTTGAAACCGTAGGAGCCGTGGACGTGCCACATGTGCCACAGGGCAGCCCCAGCCTTCTGGGCCATGAGGATGCCATCGCCGGTATGGGTGAGCGGGGCCATGGAGTAGAAGGGCTTGCCCTGTAGGTACTGGAGGCGCAGCCACTCGCTCTGCTCGAAGCCGCCGGTGGCCAGGACCACGGCCCGGCGCGCCCGCACCGTCACCTCTTTGCCCCCTTCTTCGATGACCAGGCCGGTTGCGGCGCCACGCCCGTCCTGCACGAGCCTCCTGGCCGGGGTATTGAACAGCACGGGTATCTTGCGGCCCTCCACATTGTCCATGGCCAGCTTGAACATGTTGACGCCGTTGTTGCGGGCAGCGCTCACCCAGGGGAAGCCGTTGAAGCCGGGGACCTTGACCACCCGGACCTCGTACCAGGTGTTGCGGCCCGGGAAAGGGTAGACCCCGCTGCCGCCAGCGGCAGCCAGATGCTCGGAGGCCCGGACCGTGGCGCCGTTGGCATCCGCCAGCTTCCGGACAAAGGCCTCGTTTCCGGCCAGGCCCTCGGCGAAGGGGCGGAGCAGGGCCTCGGGTGTGCGCCCGCCACATAGCTCACGGAGGTATGCCGTGGCAGCTTCAGCGTCCTTCACACATTTGATGCCGCCGCCGGAGAGGATGGAGCAGCCACCCGGGTACTTGCCCTTCTCCACCATGAGCACCCGGGCGCCAGCGTCGTGGGCCACGATGGCAGCCACCGCTCCCGCCAAGCCATAGCCCACCACCACCACATCGGTTTCCCGGACTTCGGCCATTGTCGGTCCTCCTTGTCGTTTACGTGACTAGCCTAGGGGCATCCTGCGGCCCCAGCGGCGTTTCAGCGGCGGCGCACTGGCCAGCCACCCGGCCCGAGATGAAGCACTCCGCCAGGTTACCACCCAGCTCATACAGGTGGCCGAAGAAGGACCCCAGCTCACCTGTCGCATACAGCCGAGGTATGGCCTGGCCGAAGGGGTCCAGGACCTGATGCCGCTCGTTGTGCACCGGGCCGCCCTCGGTGTTGATTACTATTGGCCAAACGGTCGCCGCATAGAAGGAGGGCGAGGAGAGCTGCATCATGGTGCCCGGGGGCCTGCCCAGGGGGTCGCGGCCCGTCTCCACCTGCTTGTTCCATACGGCCACAGTGTCTCTTAGCGCGGTGCTGTCCAGCAGTCCCCCGTTCTCCGGCAGGGCCCGGATGGCTGCCGCCAGCCCATCTAAGCTGTCCGCCCGCAGTATCCAGCCCTTTTCTATCTCTTGCGAGTTGTCCGGGCTCCAGTTGTAGAAGAAAGGCTCGAAGTTGATGGGCTTGCCGATAGGTCCCAGACGCCGTCCCGCCTCGTCGAAGATGACGTACGACGGTATGCGCGGGTACCCAGGCAGGTCAGGGTCGAAGGTCTCCATGGGCCAGTGGTTGGTGTTGGCCGGGGCCGGGTGGTACTCGTTCATGTAGCGCCGGCCCAGGCGGTCCACCACGATCCAGGGCATGCGCCGCTGGGGGCTGCGGTAGGCGGCGAAGGGGGTCATAAACGCGATGGGGTAGTCGGGGAACTTGAACCCGTACGAGCCTTTGATGAACCCCATGTGCCACAGGGCAGCCCCAGCCTTCTGGGCCATGAGGATGCCATCGCCGGTATGGGTGAGCGGGGCCATGGAGTAGAAAGGCTGGCCCTGGAGGTACTGCGTCCGTAGCCAGGGGCTATGCTCGAAGCCGCCGGTAGCCAGCACCACGGCCCGCCGGGCAGCGATTCGGGTCTCCTGGCCCTCCCGTTCCACCACCGCACCCACGATGGCCTCCTCCTCCCTCACCAGGCGGCGAGCGCTGGCCTGGGACCACACCTCGATGCGTCGGGCCTCCACGTTCATCATGGCCATGCGGAACATGTTTATGCCGTGCTTGGTCATCTCCCGGATATGGGGGAAGCGGGAGAAGCCCGGCACCTCGGCGATGCGCACCTCGTACCAGGTGTCCCGGCCGGGAAAAGGATAGACACCCGGCGGACGGCCGTGCATGCGGGGCACGACCTGGACCCGGGCGCCCACACGCTGGGCCATAAGGCGGACGAAGGCCTCGTTTTCGGCGAGACCTTGAGCGAAAGACCGGATGAGGCTATTGGGCGTGCGCCCGCCACAGAGCTCGCCGAGGTAGGCTGCGGCCTCCTGGGCGTCGCGCACGCACTTTATGCCGCCGCCGGAGAGGGCGGAGCAGCCACCCGGATACTTACCCTTCTCCAGAAGGAGGACCTCTGCCCCAGCATCGTGGGCGGCGCAGGCTGCCACAGCGCCTGCGAGCCCGTAACCGGCTACCAGGACATCTGTGTGGCGGACAGTTGCCGTTGTCTATCCCCCTTCGCGATCAGGTCGCGTAGGGGCGGGGTAACCCCGCCCCTACGTGGCTTTTCCGGGCCAGCCCCCCGACTTGTCGGGGCACCTACGGCGTTTGTTCCGATACGTAGCGGCAATTCATGAATTGCTGCCACGGGAATGGCCACGTCCCAGCGGGAGGGGCTAGTCCCGGATGTCCTGGACAAACCATTCGGTGGGGAGCTGGCGGCCCACGCCCTTCTCCTGGGCGAGACGGGCCACTTTGCCCGCCACGGAGGCGAACTGCAAGCCCTGGGTCCCCATGTTGACGAAGAAGGTCGTGTCCTCCGGCCTGCGGCGTCCGATGGAAGGGTTGGCCATCAGGTCCACCAGGTGGGGATAGGTCCGCTCCTGGAAGCGTGGGCTATCGGGCATCGGAATCCGTTTCTTTTCCGTAGGCGTGCCCAGGATGAGGCTGGCCACCTCGCCCCGGTAGACCCAGCCCGGCCCCAGGCCCTCGGTCTTGACGCTGCCCGCCCCCAGCTTGATGACCACGTCGCAGCGGGAGAGGACCTCTGCCGTCACCTCACGATCGCTCAGGTTGGTCAGGTGCCTGCCGGGCTTGGCCCAGGCCGGGTTCAATGTGGCCAGGATGGAGTCCGTGGCCGAGGCCAGGATGTCCACCCCCCGGGCCGCCTTGTCGGGGCTATCCACCGGCTCCACCTTGATGCCCAATGCCTGAGACATCTCCTGGGAGTAGGCCTCGCGGTGCTCCGTGCTGGGGCTGAAGACCTTGACCCGCTCGATGGGCCGCACGGCACAGAACGACCGGAGGTAGGTCCGCGCCATCCCCCCGGAGCCGATCATGCCCACCGTCCTGGCGTCCGGGCGCGCAAGGTACTTGACCCCCAGGCCGGCGCAGCCGCCGACCCGCATGTGCTGGAGGTAGCCATCGTTCATAAGAGCGATAGGCTCGGCGTTGCGGGTGCTCAGCACCAGGATGAGACCGCAGAAGGTGCCGGGCTGCATGCAGTACTTCTCCTCGGTCTTGCCCTCGGGCCAGTGCACGATGTCCGACTTCATGCGGATGGCGAAGGTCTCCAGGCTACGGCAGGCCCCCTCCATGGTCCCCCACCGGTAGTAGGCATCCTGGCGCTCGCAGGGGACGAAGACGTCTATACGGCCCCGATAGCCGGCAGCGCCCCGTTGGAGGTCGCGGTAGCCCACCTCCAGGGCGTCCAGGCATGAGGGCATATCCAGCAGGCTCTCTACATCCTGGTTATTGAGGAACAGCATGGGCACCTCCTTGGCGTGATGCCCTGCATTTTACCGCATTGTGGCAACGGAGTGCCATTGCCGTTCCAGCGCGGCGCGCACTACCCGTGAGGACGCCTCGTACTATGCTAGTAGGACCTCGGTCTCCTTGACCACGCCAGACAGCGAGCTCAACACAAAGTCCCTCGTAGCACGTATCTCCAGAAGCACCGACTCACACAGGCCCCCATAGCGTGGGCGCGGTAGCCACGGGCCGGTAACCTTCTACACTACCCGTAGTCCGCGAAAATAGGTCCCATAGTACCCACGGTCTCTGGTCAGCAGCCGGTCGGCATGGACAGTAGCATGGGCACCGATGAGGAAATCGGCCACGACGTGCTGCCGTGGCAGAAGACGTGCTCCACACCCAGCGCAGTGGACATCCTGCGAAGTCCCACAGGAAGGGCAGAGCAACGAATCTGGCCGTCGGCGCAGGTACTCGCGCCATGCCCTGCCCGCAAGGTAGAGGGCCTCGGCGCTCGAAGGCTGTGGTCGAATGCCAGTATCCTCCAGAAACCGGTCCAGTTCCTCACGGGCTGGGAAACGGCCCGCTAGCTCCGCGTAAACAGGCTCAGAAATGACGATGGGGCCAGCGCGTAGAGACTCGGAAAGTGCCTTCATTGAGGATTCCACATGCGGCTCGCCGGGGACGAGGACATCCAGCAGGATATTGGTGTCCACAGCGGTGATCATTCTCCGCGCATCCCCCGCACGAGGTCGTCAGAGTCCTGGCCAGCCCACTCCCTCAGGTAGCCACGGTACTTCTTGAACACATCGGGGTCAACGCGCTTCCTGACGCGGTACGTACCGTTCTCCTCTACGAATTCGAGTTCGTCCCCGGGCCGGAGCCCCAGACGCTCTCGGACCGCTTTGGGGACTGTCACCTGCCCTTTTGTAGTAATCCTCGTCCTATTCATGCCCACCCTCACAGTAAGGAATTGCCTCCTTACCCTATTGTAAGGGAACTCCATTCATTGGCGCAACTGCCCTCCAGGGTGCATTGCGCCCGATTCTTGGTAGCCCTTTACGTAACCGGACGAGGTGGGCCTCCGTGGACAGCACTCGAACTTTCTGCGGTCCGACCTGGCGCTAAGGCTGAGGCAACTGGTGGCGAACAGGGAGAAGCCCTGAACTCACGATACGACAAGATGTCACCAACTGGACTCCTGGGCTGGGTCCAGTCTTTCTATCTCCGGCAGCCGGTCAAAACCCGTATCGGCCGAGATGATGCGGCGCACGCCCAGCCGGTGCATCACTGCCGCATGCAACAGGTCGCGTGCGCCCAACTCCTGATGGGTGTCGGCCAGGCCGGCGGCGTATTGCACGTCCACGGCTTGAACTGCTTCGACACGCTCCTGCATGATCTCGCTAAAGCGCTGGAAGGCCCCTCGCCCTTGCGGCCATAACCTCAGGCCGAGGTAACGGTGAAGCAACTCTTGCAGGACTTCCGCGTCCGTCACGAATGCCTGGGGGTGCTCCGCCGCGAGCAACAGAACTTGTACGCAAGGCTCCTTCAACGGGTGTGCCCGGCCAGCCGCGTAGATGGGCACATTGGCGTCAACGAAGGTCGCCGGACTCATACGCAGCCTCCAGTTGCCGACATAGCGTTGCCGGGTCGGGAACGTCCTCCAGCTCCAACCGGCCCAGCTCCTGGGCCGCACGCTTGCGGCGCGCATTCAGAGTGTCCTCGTAGGCCATATCAATGAGGCGGCGCACCATCTCGGACACGGGAGCGCCCTGCTCTGCCGCCAGCTCTCGGAGCTTGCGCCGCCGCTCTTGATCTAGACGCACATCCAGCCGTTCAACAGTCATGGGTCACCTCCACGCACCCACTGTATTGTACAGCACATGTGCGCCTCACACAAGCTGCCGCACAGTAACATACGAGGCCAAAGGGAAACGGACGTTTTTTGCCAAAGGGTACAATCACTTGCTTCGTAGCAAGTTCTTCTGGGACAGTACTCGAACTTTCCGCGGCCTGAGCTGGTGCCCAGGCTGAGAGAACTGTTAGGATAACACGCGTGAGTGGTTTCTGAGTTGCCTAGCCATTTGCCAAAGGGCCATCAACTGGTATTATAGGCCTACAGGGGTGAGACGGCAGACACAAAAAAGACCGAAGTCGTTCTCGTTGGGATGGGTGCCCGAACATAAACTCATAAGCAGCCGCATCCTTTGGACGGTCAGGTAGCGAAGGATACGATGGACGAGCCTGTGACATCGGCGTTGGGTGGAGGCACGGAGTACGCAAAGCCTTCTCGGTTCATTGTTACTTGTAGACTCGAGCCCCAGCACTCCTTTACCGGCATCGACCTCAAGATAAACTTGGCGGACCGCTACGAGTTTTCTTTCAAAGATGATCTGGTGTGGATCGTCTTTGAGGCGCACCCGAACGAATGGCTCGCCAGGATTCAGCAGGGGCTAGAGGATCTTCGCACAATCATCTGCACACTGACCTTGCAAGTGGAGTATCCATACGACTTTGAACCGATCCAATGGATAGAGGACAAGCCCGCTCCCGACCCAGCTTCGCGGGATTACATATTGGGAAAACTCGGGTTACTAGTGTCTAGGCGGGACGCCCCCGTTGTCACCACCGAGCACTTACGCAAAGGCGCAGCCGAGCTCATCCTCAGCGAATTCGTCCCCCAGTTCAGAATGGCCATGCTGGACTACCGACTAGCTCTTTCGATTCCTGAAGAGGCAATTGTGTTTTGTGCCCGGTCACTTGAATGGGTGGAGCAATACTTTGATGCCCTCAAACGTTCACAACCCCTGGCTCCTGCTCGCAAGACGCGCTCTAGGGATATCATGATCCGCGAGCTTATGATCCCGAAAAGCCACGTGACAGCATTCTTCACTATTGCCAATGACACAACTATCGCACGGCATGCTAAGGATCCCGGAAGAACTCGACGGCCTACGCTCGCGGAACAAAAGTTTAGCATCTATCTGACGCGGGTCGTGGTAGACCGATTTGCTACCTATATCATCGTTACGAAGCAGGAGACATTAAAAGAGCATTTGCCGTCGCAGCCAGGATTTGACATGAAGGCGGCATTCAAGGACGCCAACGCAGGCCTGACTGAGTTCCTGAACTTGTCGGAGTACAGTAAGTAACCTCCGAAGGTGATGCACCCACGTCGCTGCCCGTGCGTATTCGCTAGCAACTTGATGGCGTTTGACCAATGCGTCCTTTGGGTAAATGCGCCGCCAGAAGTTCTGATGTAGCTGGTGGGCCAAAGGCTACTCCAACACGCCTTCCATGGCCAGGGCGATGACCTCGTCCTCGCTCAGGCCCAGGATGTCGCGGTAGACGTGCTCGTTGTCCGCACCCAGGAGGGGTGCCGCCTTGTACAGCTCATGCGGCGTGGCGCTCAGCTTGAAGCTCGGCGAGGAATAAGCGTGCTTGCCGATGGTGGGGTGGTCCAACACACAGAAGTGGCCCCGCTCGTTGAGCTGGGGGTCCTCCCGGCAGTCCTGGCTGCTCTGGACCACGCCTGAGGGCACTCCGGCGGCCTGGAGGCGGGCCATGACCTGCTCCGGGGCGAGCTGGCTGGTCCAGGTCTCCACCAGCCGGTCCAGCTCGTCTACGTGTTTCAGGCGGCCCCGCATAGTGGCAAAGCGCGGGTCGCTGGTCCAGTCAACACCGTCCAGGGCACGGCAGAAGGCGTCCCAGTGCCTGTCGTTAGTGACGGCGATGGCTACCCAGCGCTCCCGGCCCCGGCAACGATAGACGCTGTGGGGCGCCGCCACCGGGCTGCGGTCGCCCTGGCGCTCCCAGAGGTGACGGTTGGCCGCCCAGTCCATCATGGCCGGGCCCAGAGAGTAGACACCGCACTCATATTGGGATACGTCTATGTACTGTCCCCGTCCCGTGCGCTGTCGCTCGCGCAAGGCGGCGATAACCGCCATGGCCCCGAAGTGGGGGCCGATCCAGTCGTTCCAGGCCATGCCGATGAGATTGGGGGTCTGGTCGGGCCAGCCCGTGAGATTGCCGATGCCCGTCAGCCCCATCATGCTGAAGCCAGCGCCTGGATGCATGGCGTAGGGGCCGGTCTGCCCATGCGCCGTCAGGCTGATCATGATGATGTCGGGGCGGACCTTGACAAGGTCGCTGTAGGTCAGGCCCCACTTCTTGGTCGCCTTGGGCGTAAAGTTCTCCACCACCACGTCGGCCCGGGCGGCCAGGCGCTTGAAGACCTCCTGGCCTTGGGGGAGGTTCAGGTTGAGGGTAATGCCGTACTTGTTGCAGTTGTTGTCCGTGAACATGCCGCTCTTGTTGATGTCGAAGACGTGGCCGGGGAACGGGCCATTGGTGCGCAGCACGTCCAGTCGGGCGCTGGTCTCGATGTGGATAACCTCGGCGCCTTGCCAGGCCAGGTGGCGGGAGGTCATGGGTCCGACGCCCACCCAGGCCAGGTCTATGACGGTGACGCCCTCCAGCAACTTAGCCATGCCAGCAATCTCCCTTCCCCCTCGACGGGGGAAGGTTAGAGCCTGCCCTGAGCGGAGCGAAGGGATGGGGGTGAGATGCCCTGCACACTTCGCAGTTGGCCATTAGACAACCCCCACGAACTTGAGGGCAGCCAGCTTCTGTGCGGATAGGCCCAGATCGCTGACGAAGATATCCTGGTTGTGCTCGCCGATCAGTGGGGGCCGGCTCCGGACGCTCCCCGGGCTGACCTTAGTCTTGCCCGGCCAGCCCTGGTAGGGCAGCGACTCGCCCAGCTCCGGGTGCTCCACCTGCTGCCAGAAACCTCGCTCGGCCAGGTGGCGGCACTCGAGAAGCTCCTTGGGGGTCTGCACGATGTGCCAGTCAATGCGCTTCTCCAGAGTCACCGCCCAGATCTCCGCCTTGGTGAAGGTCAGGCAGAACTGGGCAAAAGCCACCTCCATGGCATCCCGGTCCACCGCATTGAGGTGGCGGGTGACTTTGGCCGACCATGCCCGGCCCCGCAGGTCCAGGCCAACACCCCGGCTGTTCATCCAGGCCACCAGGTCCTCCGAGGTCAGGCCGCGGGCGGTCCCCGTGCCCCCTACGATATGGCCGTCCTTCACGGGGTAGACCATGTTGCGGCGAATGCCCTCGCCCATGGGCGGCCCCTGGTTGTAGGGGATACCCCAGCGGGGCAGGACAGTCTTGTTCATATCGTAGAACTGGTGAGGGCCGGAGATCCACATGCCCCCGGTGACGGCCTCCTGCATGGACACATCCACCTGTTGCCCCTGGCCGGTCTTCTCCTGGTGACAAAGTGCCAGCAACGTGCCCAGGGCGCCCTGTATCCCCCCCTGAAGACACGATTGCACCCCACCGATCATGACGGGCGGGTGCTCCACATCCCCGCAGAGGTAAACGAGGCCGCCCATGGCCTGGGTGACCAGGTCACACGCCTGGTAGTCCCTGTATGGGCCAACCTGGCCGAACGGGGTGATGGAGGTGAGCACAATATCCCGTTTGAACAGACGCAACTGGTCATAGCCCAGTCCGAGGCTGGCCAGATAGCCCGGCGCATAGGACTCGACCACAGCGTTAGCGGTGGTCACCAATGCCAGGAAGAGGTCGCGCCCATCAGGAGAGGACAGGTCCAGGGTGACGCTGCGCTTGCTGGTATTGGACACAAACCAACGCAGGCTGCGCTCCGGGTGTGGCTCCTGATGGTAGAAGGGCTGCTGGCAGCGGCTGGGGTCACCGCCGGGCGGCTCGACCTTGATAACGTCGGCGCCCAGGTCTCCCAGAACCTTGCCGCAGTAGGCGCCCTTATCGTCGGCCAAGTCGAGGACGCGGAAGCCGGACAGAGGGCCAAGGTTGTCAGTGTTCATGGACTGTGGGAAGTATATCTAGAGAGAGAAGGGGCTGTCAAGGAAGAGGACAATCATACCGTTGACACATGCATCAAAGCGGCTGACGGGTAAGCTTTCCTGTGCGCGATACCCAGTAAATGTAGGGACGAGGCGTGTTGTCTGCCGCCTCGACTATTTCGTCGTATGCACGTGCGAAGCAACGCATAATTTCCCATTTGGTAGCTTTTGCCCCCCATAAGTAGAAGCAGCCCACGGAATAGTAGTTCAATGCGTATCTTTCGTTTTCGCGCTCATGAAAGTGGTAGTCTTGACTGATTACAGTCCATCCCCATTTGCCCACCTCTGACAGCCATTTGTCATCTCCGCCTTCCGGTGAATTGTCACTTAGCGGGTAAATCTCCTTGTAAAACTTCACTTGAACGGGAACATTCAGCGCACGTAATGCAAGTGGAATGCTTTTGGGAGTATTCTTGTCCCAGAAGAATATCACGCCGCCTCTTTGAGCTCTATTCCCTCGAACTGCAAGGCGTCCAAGACCGCTTTTCGCGTAATCCCGAAATCATCCATGATTTCTTCGATTGTCTCTTCGGCACTGTACCTGCCCTTCACAACCCATGTGGGCAAGCCTTCGACTACTGGGGCTCCAAAGGACACTCTTGGGTCAATGATCACGAGTGATTGTCTCCCGGCTGGATGCCATCGAAGAGCAAGCTCGTATTCGTAGTCGAACGTGGCGAACTTTTGTTCAATCATATCTGCCCAAGCTAGCTGACCAAACCTGTCTGCCACGATGATTCGTTCCAGGTTGGGGTCTGGGTCAAACTGATTATATGCCATAAGAATGTGCATACCCTCAGTCTTGAACTGGTATCGTGCTAGAGGGAACTCAACGTTGAAACTCTGTGCCACATAGTCCCTTGCCCTACGTATGCGCGGCATGGGAACACCTTGCGCTCGGAAGAAGGACACGAAGGCCACTTCTACTAACTCGAAGTAGTTCAGCGGCCTACCTTTTTCGTGCCCTGGCAGAACTGGCGCACCCCTGTAGTGCCATGAAGCCACAGTATTCGGGTGAGTCTGGGCGTAACGGGCGACGTCCGTCACCCTGTATGCGGGTAGATAGAGCCTACGGAACCAAGAGGCAGCCTCTGTTACCGCGATTCCACCAGGCATCGTCCCCCCCTAGGGAATCCAATGTTGACCTTCTGGATAGGTGTCAACCAGTGCTCCGCCACGCCTTTTCCAAAGCACCTTACCCAGCCGATCTAAGCCCCACGGTTGGAATGATAGGATAACATTTCGCTTGCCTCTTTTGAAGGGCAAGTCTCCTGCAACAGGTGTTCGGCGTCCTCCCTGGGGTTGGCTCCTGGGCCAATCGCACTTTCGGTAGGTAGGTTCTATAATTGTCCCCATGGAACACAACGTCTGTCCCCGGGGCGGTGGCGCCCTGGGTAGGGAAGCCATCCTACGGCTGCTGGCGGCTACGCCGCCTCTTGTCGAGGGGCTGTCCGACCAAGAGGAACAGGTCCAGCCTAACGGCATTGACCTGACCCTCCGCGAGGTGGCCCTCATCTCGGGACAGGGCCGTCTTACCACTACGGAGCGGGTGCTCTCTACCGTATCGCCCCTGGCCTTCGACGGGCTGGGCCTGATGGAGCTTGTGCCCGGCGCCTATCTGGTCACCTTCAATGAGGTAGTGCATCTGCCCAAGGACATCATGGCCCTGGGGCGCCCCCGCTCGACGCTGCTCCGTTGTGGGGTGGCCTTCCACACCGCGGTGTGGGATGCCGGCTACACGGGGCGTTCCCAATCCCTGATGGTGGTATATAATCCTTATGGGTTCCGGTTGGCCCGGAACACCCGGGTAATGCAGTTGGTCTTCTATACCCTGACGGACCCTTCCGCCCGGGGGTATCACGGGCGCTACCAAAGGGAGAACATCTAGCCTGGAGGTGAGCACTTGGAAGTCAAGCAGGCCATCGTCGTAGACGCGTTGCAGGCCATCCGGGACCGGCGCAGCATCCGAAAGTACAAGGCGGACCCCATACCGGAGGCAGTCCTGCGCCAGGTGCTGGAGGCATTTCGGCTGGCGCCGTCCTGGGAGAACTCCCAGACCTGGCGCCTATTGGTGGTGCGCGACCCAGCCACCAAGGAGAAGCTGGTAGGGTGCCTGCGCCCCCTGGCCTCGGGCCGCGACAACCCCGCCGTCCCCGCACTGCGCTCGGCGCCGGTAGTGCTGCTGGCTTGTGCCCAAATGGGCGTTTCCGGCTACTACCGTAAGGGGGAGAAGGCAGGCCAACCGGCCACCGACCACGGCGACTGGGCCATGTTTGACCTGGGTATCGCCATGGAGAACCTGGCCCTGGCCGCGCATGCCCTGGGGCTGGGCACCGTCCACGCCGGCCTCATTGATTGCACGCGGGCTGCCGAGGTGGTGGGGCTTCCCCCTGACGTGAAGGCGTTCGAGCTGATGCCCCTGGGCTACCCGGACGAAGCACCGTCAGCGCGCCCGCGCAAGCCGGTGGAGGAAGTAGTCTTCTACGACAAATACGGACGCACCACATCCTGAATACAATAGCCTGAGACCAAATCATCGTAAGTAAGGTGGAGGACTTATGCCCATCTACGAATACTATTGCTCCCAATGCAAGCAGGAGTTCGAGCTCTCCCGGCCCCTGAGCCAGTCGGATACCCCCGCAGCCTGCCCCCAGTGCGGCGGCCAGGCGCAGAAGCTCCTCTCCGTGTTCGCCTCCAAGATGGACTACACCCTGAAGGTCCCCGAGAAGGGGCCGTATCGCCAGCTCCCTGAGGCGGCCCCCGCTGCCTCAGCGACAGCCGGCAACCCGGTGACCAAGGCCAAGGCATAGGGGGCCGGCAGCCCCACCGCGCCACCACCCCGAAACACGGCGGGCCGGGGGCCACTGTCATCGGGCGGCTCCAGTGGCTGCCTGCCGGGTGACCCGTCTAGCGCAACAGGCCGCGCGCGGCCAGGTCCCGGGCGACGTCGGCTAGGCCCGCGCCCTCGAGGGCCGCCCTGGTAGGCAGGCCGGTGTCCCCGTCCCAACCCCGTAGCTCGTAGTACTCGGTCAGCGCCTTCTGGAACTGCTCTCGGTCAACTACGGCCCCCTTCCGCGAGGTAATGGCGCCGTTCTTACCCGGGAAGAGACAGTCGTTGTTGAGCCGCTCTGTGACGAGCGGGACCGTGTACGAGGTCTCCGGCAGGGTATCGTCCTGTCGCCCCCGGCGCCCTTCCCTGACCAGGATAGCCCGCTGGAGGTTCAGGACGCGTGCTCCCAGCCGGTAGTACCCCTCCTCGGTCGTCTCGTTGCCGGTGATAGCGGTCAACACCTGGCTCTCCAGGGAGGGGTCGCCCACGTGGGTCTCGGAGTGCTGGACGAACTCGATGGGCCATGACAGGTCACAAAGGACCAGGCTTTCCTTGGCTAGCTCCCGATCCTGGACCCTCTTGGCCGCCAGGGCCTTGCCCTCATACGTAGAGAAGTCGGCAGCCGACTCGCTGCCCCAGAAGCGTTTGGCGATGGCCCGGAACACTTCGCTGGACAGCTCTGCCCCCGGCACGCTTTGCGTCCAGCGCACCCACTCCATGTTCAGGCGGCTCACCTCGTGGAGCTGCTGGATCGGCTCCCTCAGCTCCACCGCGTGGAGCAGTCCTGTGGTGACGTAGGCCTTGGGGACGTAGCCCATCCTGTCGCCCGTCTTGGTGACATCCCCCTCCAGCAGAGCCACTGCCTGGCTCCCCAGCGAGTCGGCAGCGCGAAGCAGCCCCTGGGCCAGGAGGTCGCCAAAGCCCTCACGACGGGCAATGCTGCCCACCAATGCCTCGATAAACTCGAGACTCCCAACCTTGGACAGAGGGAGGCCAGTCCCCTTCTCCGTGAGCAAGCCCTCCCGATAGCAGGCCTGGAGCCAGGGGATCATGCTGCCCAGGGCCTTGGTGTTGACCCCGTAATCGTCGCAGAGCCTGTTGGCCTGGAAGGGCACCTCGGTACGCTTGCCATAGTGCTTGTCGGCCATGTCTATGTAGAGGGACGAGCTGGCGCACATGAACTTGCCCACGCTCCCATCCTTGGCGTGATAGTAGCGCCGCTGGCACTCTTCCACACACCCCGAGCAGTTCTCCCGCTGGAGCTCCCAATCGGTCCGGCCCCATTCACCGGTCCGCGGCATGTCTTTCTTCAGTTCGGCCACGTGGTCCAGCAATACCTGGAGCCGCTGCGGATGGGCGGCCCGGATGCTGCCCGTCCCTGCTACAGCGATGGCCTTGAGCCGCTTCGACCCCATGACGGCCCCCAGCCCGCCGGAGCCGCTGGCGTCGTTGTCGGCGAGGAGGGTAGCCTGGAAGCATTTGTTGTCCCCGGCCAGGCCCACGGCCACCACCTTCAGGGCATCGCCAAACTCACCCTTGAGTATCTCCCGGACGCGGATGGCACCCTTACCCCACAGGCCGGAGGCATCCCTGATCTCGACCCTCCCATCCTCCACCAACAGGTAGATGGGGCGCTCCGCCTGACCCTGGACCACCAGGGCATCGAAACCTGCCTTCTTCAGTGTGGTCCCCCAATCGCCCCCCAGGTTGCAGTGGCTGAAGGACTCCGGGCTCACCCCAGGCGACTTGCCGCAGACCACCCACCGGGCGCCCGCTAACCCCTGGAAGCCGGCGCATGGGCCCGTGGCAAACACCAGCCGGTTCTCCGGGTCAAGCGCCCTGACCTGAGGTTGCACCTCGTTCCAATACACCCTGGAGGCAATCCCCACCCCACCAACGTAGTCCTGCGCATACTCCTCTGTCGGCATGCTGCGGACGGTCCTTGCGGAGAGGTCTACCCGGGCGATCTTGCCCGCATACCCCGGTGTGCTAGCCATGGTCTCCCCCTTCTGGTTTCACCCCCTGTGTCCCCCTTGGCAAGGCGGACTCTCACGGGAGCATCCCTGTGGCGTGTTACCAAGAATAGGCAGCTTATAGCACACGGGTGCACCCCTGTCAAGGTGTAGGAGCAGCCGCAGTGTATCAATTTGAATTGTCGGGTCGCGAGTCCATTTGAAAGCTTCGACCCGCCTTAGGCGCCTACGCATTTCCTTAGTATGACCACCACCGTTCCGTAGGCGGAACCGGCCACAGCATTAAGCGCATGTTCAATGTCTTCCCAGTCACCAAGCTTGCTAGTCCAGCGCCCATGAGGTAGCTGGCGTGCGGCATGGGCGGGCTTTCCGTTGGGCTTACAGAAGATAGCCACTTTGTTGAAGCCTTCCTCTGGGGCAGCACTTTCACACTGGTGATAGCCGAGCAACTGAAAGGCCAGAACGAATGCCTCTACGGTTTCTTCCCTTGGTGCCTCTTCTGGCCAATAGCATCCCTTCGCAGGCCACCACCAACGACTCCGGTCCCCCGCTGCCCACGCAATGCAATTATAGCTGTCGGTCGCTTCACTAGTTTCGGTGAACTCCCCGATGGTAAGGTTGGGAAACGCGCGCAATTTACTTGAAGTGAGCGGCATTCAGATTCTCCCCTCGGAAGAAGATACCCTTCCCTCTCACCCCAATCCAGCCAAACCGCTTTCAATCTCGCCATATCTCCACTGTCGTCACCCAGGCCAGGATTGGGCTTGCCAAGGACATTGGCGAGAGCTTCTAGGCAATAGTACCAGTGGCCACCCCTATCTCGCAGTTCCTTTAGTACCAACGGCAGGGCCATAGGCCCCATTGAGATGATCTGCAGATAGGCTGGGTGCATTGTCTTCTCTGCAATGGAAGACAGCATGCCGGTTTCCGCCCTCCACTGTTTCACTAGGGTTTTGAAACGCTTTTCTACCGATGTGGTTAGCGACACTAATTGACAGATGCTCGCTATTCTTGCCTTGAGGTCAATGATGTCGGCCTTCATGTCCACTAGTTCTGCCAGCACGTTGGGATAGGTGGCTACCAGTGCTTTCACGTCACCCTGGAGTTGGCGCTTCAAGGCCCGCTTCCACAGCAAGTGGTCCAAGTCTTTGTCCATACAGGGGTGTTCAGGTAACCCGAGTGGTGCTCTTAACCATGGAGCCCAGCCCTCAGTCGCCTGAACATGAGCATCCCCCAGCAAAAGCGGCCTGCTGTAACTCATCGTTCCCTGCCTGCTCGTTCGGCTATCAGATCTTTGACCAAAGTCCCACCCTGCATTAGAACTTGCTGAAGCATATCCTGTCCGAACTTGACGGTTGCTGGAAACCTTGCAGATACAAACAGTCTTGTGCTGTCTTCGCCCTTATCAATAATAACAGATTGCGTGCCAGCACCATTCACCAATCTCACGCCATTCACTAGATTCATCTCGCTAGTGGTCACTATCGGAATGGGAAATGGCAGTGGGATCACAGCCTCGATCTGGGACGACAAGTATTCCCACGATACATTGCAGGTACCGCGTGCTGGCGGGACCTGCTGCTCCAGTAGGGCCAACACTTGTTTCACTGCTTCCATCTGGCCAGGTACTAGTGAATTCGTTAACGACTTGGTGAGTGGAACTGCGTGCTGATGCTGACCAATGAAGACGACCACTTTCCTGGTCCCAGCTTTCGCTTTGGCTTGCGGAACCAGGTCAAAATCGATGAAATTGAAACCATCGTTCGTAGGTAATCCAGCACCCAAGTGCAGGACTTTCCCACGACGTAGTGGTCCGAGAGACCCCGCCTTCAGCACTGTAGTCAAGGCTACGTCTAGGGATTCGGAAAGGTCCAACTTGGCAGCAACAGACACCGATTGTACAGGGGCCACTATGCGAACGAATTCCATCGTCACCGAATCCACCTGCTACGAGTCTTCAGGCGAACACAACCGACTGGCATTCTACAGCACATCGCACCAGGGCACAACTATGCTTTGGCACAAGCGTCCCGCAAAATCCGCTACCGTGTGAGGACATCCAAAGCTAACAGGCCTGGCATTGGCGAAACGTCTGCATCTGGCGCCCCAGAATCTTGCTCGTTTTGCGGGAAGCTCCGGCAGGAACTGGCACACTACCACTGGAGGGGGATTATGGACGAACGCACAGGGGGGCATGTAGGCTAGACTACCGATGTGGCTAGTCCGTCACGGCCCCGTTCGACAGGTCCAGCAAGGCGACGATCTCGCCGACCGTCCAGATGTGGTCAGTTAGGCCGGACCCCTGGCCTGTTTTTGAGGTAATAGGGGAGCGGCGAAGCATCACCTCTGCATAGAGGTACGGGGGCTGGGTTGCTCCAGAGGCTTCGTCCCTGTTTAGGTGATCTGGTAGTCTCTCCAGGGCCTGTGCTCGTCCCTCAGACGCTCCTCCACAAAGAGCATGGCGCCGCATCCGGGACAAACGTACTCCCGCAGGCAGAAGGTGGGGCTATCGCCCCCGTGGCGGCGGGCGACCCAGGGACCAGCCTTGCTCAGGGGTTGCGTGTTTACGTGGCAACCGGCTTTGGGGTCCTCACTGGTGCTGCTGAGCCGGTAGTGGCACCGACGGCAGAACACACTGCTGTCAGCCAGGTACAGGTTGTCCCCCAAGCGCCGAACGGGCGCCTGTTGGCCCCTCCTGGGTATGTCTGCTCCGCCTGGCTGGGCGCCAGCCAGCCTCTGCCGCCTGAGAGCGGCCCGCAGCTCGGCGGTTGCCTCCGACCGTAGCTCTCCGGTCTCGGGATGAAGCTCCACCCCATAGGTGAGGCGAGCGTACTCGCGGGATACAAAGCCGCCGACCACATCCTTATGCACCAGCGCGGGGTCCCGCTCCAGAGGGTCGCTGAACCCGCCGCCGCCGTGTCCCACGGAGCTGAGCACGTCCCCCTGACGGAGCTCTATTACGTCCTTGGAGGGTACGAAGCGCATCTCGCCGGAAAGGTCCTCGACGCTGCCGGGCAAGCGCCCAGCTTTGAGCCTGTCCCATACATCGCTGGCCGTCTTTAGAATCGCATTGGAGCTACCCGCCGGATAGCCGCCCTCTACCCCCTGCGCCGAGGAATGGCCTGTGGCCTGCGTGCTGACCACGGTGCGAATGCTCGCGGTGTTGTACGGCGTAATGGCGCTCTCCGCCGCCACACCACCCCGAAACCTCCCTGGCCCTCCAGAGTCCACCGCCCGCTTGCGGTACAGGTACAGCAGGGGGAACAGGGCCTCCGCCTCCTCCACGTTGATCACTGAGGAGCGAGAGGCCGGGGTAGGGCCACAGGTGTCATAGCCATCGGCGAAGTACCGCGCCCCACCACCGCCCAATGTCGAAGTCAGCATCATGGTGCCATAGGGCTTACCGTACTGGCTCGTGCCGAAGATGTTGTAGACGAAGGAGGAGCCTATGTTGTTGGCCACCAGGGAATGGCGATGTTGCTCGCTACAGGCCAGCATCTTGGCCAGGGCCAGGCTGCACACGTTGCGGCCAGACCACGAGGCGTTGACCACGCCCGCCCCCACAGGTGCGGGGAAGCTGGCATGGACCAGGCTCGCCTCCGGCGCAGTCACCCGGGTGACCTTGAGGATGCCGGCGTTCCAGGGGATGTCATTGCATAGGTAGAAGCAGATGGAGGTAAACACGCCACCCCACAGGCAGGGGAAGGCGCAGTTGATGAAACCCGCGGCCTGGGGATCGGTGCCCGCGAAATCGAACACCAACCCCTGGTCGGTCTTCTCCAGCGCCACCTGGACCTTGAACAGCCCTTCCCGATGGCCATCGTGGTCCATGTAGTCCTCGGCAGTCCACCGCCCGTCGGGTATCTCGGACAGCTTGTGCTTGAGCAGCACCTCCGAGTAGTCCATGCAGTCCTGCATGGCCCCAGTCACTGTATCTATGCCATAGCGACGGGCCAGCTCAAATAGGCGGCTCTTGGCCACATTGCAGGCGGCGATCTGGGCGCGCAGGTCCAGCTCCAGCAGGTGCGGCAGCCTGGAGTTGGCCAGGTAGGTCTCTACCACTTCCTTCTGCACCTTGCCCTGGCTCACCACCTTCAGGTACACGTACCTGGGGGCCTCATCGAAGGCGCTGGTGGCCTTGGGGTTCCAACTGCCCACCTCCGGGCCTCCCACATCCACCTCATGGATGACCGAGCCTACCCAGGCGATGGGCCGGCCTTGCCAGTGGACCGGCGCCATGAGGCAGACATCGTTCTGGTGAGCGGCGCCCATCCACGGGTCGTTGGTGAGGTACACGTCGCCCTCGGCGATGTTCTCCATGCCGAAGAACTTGATGGCGTTCTGCACGCACATGGTGATGGGGATAAGGTGCCCCACGTTGTAGATGCCCACCATCACCGGCATCCCCTGAGCATCGGTAATGGCTACGTTGAAGTCGTTGGCGGCGGAAGCTACAGGCGAGCCGGAGACGTTGATGACCGTCTGGCCCTGCTCATCGTTTATCTGCCACAGGCGGTGCCTTAACACCTCGAAGGACAGCCTGCCCGTGCGAGGCTGGAACAGGGGCATCTCTTGCTGTGCCACTGCCTTAGACCGTCCCTACCACGAGGTTACGCCATCCATCCATGGCCAGCTTGTGGCCGGGTGGGACCGGCACCGTCGTGGTCTCCAGCTCCACCACCAACGGACCCTCGACCTCCATCCCTGGAGCCAACTGCGTGCCCCGGTAGATGGGCGTGTCGCGCCAGCCGGAGGCCGGTCCCCAGTGTACCTGGCGCCGGGCAACGGGCGGAGGCGGGTGCTGCCCTGGGACAGGGTCGTGGTAGGTGGGGCGGTAGCCGAAGGGCGTAGGGGCGAGCACGTCTGCCCGCACGTTGACCAGCTCGAAGGGCGCCTGGCGGGACCGGGACCCCGCTCCATACCGCTTCTCATAGCGCTCCTCGAACTCCCCACACAGCAGCCTGAGGGCTGCGGGGTCCAGAGACAGCGTCGTGAGGGGCACTCGAAGCTCGTTAATCTGCCCCTCATAGCGCATGTCCGCACTGGCCGAAAGGTGCCACTGTCCCTGTGGAACGCCATCCTCCTCCATTTGCCGCCTGGCGCGGTCTGCCATCTCAGCCAGAAGTCCGTTCAGGCGGGCTAGCTCGCGCGGGTCTGCCTCAGCCTCTCGGGGCAGGGTGGCCAGGCAACCCCGAGCGTAGGAGTGCTTCAGCTCGGACTGGGCCAGGCCCAGAGCGCACAGGAGCGAGGCGCCGTAGGGCACGACCACCTTCCTTACCCCCGTGTCGGCGGAGTAGCCCGCGCAATGGGTCGGCCCGCAGCCGCCGAAGGCCAGCAGGGCGAAGTCATGGGGGTCAAAGCCACGCTGGACCGTGACCCGGCGGATCAGATCAGACATGTGGGCATTGACAATCTCGTAGATGGCATAGGCGGCCTCGGTGACAGGCACCCCCAGCGGGTCAGCTATCTTGGACTTGATGACGGCGTGGGCGCGGTCAGGATGGATGGCCATCTTGCCACCCAGGAAGTACGCCGGATTGATGTACCCCAGGACCACGTTGGCATCGGTTACCGTGGGTAGCTCACCGCCCTGGCCATAGCAGGCCGGTCCGGGCATGGCGCCCTGGCTGTGGGGACCTACCCGAAGCACCCGAGCGCTGTCCAGCCAGGCGACACTGCCCCCGCCGGCGCCGATGGTCACCACATCCACCCCAGGCACCAGGACGAGCTGGCGCTGCACTACCAGGCTGCGCGCCGTTTGGGGAACGCCATCCACAATCAGGCCCACATCGAAGCTGGTGCCCCCCATGTCCGTGGTCACGACGTTCTTCTCCCCCAGCAGCTCGCCCAGCCGCTGGGCCGCTACCACCCCTGCCGCCGGACCTGAGAGCAGCGTGGTCACCGGCATGCTGCGTAGCTCTGCGGCTGGCGACAGCCCGCCCGTGGACTGCATGAGCAGCAACTGGCCCCGGGAGCGCCGTGCCTCGGCCATGGCCGTCAAGTTAGAGATGTAGCGCCCCAGCACCGGCCCCAGGAACGCATTGACCGCCGCCGTGTTGGCCCGCTCATACTCTCCCATCACCGGGGCCACGTCGCTGGAAAGCGTCACAAAGACGCCCGGGTACTTCCGACGGGCCAGGTCGCCAATGGCCTGTTCGTGCTGGGGGTTGCTGCATGACCAGAGCAAGCATACCGCCAGGGAATCAATCCCCCTGGCAGCCAGCTCATCGAGGGCCTGGCCGACGTCTTCCCCATCGAGCGGACAGAGCACCCGGCCACGGAAATCAATGCGCTCCGTGACGCCCCGCGTCAAGGGGAAGGGGACCACGGGAGGCGGCTTATCCAGGTGGTGGAAGTCCATGAGTTGGCTCTCGTCCAGGCCGACAGTGAGCGCCTTCACCCTGCCAATGACCAGGGTGTCCTCGAAGCCACGCGTGGTGATTAGCCCGGCGACGCCACCCTTGCCCTGGATCATGGCGTTGGTGCACACGGTGGTGCCATTGCAGAAAAGGCGACAGCCCTCGATGACCTCGCTGGGCAGCACGCCCATGTCCTGGGCGGCGGCGTCCACGGCGCCCAGGATGCCCACCGCCAGGTCCCGGGGTGTGGTGGACGACTTGCCCATGCCCAGACGGCCTTGATCGTCCAGGACGATGGCGTCGCTGAAGGTGCCGCCCACGTCCACGGCTATGAGGTAAGACCGACCTGCCACGGCGTTTATCTTACCACGTGGCCGGACAGCGGTAGGGGCAATCCGTGAATTGCCCCTACGTGTTGCAGGTATCCAAGGCTGCGCCCGGCCACGGTCACTTGTCCAGCCAGGCGCCCCGCAGGTGGTCCACCCACATATCCCAGGTGGGCAGCAAGTACAGGCCCTTCACCCACTTGCCGGACACACCCGCATCCAGGGTGGCAGGCATGGCCAGCATGGGAATGTTGGTGGCTGCATACGTCTGGATCTGCTGGACAATACGCAGTTGCTCTTTGACGTCGTAGGCGACGTTGAGCTTCTCAATCATCTCGTCCAGCGGCGAGCGCACGTAGTGGTACTGAGGGCCGCCGTAGCCGCTGTAGTAGTAGTTGTCCCAGACCGCCTCATGCACGCTCTGACCCGAGCTCCAGGCCACTATCAAGCCGTCGAAGGTGCCCGCGTTCTTCTTCTCGTAGAAGATGGTGTACTCCGGCACATAGATCTGGGCATCAATGCCAATGGCGTTCAACGAGGCCACCAGGGACTCGGCCATGCCCATGAACACGTTGCCAAAAGTCGGCGTGGCCCACACCCGCGTCTTGAAACCGTTGGGGTAGCCCGCCTCTGCCAGCAGTTTGCGGGCTGCCTGAGGGTTGTATTGCAGATACTGCTGCGCGTCCGGGGGCAGCTTGTCCGGCGCCAGGAACATCTGGCCATAGGCCCCGGAGACCGTGCTGGATACCTGCTGGCCCAGCCCCAGATAGACCGACTTGAGGACCCCCTCCCGGTCCACGGCCATGGAGACCGCCCGCCGTACCCTTACATCGTCGAAGGGCTTCTGGTCGTGGCGCATGCCGATGATGGGCGGGTTGGGCTTGGGGCACACCTGCACGTCGTAGTCCTGTAGCGTCTTGCGGGCCTCCAGGATGAACGGGTGCTGGGCCTGCCAGTATGTGTAGTCGAGCTTCTTGGACCGCAGCATAGCCATCTGAGTTGCCACGTCCCGGATGATCTTGATGTCCACCTTGTCCACATAGGGCAACCCCGGCCGCCAGTACTTGGAGTTCTTGCTGTAGGTTACGCTCACCCCGGGCTTGTACTCGTCAAGGAGGAAGGGGCCGGCCCCGATGTTCATGGCGGCCTCGGTGATCTTCCCTTTGGCATCGAAGGCCTCTTTGGGCACCACGTAGGCAAAGCGATTGAGGCCCCGGTCAATGAAGAAGGCATTGGGCTGGAGCAACATGAAGCGCACCGTGCCCTTGTTGACTACCTCCACCTTGTTGAGATGGAGGCCCAGGAAGGGACCCAGGATGTTGTTCTTGGGGCCCTGCACGGTGAAAGAGTAGGCGACATCGTCCGCGGTGATCTCCCGGCCGTTGACCGGCGGCCGGTCGGCGAAGCGCACCCCTGGACGGAGCTGTACCTCAAGGGTAGTATCGTTGACCCACTTCCAGGACTGGGCCAGGCTAGGCTCCGACTCCAGGGTGCAGCCAGGCTGGGTCTTCCACACGAACAGACGCTCGTGGGCCAGGCTCACTGGTATCTGGGTGCGGTAGCTGGCCTGCTCGAACGGGTCCCAGCCCGCAGGCTCGAGCCAGTCCCCTACCCGAAGGGTGCCGCCGTAGCGCGGCTCGCCGGACGACGCAGCAGGCGGAGTGCGGGCCTCCGCAGTGGGGTTCGTCGTGGGCGTGGCGCGGGCCGCTACTGCGGTGGCGGTGGGGGCTGGAGAGGTGGCAGCCGCGGGGGCCCGCGTCGGCACCGCCGTGGGGCCAGGTGTTGAAGTGGCCTGCGCGGCAGGGCCGCAGGCGGCCAGCAGCAGCACAGCGCCGCCAATCCAGGCAAACTTACCTTGTCTAATCATTCGTGTGTGTATTCCCTTCTGCGCAGAGTGCCGTGAACGGGCATATTGTAGGAGCGGGTGGTCATTTGTGTCAACCACAAGTGTGGTCGAGATCAGGGCTTTGACACCACCTGGCATCCCCAGTATCATTCTCTCATAGCTCAGCGCTAAAGGGGAAGACGTTGGCCAATGTGTCCAAGATACTGGCGGTGGTCCTGGCCGGTGGCCAAGGGGAGCGCATGAGCATCCTCACCACGGTACGGGCCAAGCCAGCGGTGAGCTTCGCCGCCAAGTACCGCATGATTGACTTCACCCTGAGCAACTGCGTCAACTCGGGCATCTACCGGGTAGCCGTGGTTACCCAGTACCGGCCCCGCTCTCTAAACGACCACCTGGGCATCGGCCGTCCCTGGGACCTGGACCGGCAGGAGGGGGGACTGCGCCTGTTCCAACCCTACGTCGGACGGCCCGGCTCCGACCGCTACCTGGGCACTGCGGATGCGGTCTACCAGAATCTCTACTACGTCCAGGAGCAGAAGGTGGACCGTGTGATGGTGCTGGCCGGAGACCATGTCTACAAGATGGACTACAACCCCCTGGTTGACCATCACGAGCGGAAGAAGGCGGACGTGACGGTGGCCGTGACCCAGGTCCCTATATTCGATGCGTCCCGCTTTGGCACCGTCACGGTGGACAACGACGGCCAGGTGGTCGGCTTCGTGGAGAAGCCACCCCATCCCACCAGCAACCTCGTCTCCATGGGCATCTACCTGTTCAACAGAGACCCCCTCATCCATTGCCTCATGGAGGATGCCGCAGACCCCAACTCCGCCCACGACTTTGGCCGTTCTGTGTTGCCCCGGATGATCGGCCACCACCGCGTGTATGCCTATCCCTTCAGCGGCTACTGGCGGGACGTGGGGACGGTCCAGGCCTACTGGGAGACGCACATGGACCTATTGAAGGACCCGCCGGCCCTCGATCTTTATGACAACTGGGTCATCCACACGCGGAGCGAGGAAAGAGGGCCCGCCCGGCTTTGCGGGGAGGCTAGGGTCGAGGACAGCCTCATCTCCCACGGCTGCATCATCGAGGGCAGGGTAGAGCGCTCCGTGCTATCGGCCGGGGTCCGAGTGGCGTCGGGGGCCATCGTCCGGAACTCCGTAGTCATGGTGGACACCTCCATCGGGCGTGACAGTATAGTGGACCACGCTGTCCTGGACAAACATGTTACTGTGGGCGAGGGCTGTCAGATAGGGTGGGGCGAGGACTTCACCCCCAACCAGGAGGAGCCGGCCCTGCTGGAAGGCGGCATCACCCTGGTGGGCAAGGGTGCGCAGGTCCCCAGCGGCGCCCGCATTGGCCGCAACTGCAAGGTCTACCCCTGGCTGACCGAAGCCGACTATCCCTCTCTGACCATCCCCAGTGGCCAGTCTGTCCACCGCAAGTCTGCCCCAACTCCGTTTATGGTGTAGGGAGAGAGATGGAACAACCGCTGCGCATCCTGTTCGCTGTTACCGAGGCAGCCCCCTTGGCCAAGGTGGGAGGGCTGGCGGACGTCGCTGGCTCGCTGCCGCAAGCACTGCGCCGTCGCGGCCACGATGTCAGGCTCATCATGCCCCGCTATTCGTCCATCGCTGGGCAGTTCCCCGCCGTGGGGCAGCCGTTCACCGTGCCCATCATGGGCCGCCAGGAACCGGCCTCGCTGCGCCAGGCCTTCCTCGATGGCGGGGTGCCGGTGTACCTGGTGGAGAGCGAGCGCTACTTCCATCGCCAGGCAGTTTACGGGGAGCCGGACGACCTGGAGCGTTTCACCTTCTTCTCCCGGGCGGCCATAGAGGCACAGGCGCGCCTGGACTGGCAGCCGGACATCCTGCACGGCCACGACTGGCATGCGGGGCTGGCGGTAGCGTTGGCCGCCAAGCAGCGCGCGCAGGGTGACCCCGCAGTCCGCTGCGCCACCGTGTTCACCATCCATAACCTGGCCTACCAGGGCTGGTTCGATGGCAGCTTCGCCAACCAGGCCGGCTTTGGCGCGCTCCTTCCCCCCAACCCACCCCTGGGGAGCACCATGGCCCTGGGCATCTACTACTCCGACGTGATATCCACGGTAAGCCCTACCTACGCTCGGGAGATCATGACGCCGGAGTACGGGGAGAAGCTCGACCCACTGCTGCGGTCGCGCCAGCCGCACGTGTACGGCATCATCAACGGGCTGGACTACTCGCTGTTCAATCCGGCCAGCGACCAGCACATCCCCGCCAAGTACGACGCGAAGTCCGTTGACAAGAAGGCACAAAACAAAGCGGCGCTCCAGAAGCGGGTTGGGCTGAAGGAAGACCCCAACGTCCCCCTCATGGGGATGGTGGGCCGTTTGGCGGGGCAGAAGGGGTTGGACATCTTACCCCAGGCGGTGGAGCCACTGCTGGCGGGCAAGGTGCAGCTTGTGCTCCTGGGCAGCGGCGAGCCCCAGTACCGGCCCCCTCTGGAGGCTCTGGCCGCCAAGTACCCGGGCCGGGTGGCCATCATCTTCGCCTTCGACCTCGCCCTAGCCCAGTGGATCTATGCCGGGGCGGACGTGTTCCTCATGCCATCGAGGTACGAGCCCTGTGGCCTGGGGCAGCTCATTGCCATGCGCTACGGGACTGTCCCAGTGGTCCGGCGTACCGGCGGGCTGGCCGACACCGTGCCCGATGCCGGCCCCCGCCTAGCTGAAGGGCGCGGCTTTGTTTTCGATGAGTATACCCCCGAGGCTCTGCGAGTAGCCCTGGAGCGCGCAGTAGCCGCTTACGGGCAGCCCAAGGCTTGGCGACAGCTCCAGACGCGGGCCATGGCAGCCGATTTCTCCTGGGAGTCCTCCGCCGTCCAGTACGAGCGCATGTATGGCACAGCGCTGACCCTGGCGCGACAGGGGGCAGTCCCCAAGTGACCTCAGACCCGCTCTACGTCGGCGCAGACCTGGGCGGGACCAAGATCAGCGCTGTCCTGGCCAATGAGCGGGGGCAGGTGCTCCGCCGCGACTACCGGAGCACCGACGCCGGTTCTGGGCCACAAGCGGTCGTCGCCCGTCTGGTGGAGGCCATCCGTGCGGCAATGGGCGCGGACCCCATCGTCGCGGTGGGCATCGGCTCTGCCGGGCTGTGCACCCGCGACGGGGTAATCAGCACCTCACCCAATCTCCCGGGCTGGAAGGACGTGCCCTTGCGTGACCTTGTCCAACGTGAGCTCGGCATAGCCACCTACCTGGGCAACGATGCCAATGTGGCGGCGCTGGGGGAGCACTACTTCGGCGCGGGACGGGGTGTGCGCAACCTGGTGTATGTCACCGTGAGCACGGGCATCGGCGGCGGTGTGATTGTGGACGGGCGCCTCATGACCGGCGCCTCGGGCACGGCGGGCGAGATCGGACATATGGTTATTGACCCTGACGGCCCGCAGTGCCCTTGCGGACAGCGTGGTTGCTGGGAGGCGTTGGCCTCGGGCACAGCGATTGCGCGGGCGGCGGCGGCCCGCCTATCG
>ORJL011158689.1_pt1 | contig 99947 bp, 110 predicted proteins | sample 1779941 | NCBI WGS metagenome assembly ORJL01 (sample SAMEA104232317, study PRJEB22302) | groundwater metagenome | biome: forest; feature: aquifer; material: groundwater | place: USA | collected 2011-08-07 | depth 5.8 m | reverse complement strand
AAGGAGAAAATGTTCTGGAATTGAGCCATAGGCTGCTGAAAAACTACAACCTCCATGGACTAGAAGGACTAAGCTATAGGCAATTACAAAAGATCTGCGGTGATCATATCAAGCCGTTGCAGATTTTAAGCTTTATTGAGCTCAGCAAACGCTATAATAAATTGATCAATGGAGGCTATAAGCAACGGATAACCAGCGCTGAGGACGTCTTTAACCGGTTCAAAGATCGCTTAGGCCAGGAGAAGCAGGAACACTTTATAGTCCTCTATTTAGACAGCAAACACCACATTCTCAAAGAAGAAACCATTTCCATAGGAACCTTAGACGCTTCCTTAGTCCATCCTAGGGAAGTGTTTAAGCGGGCGATTCAGGAGAGCGCTTATGGGATTATTTTGGTGCATAATCATCCTAGTGGAGATCCTAGTCCTAGTGAACAGGATATTGAAGTTACAAAAGCATTGAAAGAAGCAGCTAATATCTTATATCTTAAACTGATAGATCATGTTATTATAGGTTCTGACAGGTATCATAATTTTGAAGAAAAGAACTATTTTTGATAGTAACACCCTTATAGCTTACTTGCTTTCTTTTAATTTCTTCAAACTTTCGTTGATTTTCTCTTGCGATTCCTCTATAATTCTAATTAGTTCTTCTGGTTTAGGAATTATTTTCTCTTTAATATTGGGGTTTACCGCCTTAATGTCATAATTTTTGTTTTTTATAGTTTCTATATCAATAAACCAGCTTTTATCACTTATTTTATCATTTTCTTTGTCTGAGCTTAATCTAGTAAAGAAGTCATCAAACTTGTCTAATGTAAATGGTAACTTCTTTCTTACCTTTATGTCGAACATATCATAATACCAGACTTTTTTTGTTGTCTTTCCCTTTGTAAAAAATAAAAGATTTGTTTTTACACCTGCTCCTGCATTAACAAAGACGTTTTGAGGTAAGCTAATAATACACCATAAATCACATTCTTCGAGTAGTTTTCTTTTTGTTTGAACAAAAGCAGTTTCATTAGTCCTGAATAAAACCCCCTCATCAATTACCATTGCACAAGTTCCACCATCTCTTAATCTGTCTATAATATGCTGTAGGAATAAAATCTGTGTGCTTCCTGTTTTGTAAGCAAAATTTGTCTTTGCATCTTCTCCCTCACTTCCACCAAAAGGAGGATTCGTTAAGATGTAATCAAACTGTGATGGTGCTCCTTGAAATAATTCTATATACGTTGGTCTCCCACTTAGCGTATTCTTTATCCCTATATGTGGAAAATCTATTCCGTGGAGAGTTAAATTTGCAAGAGCTATTGGAAAAGCATCATCACTGTCATCAAGTCCCCATAACGCATTATGTTTTAAATAATCAATTTCAGTAGCTGTTGGCTCTTGATTCATCAAATAAACAAATGTTTCTGCTAAAAATCCACCTGTTCCACAGCAAGGATCATAAAAAGAAGCATCTCTTCCATGAACTTTTAATTTTGGTGTGATAGTTTTAATCATTGCTCGAATAACCTCTCTTGGAGTGAAGAATTGCCCTCCATCGTTCTTTTTTTCACCTAATTTTAATAAAAGTCCTTCATAGATCTGAGAAAGGGGGAATTGATGTGTGCTATCAATATTTTCAGAAGTTAGATGATCTACCTTATCTAGTGCATCTAATAAATTTCTTTCGCTTACTAACTGAGTTTTTTCTATCTTTCTAAATATCTGGGAGATAATCTTTTGTTTTATAGTTACATTTTGCTTTTTTTCAAAAGATTTCATATGAGGAATCAAATCATTATTCACAAATTCTAAAAAATCGCCTAATTTTCCATTTTCTTGAATTTCTTTTCTCTTTTTTCCTTCTGGGCTTCCCCAATCTCTCCATCTATAGGGCTCTTTTAAGGAAGAAACAAACGATTTTCCAACTGCCTCGCATTGCATCTCTTCTTCTTGCTCTTTTTCATCTAAAATTCTAAGAAACATCATCCAAGTAAGCTCAGGAATATACTGCATAGCTCCTTTTGTTTTATCTCTTCGCATGATGTCGCAGATAGATTTAATATAAGAATTCATACTTGATTGATCTGAAATAGTTCTGCCGTTTCCATTCTTGCCATTAGTTTTATTCGTCATTTTCTACACCTTTAGGAATTTTATATTTTCCAAATATTTCATTTAAGATTGATGATGATAATTTTTTTGTGGAAATTAAACAGTTGTTTGATTCTTCTATTAAAGTTCTGGCAGTAGCTTTTATATTATTCGCAATTTTTATTATTTCTTGTTGTCTTGAAGTAGATGGAATCGGAATTTCAATTGTCTTAAAATCTGTTTGATTAAAACTCCCCGGACCTTGAAATTTTCCTTTTTTATTTATTTGACGTATATACTTCTCAGTCATAGAAAATAACTGAAAATATTCCGGAATAATTTTTGAAGTATCAAAAACAACTCTCCAAAAATTGGTGGTTATTATTATATCTCGATTGTATCCATTGAACACGGCAGTTTTTCCAAGTTCTTTTGCACTTCCATTGACAAAATTTACCAAAACATCTCCTTTTTGTAATATTATATCTTCATAACTTGTTCCCCTATCATCCGGATTATACCAATATCTTAAATCTTCAAAATTCACTTCTCCCCAGGTTACATTATTTGATCGTAAGACTGGTATTCCAACATCTTGCGACTGAAAAGGACGAGATATTCCCGAAACCATAAATTTGATGCCTGTAGCAAGTTGTTTTGTACCTTTATCAGCTTCGTCTCCGAATATTTTTTCTAAATAAGATTTGTACAGTATTTGAGATGAATTAAATTTACTCTCTGCTTCTTTTTTCATTATTTCAATCTGAGCCATCTGGGCATAAAGTTTTGCGACGATTTGTTGTTGGACTGGAAGAGGCGGGAGAAGAATTTTTATATGATTAATTGAACTTCCTGCATGTTTTAATATTGCTCCGTTTGTATATTTTTCAACTACTTTTTGAACGATTGATGATTGTAAAATCCAAAAAAGATAGTTATTATTTAATATTCTTTCATCTTTTGAATATATTTTTCTTATTCCTGAGCTTATTGCTCCATTTAATCCCCTACAAACTAAACCTGGACTTCCATCGAAGGTCATTAAAATATCTTTTTCAGTGACTAGATTAATTTTATCTGAATTAGTAAAAATAGCTCCATCTGATTTACCTGAAACTTCTCCTATTCTTAAAAATCTTGTTCCTTTAGAATTTGAATAAGATGCACTACCTGGTTCAGTTCCTTTATCAGCATTTGCTACATCTAACAAAGGCACCCACTTCCACCCACCAGGCAATTTCTCTTTTAATATTAATTCTTGTTTCATTTTATTCCCATCTTATCTTGAAATTTTATTCTTAACTCACCAAGAAGTTTTTCGTATTCATTCTTTATATCTTCATTTTGAGAAAGTTGACTTAATCGCTCATCGTATATTGCGTGTGCCCCGTTTGATAACAGAAATTCTTTTCTCTCTGCCTTTATTTTGCCTTTGTCCATATCAATTAATCTTGTCTTACCTATTCTATATTCCCCAAACTTAGCTAAAATATTTTTAAGATCATTATAATCTACTTCATTAAGTATCAAAGCATTAGCCTCTAAAGTATCACTTGTTTCCTTTAATGAATTAATAAAGCTCAATAGTGTTACATCATTTGCATTATCCCATAAATCATTTGCTTTATTTTTTAATTCAGTCAAAGACTTCCAAAGTTCACTAAATGCTTTAAATTGACTTTCACTTATTAAATGAAACTTATCTAATTTTTTACTGGAATAATGATTTATAATACCTCCGACAATTACTCCTCCTAAACCTCCTCCGATAATTCCTCCAATGATTATTTCTGTCCAATTCATGCTACAAGCAACCTCCTCTTAACTTCAAATATTGCTTGTGTTGCAATCATCATCTTTGCAAGAGCTTTTACCCCGCCTGCTCGTTTTATCTCAGAAATATTAAACACATTTGGATTTTCAAGCTCTTCAATTCCATTTTCTTTAAACTGCTTAGCCAAAGCAGAAACTACTTTTGAAGTGTCAGTTGGTAAAGACATAAGCCAACCTTTATTTTTGTAATTAAATGCAAATACTCTTTCTTCTCTCGTCTTCGGATTAATCCCAAAACCAACATTTGCTAAGAAATCAAACAGATCACAATCATCCAGCTTTAATAATTGTCTAAGCATTAAAGCTCCTTTTTCTCCACCAGGCAAGGCTTCAATTAAATGCACTCGTTCTTTAGGATTAACCCACATTTCACGAAGCAAATCGATATTTTCAACCTTTAAAACTAAACTCTGAGCAAGTTTCTTTCTATATTCTTCAATTGTAACTGGTTTTTCTTTTTTAGTGAGTTCATCTCTCATTAAAATGAATATTCCTTCATCTTTAATTTTAACTTCATAACCATAGACTTTTGCGATTTTCTGTTTTTCTTCCCTTTCAGAAAGTTTTGAAGGAGTATCTCTTGGTTTTGAAATAAAATCTTTTCCAAATAAACGAGTAGCATTAGTGTAATCATAGATCCTGAACATAAACTTATCAAATTCTTCAGCAATTCTCGTTCCTCTTCCAACCATTTGATAAAATGATATTGGAGAAGAAACGTAAGTAAAAAATACAACATTTTGAATACAAGGGATATCGACGCCTGTGGAAAGTAAATCAACGGTCGTCGCAATAAAATGAGAATTTTTCATCGCTCGCATATTGGCAAGTAACTCTTCATGTTTTTCATCAGAACCCTGGTCAAACGTTTTTGCAGTGAATTTAAATGCGAATTTATCACAATTCGGAAGTTTTTTTTCAACATAGATGTTATTTAGTTCATTTGCGACATCTTCAGCATGTTTATCGTTCGCACAAAAGATAATCGTTTTTTGTTTTAATCCGCCTGTCGTTTCAAACTGTTCCAGTAAGTCTTTACACATCGCCTTCCTTCTTTCTGGTAGAATTAGCTTTTTATCGTAATTTTCCTTGGAATAAACCTCTTTCAGATCATTGCCTCTCAAAGTTAATCCTGTTTTAGCATCTGTTACTCCTCTAACTAAGAGTTCTTCTTTTGTAATCTGTTCTTCATCAATTCCTGCCTTTCTTCTTACAATTTCACAAGCAGCCAAATATCCATCTTCCCAACCAAGAATATAGGGATATTCATAAACTGGTTCTCCGAAATATTTAAGATTATTATTACTTATCTCTTCATCTCTATCTTTCCCTTTTGATTTTCCTCCAACAATTTTCCTTGGAGTTGCTGTTAAACCAATTTGGACAGCATCGGGATTATTTGTTAAGACAATACTCCATTTATTCCATGCACTTCTATGACACTCATCTATAATTATATGACTAAACTCATTTTTTCTATAATTATTTAAAAAGAAAGATTGATCGCCTTCTTCATCTAATCCTAAAGATTGGTACGTCGCAACAACAATTCTTGCATTTTTTTGAGGATTGGTCTTTGAAACCATGGCAGCATTATCACCAAATATAGAAAACATGCTTCCATAACCCTGTCTTTTCAATTCGTTTCTATCACAAACAAAGAGAGCCTTTCTTAATTGTCCGGATTTTTCAAGTTTATGCAATAGTTGAACAGCAATTCTTGTTTTTCCTGAACCTGTTGCAAGTGAAAGTAAAACTCTATTCCAACCTTGTTTTTGAGAAGTAATTTTTTCGAGTGTCGCTCTAATCGCCGCATCCTGATAGTATCTTCTTTCAGATTGTCCTCCTTGATAAGGTACAAATAGAGATTTTGAGTGTTCCTGGTCTAAAGAAAATCCGGCTCCTTTCTCATATAATTTTTTTAGTTTTTCAGGAGTAGGAAAATTTTCAAGTGGGAGTTCTTCAGTTATTTTACCTAAAAAAGAATCATAAGCAACAAATAAATGTCCATTAGTAGAGAATACAAAAGGAACATGTAATCTTCTTGCATATTCTTTTGCTTGATCTAGTCCTAAAGTTGCATATTCATCTTCTTTTTTTGCTTCAAGAATTGCAATTGATAATGGATTTTCCTCATTTTTCGCAGGCAGACATAAAAGATAATCGGTCCTTCCTCCTTTGCGTTTTGGTCTTCCGTTAATTATCTCAATAGTTCCGGCAGTTGTTTCTCTCCTGATTAAATCCTCAGTCCAACCAACTTTATGAATCTTAGGGTCAATTAGTTTTGCCCTAGTATCTGCTTCATTTAAAACCATATTCTACTCTCTGCATCCTTTGTAGCATATTTGCCCAATGTAGTGTATAGATTTCATAGTATTGGGGATTATTAGGGCTATAAAAGCTTTATTAAGGTGTTTAATATGAAATATTGATGAAATTAGACAAAAAATTATATATTCGTATTTTTCTCATTCTAATCACTGCCGCATTTCTCTTTTATTTTCCATTAACTGAGGACAGATACATTAGAATTGAAGAATATTCTAATCAAACAAAGATAGAGGGAGGATTTTCATATGATATTACACAACACTATGAACCAATTGAGATAGGGAATGTAGATCAATTATTATCAAAAATGATGAAAAGAATTAAATATCAAGAAATATGCTTTAGAGACGAAGGTACTAACATAACTGATAATATATTTGATTTTTCAGATCTAACAATTAGTATATATTATGGAAAAGAGAATAAAACAGTCGCTCATCTAGTGAATGGAGAAAGTATTTTGTCTATAAATGAACAATGCTTCTCTATTATTGATAAAAAAAATATTACATGGAATTGGTTGTTTGATAGTAATGTAAAAGCTAGAAGTAATTTAGTTGAAGTAACATTCCTTCCTAAAGAATTCATTTTGTCTCCAAAAACATCAACCTACTTAAGAATAAGTTATTGGTATGATATAATAAATTTATTACTCAGTATTTTTTATGCTGGTGTATTTTGGTGGGCTATTTCAAGGATAAAAGCATTTATCGAAAAAGGATTTAAAAAATAATTTATATCCTGCTTTAAAAGTCTATTTAGTTTTAAGTCATTAATTCTCTGCGCCGAAATGCTCAAAGAGTGTATATTTACCCAATTTATGTATGTTATAAATCATACCTCCAGCACGATGATTTCCATCCAAAACATAATAGTTAGAATTAGATTTTATGGAATAAACTCTTTTGTTAATAGCACTTTCTTTCTCTAGTAATTTACCATATCTTTCCATATCAGAAATTTCTTTTTTTATTTCTATATCCTCAATTTTACAATGCTCTTTATCTTTTATGAATTGAAGTATATCGGAGAACTTTCTGCTATTTGCAGTCATACGATCAATAGCATCACTTTCAGGTCGACCTTTGGGACACCAATTTAGCTGTAAAAATTCTTCTTTTGAAATAACAGTTTTGTAAAATTTTCCAAAAGAATTTAAAATGTTTCCGCTAAATGCTCCATTTACTCTACTTAACAATTGGAATCTTTTCTCATTTTCTTCTACAGAGTCTAAATTTGGACTTAAAATAAGTTTTTCTTCGTCTTTTAATCTCTTGCTATGACGATGTTTTAGATCATCCTGTAAAACTGCCAAGACATATTCATCTCGGGATATCTGTTTTTTCATCAATCTCCTTCATAAACCACTGCAACGTCTTTATTGATCATTTATTACTCCTTTCTCTCTTGCTAACTCAATCAACTTTTCAAAATCACCCACGGGAATAAAAGGACAATATTGACCCCAAGTCCATCTTCCTGTTTTATTTCCTATCCTTCCAATAACGTAATAACCAATACGATACTCAACATCAGTCGGTTTAACATGATTAAGCACAGTTTCTCCAATTATCCCTTCTCTTCGTAAACGTTCAATCACAAATACCTTTTCGCCATAATTGCTTTGTGGCATAAAACACCACGCTTCTATTGTAAACACATGTTTGCCTTTCCTTCCTATATCTTTAGCAAGAACTTTTCTACCTTTTCTATATTGTTCTTCCTTTCGTTGGATAAATTCCTGAGCAGATTCCATACTATAACCTTTCTTAAAAGCACTAGCTTTTCAATTCTTTATAGCTCGTTCTATTTTCTGAGCTTTTTTCCTTGCTTCTTTGACTTCTTTCCTAAGTAAATTGGTAAGTACCATATCTTTAGGTATTCTTCCAATAGCTCTATTGCCTCTAGGCTTTGATACGTGAAGAAGCAAAGTTTCTAAATCATCCAAATATCTTATTCTTTTAAACCTGAAAACACTGAATTTATTCCACTTACCAACATGCCTATCTCTTTTGAAGTGCCCCCATAATCTCCAAAAACTACTTGTTGCCTTCCCAATATAATATACTTTATCATCTTTATATAAAGCATAAATTCCTGACCAACCCTTCATCATTTGTCTTAATTTTTTTCTAAAAGACTCTTCTTCTATAACCTCTGCCGGAATTTTTTCTAAAGATCCTTTAATTAAAAGAGATTTATTGCTTTTTCTTTTTTTCATATGTTTTGGGATATCCTCAGGTTTAAAAGCCTTTTCTTAGAGTTTTGTGATATCTCCTTGGATGAGAGAGACCTCCAAGTTCATGACTTATTTTTGTTTAATTCTTCTAGTTTTCTTCGAAGCTCTTTCTCACCAATATCTAATTTTCTAAGATCGTCTTCAGTTGCTTTTCCTACACCAATCATAAACTGCATAGTTTTTCTTTTTTCTGAATAAGACTTCAATTTCTTTTCAATTCTTTTCACGGATTGTCTTCTTTCTTTTTTCTCTTGTTTCTTTAAATTGAGCATATCTCTTTTTTCTTTCAAAAATTCTTTAATACATTTTTTTATATCGCATTTCACGAGATCTATATTGTTCACTTTAGCCCATTCGAGAAAAACTGGCATGAACTGGCCTCTTCTTATGTCTACACTCATCCAGCTTCTCCCTAACATTTCACAGACTCTTTCAGTATTCTCCATTTGAAAAATAATAGCATATTCTCCATCTGTCCATTCTTTGATAAAGAATTTATCGCCTAGTCTTTCTGTTCTAAAATGATCAGTTTCCACAGGTTCCACTACTGAATATATGCTCTCAAAAAAGTGAATAATCTGTTCTTTCTGCGATGCTGTTACCTTGATGGGACTATCAAAATCTACATGACCTTTGTCACCTATTAAGATCTCCATTTTTTTCCTGCTTCTGATAAATACTCTTTAATCACTTCTTCAGATATGGTAGAGCCAATATTCTTTTTCTTTAACCATCCCAAGAATGCTGGAACGAAAGAACCTCTCTGCATAAGAACACCCATTCCAGTTCTCTTCATCTTAACGGCAATAGCTTCATTGCTTTCTGGTCCAAGAAGCATGGCATATTCTTCAAGACTCCAAGTTTTACTTGTTTTTTTATTTTTATTGACGTATTTCTCTTTCTCTTTTTTTTGAGTGATATCTACGTCAGGGAATAGATTTTTAAAAAAAGCAATGAATTTCTCTTTTTGTTTCTCGCTCATAAAAATGGGAGCTTCAAGATCAAGACATTCTTCTTTTATGAGAATTTTCATTTACTCCCCACTCACTCCTCTCGCCCATAAGTCCATATTTCTCAGTGTATCTGCCGCCTGCCAAAGCTTCTGTTCAAAGCCTAGATTAGCTCCATGGGATGATTTTGTGTCTTTGCTCATAAAAACCCCTATCTCTGCTAGCGCCTTGGCTATAAAAGCTTTCTTAGGGTGGTTGAGAAGACTTCATAGAGATTACGAAAGGATTAAAAGAAAGACCATTAGCCTTCTACAGTAGTGAAACCTTAAAATGAGCAGAATTGATCCACACCAAAATTTGTTCTTCTATTACAGAGGTCCAACCAAAAATAATGACTCGTTATTTGATACACAATTAGAAGACAACGCAACCAAGAGTTTGATTAACATTCTTGAATTCTCTCATAAGTTTAAAGAATATGTTATAATAAAAGAGCTTTTCTCTTTGTTTCAAATCCCATATAAAGAAGGAGAAGTATTTCAAGCACAACTGCAAGTCGCGTTAAAAAGAATCGGAGATAACAGAACAAGCAGACCAGATGCTTCCATAGTCACTTCAGCAGGCACTTTTTTTATAGAGTCTAAAATACAAGCAACCTTGGAAGATGATCAGCTCTTTAGACATTTAAAAGGACAATCACCATTGATAGTTATAACAAAAACGAAAGTGGAAAATAAACAACCAGGAATAGTTTACTGCACATGGTCAGACATTTATTTCAAACTAAAACCACTTCTCAATACAATACAATCATCTTTTAAACATATACTCTTAGATTATCTAACATTTATGGAGGTATCTTTAATGATAGAAGGCTTTACTGGCTTTACAGGACAAGATTTTGAATATTTCAGTGCAGGAATCAAAGAAGGTAGAGAACTATTGAAGAACAAGATTGACCAATTTGGCAAGGAAGTACTATCTATTCTCAAAAGTAAGCATCCGGAGGAATTCACGTCCTATCGCTTAGGAAGAACAGGCGGACAAGACTCTGTTTGGTTTGCTTTCGGATCTGATGTTGAAAAAGTAAGATGTCATTACACTATTTGGGCTTCGAGAGAAGGAATAACCATAGGTTTTTTTGTCTCTAAATATTACTTGAAAAAATTCTTCAAGAACATTAAAGCTAATTCTGGGATGATAAAGAAAATAATTGAAAAGAACTTTGATATAAATAAAGATGAAGTTCTAATGAAAATGGACTACGCTAAATACAGATCGCAGAGCAGCATAGATTTTATACAAAAAATTATGGAGATAAATCTTTGTAGACTGAATAGCGAAGAGCAAATAGTAGCTTTATTTGAACCAATTCACAACAACTTGAAAAAATGTGGACTCGTGATTTATAGAACTATAAGCTACGCTAAATATAATATTGATCCTAAAGGCACAAAAAAATTAGTCTCTGATACAGCAGATGAAGTTTTAAAATTGTATGAGCTTTATTCATATTTCAAGAAGCAGTTAGATTAATCTTATTTAATTAATATTGCATATCCCTCAACCCAAAAGTACATATCCAATATTTTCATTAAAGGATAATCTTTAAATTTATTTCTTAGGCTATCTAACTCTACTTTATTTTTAAGATAAAAGTCAATCATTTGAATAAACGATTTTTCAGAGTTAAACTTTTTCTGAATTTTTTCTTTCTCTAATCCCGCAATAAAGAACCTGTCATATGCTGGAATGCATCCAATAGTTCCTAAAAGAATCTTTGTTACCAACGTTGGAGAGATTTCCTCTCTTTCATTAAGATATCTTTTTTTAACTCCTTCAAAATCTGGGTGAGATTTTACAGATGTTCTAATTTCTTTAAGAGTATCTTCTATCTTGTTGTAAAGAAGAGCAAATAATTTAGCCATTTCTTCTTGTCTATCTAAGTTTGATTCTATATTCCATAATAGAGCATATTCTTTAGATAAGATTGTTTTTACAATATTCTTGAATACTGTATAATCTTTTTGCAATACAAAACTAGAACCCCTATACATCCCCCAACTAGCCAGATAAAAAGCTAAGTGAAGTTGGGCTAAATCTAATTCTTCATCATTTAACTTCTTATCTTTTGTTCTCTTAAAAAAATCATAGCAATGTTCCCAGGATTTATACCTATGGTCTGGAATCGAATTTATACTTCTATAAAATCTTTCTACATTTATGGTTATTTCATTCGTCATTTCACAACCCAGTTCTTCTTCGGCGTATTTTAATAAGGACATTTGCACTTAGGGAAGACTTTTGACTCCTCATCCAAGAACACTCTAAGAGCGTCCTTAAAAACCTTCTCTCCTTCTAGATTGCTATAACACTTCATGATGGCTTGACAACTTCCCAATGGCCTCCCTTGTCTGGACCTATGCGCTTGATTAGTCCTTTTTCTTTGAGTTTGCTCAGGTTTTCCTTTATCTTTCTTTCAGATATTCCTATAATCGCAGACAGTTTTTTTGCAGTTATGTGAGGATCCTTTGACAATTCTGAAAGTATTGCATTTTGATTTACAGTGACCTTTTCTGGGACCTTTACAGTGACCTTTTCTGGGACCTTTACAGTGTCTTTTCCGCCAAAGAAAAACTCAATTCTATAATAATCAAGACCTGTAGAAACAACTGGCTTCTGAGCATAATATGAACTCCAGCCTTTAAACATTTTATCAAATCCATAGCCCGCGTTTTCCGCAAGGTCAATAATTCGAAATATTTTTGTGATAAGCGGATTTCTTGGCAGCGAGATATCTCCTTGCAATAATTCTTCATAGGGTTTAGGCAAAGCGCCTGGACTGAAAAATTCTATCCTGTTCAAAAACACCCGTATCCGCGGCTTCATAGGTGAGAAGTAGTCAGAGTGTATCAATAAATTCACCAATGCTTCACGGATAGCCTTTACCTGCGGCTGGTTCTCGTCCCTGAACGCGCCCTTAAGCTTGAACGGTATGTCTATCTTTTTGATGATCCTCTCATAGATAGCGAAGAAATACTCGTAGATATTAGGATAGTCTGACATCCGAAACTCATACCTCTTTTCAGCATCCTCATAACTAGTCCCAAAAATCTCTAAATAATCAATCTTAAAGTCAGGAAAATATTTTCCAAGAGAATCTTCAGTTCCAAACACCAGTAAACCTGCCAAAGTCACTTTGTTATGTTCAAGAACCCGTATTTTTGTTAAAAATTCCTCATCTGAAAGCGTATTGTAGTGATGTTCTGGCTTTATGTTTTTCAGGTAGGTCCTATATCTCTTGAGACTCTCCTTATGCAAATCCTTAAGTGTTAATGCTGTTGTTTCCTTATCCTTTGTTCCAAATGAAGAGTCTCTATACAGCGAATCAATCTCTTGCTCTGTCAATCGCTGGTCACCTGAACCAGACCGGATAAATGTATTTTTTATAGAATCAAAATACACTGGCTTTTTTTGCGCGAGTGGAATATAAAAGGCAAGAACTATGTTTCCATTGAGATTATATTTTTTTGCTGTTACTATTATTTTCTGATTAAACTTCTGACCTCGAAGCGTTGTTGTAAAATCCTGCTCTACTTTTTCAGAATTGCTAACGCCTATAATTTCATACTCTTTATTTTCTTTTTTAACGCCGAAAACCAACCAGCCTCCAGCGGTATTTGAAAAAGCGCTTACTGTTTGCCAAACACTTTTAGGCACTTCTGATTTTGCTTCTTTAGCTTCAAAGTCTTCCCATTCAATGTCTTCTAACTTTTTAATAAGCTCTTCTTTTTTCATGAAATTAGGAATTTATAAGGCTATAAAAACATTCGCAGGCACTTTGAGAAGTCACCGGAAACTTTTCGGATTATAGAAAGCACTTACTAAAATGTTTAGCGATTACCAATTTGGTAGTTTTTGGTAGATAGTGGTAGTTCTCACAGAAATGTTCATGACTCAGATATGCCCTTTGCCCAAGAACAATACTTACACTCGCTTGATGGTCTTGGTGGTTCATCATTCTGCAAAACTGTTATGGCTTTTTTGAAAATTTTCTCTCCTGCTTGAGGATCAACAGCAATCTTCTTCAGATGCGTATCAAAAACAACCTCTCCAGTCGCCAAAACTCTATTAGGATAATAAAACAATAAGTAAGCGTAGTCCTCAACCTCATAGCCATTCTTCTCCAAGAGATAAGCGTACAGATACATCTGCAATAAATAATGTTCATGCGTGTCTTCCTTCACTGGATAGCCTCGAGTCTTGTAGTCCAAAATAATCAGTTTCTTTCCCTTGACTAAAATATTATCCACAGCGCCATGCAGTAAGATATTCGTTGAGACATCCAGATATTTGATCCCTTGCAGATTATTTCTCCAGACTTTCAATAAATCTTTATCATCGAACAGTTTGTAATGACTTAGTCCATTGGTGTGCAGTTCCGGCGGCAATGTTCCCTGTTCCATAAACCTGTCAAAATGCTCTTTCAACACTTTGTCCATCCCAGAAGGCAGTGAAGGAAAAGCTCCATCTGGTCGTTTGACTTTTTTTACAACTTGCAGCCAAAAACATCTGGGGCAGTCAACAAATAAGTTGAGAGAAGAGGGAGAAAGCTTGAAGAAGGGTTTAGACGGTTTGTCCATAAGTTTCTAGAGGAGCGCTGGTTTAAAAGCTTTATTAGGGTGGTTGAGAAATAGAGTATAGGTGTCTACATTTTTCTTGTTTTGTAGTCACCCAATTCTTTTTGTAGGTTTTTATACTCTTTCATATACAAGGTTATTGTTGGTTTCAAGTCCTTGTTTAGTTCATACGCCTGTAAAGACGCATAATACTCTGCTCTATTTTTGAAGTCGATATTTATTGGGGGCAGGCCATGTTTGAGCAGGATATTGTTTAAAAGAATTCTTCCTACTCTGCCATTGCCGTCAGCAAAAGGATGAATATTTTCAAATTGGTTATGAACAACTGCTCCGAGAACTAATCCAGGATATCTTCTTTTATTGGTTGCATACCAATGTATAAGTTCTTTGAGTAAGTGGTTTATTCTTGTCTGAGGAGCTCCTTCATGCACGACATTTCCCTTGGTGTCCAGAACAACAACTTCTTCTCCTTTCTTTCTGAGTTTTCCTGCAAATGGTTTTGAGTTTTTGAAAACAATTTTGTGTATCTCTTTAATAAGTTTTATAGAAATATGTTCTTTTGCTCCTCTAATGAACTGTATGGCCTCATCAACGCCAAATGCTTCTGCAATGTCTTCTTTAGATTTATTGGGCCATTTGTCCTCTTCTAGGAGTTCTTTTACTTCTTTTTGATTTAATTTACTTCCTTCAATAGCATTAGTGTTATAGGTAAAGAGCTCTGAAAATATTTTCCAGTCTGCTGCTGATAAATGATTTACTTTAAGAGGTATTTGTGCTTCAAGCTTCCTAATAGCTTCAACTTCTTCGTGAGACAGCTCCATGTGCAGTGGGTCTTTTATAATCTTATATTTGTGTATTTCCTCCAAAATAAGTTTTTCCGCTATGGTTTTTCTTTCTTGTAAGAGTGCTGTTTTTAGGTCTTGACCAAGATATTTTCTGAATTTATGCACTTGAGAACCTTCTCTATAAGAATGCGCTAAAAAATATTTTATTCGTTTTCCGACTCTTCGTTTTTCTACATGCATAATAAGAATAAGGGTGACTACATATTTAAGTCTTTTGGTGCTAGGTGGCTACAATTCAGCTTCCTACCAATTTGGTAGTTTTTGGTAGATATTGGTAGTTCCCTAAAGAAATGTCATTGCCCCCATCACATTCTCTATCCAAGAGCAATACTTGCAGTCATTTGATGGTCTCGGAGCTTCCTCAAAAACCTTCTCTCCCTCTGGTTGTTGTTCCATAGGGATCTGCTAGCGCCTTGGCTATAAAAGCTTTATTAGATGGTTTGAGAGGTGTTTCCTTTTCTTGGTTTATTATTATAAAACCTGTTTACCAATTTTGGCTTGCTTTTACATATGTTTTGAAGAATACTATAATCTTTTTCATGAACTGTATAAACGCCTTGGAGATGTTTTGGAAGGGTTTTCATAATTTGCCCCACCATAGCTGTTCCAAAAAGATGTAGGAGTAACTCATGCTTTTTCAAGAGAAATTGTTGATTGCTGATATCTTGCTTGCATTTTGGGCAAATGACTGAATCTTCTACCAGGACACTCTCTACAGGATTAGAGGGTAAATAGAATACTTTTCCTAATTCAACACGCAAGGTTATTTTTTCACAGAGGTCACATTTAAGGTCGATTTCCATTCTTCATTAATTTCTTCTTTTGATTATCATTGCTCTCCAAAAGCTTATGCATCTCCGTACTAAACTGCTTAGCTCGTTCAAAAGAGGTTGCGGCCTTGCCAGCCTTGATCTCATCAGTGGTTTCATATTGAAAGAATGATCGTTTCTTTCGTTCCTGGTCAAAAGACTCAATAACCATATCTGCTCTGTTGCCAGCTAGTTCTAAAGCTTCTTCTTGCGCTGTTGCATAGTCTTCCAAGAAGGATACTTTCAGCTTTGTTCTTACCCATTCTATTAAGGCATCCGCCGTTATCTTATGTGCTAGTTTGTCTCCTATTTTGTAGCCTAGCTTATAAATAACTGCGTTCGCTATATAAAACATGGAATAATAACTAATTACAACAATCCACAAATGTGAAAGCTTGTTAGTAGAAAGATGTTCTGCCAAAAAAAGTGATTCTTGATGATTCTTCATATAAGTGTCAAAAACTATCTGCTTAAAGGGTTCTTTTCGGAGAAGCTCATCAGCAAGATACTGCTTTATATTACTTTTAGCTTCCTTAATCCTTTGTTCATTGAGCATAGTTTGTCATCCTGTAAAAGTCTTCAACTCCCTGCAAAAGTATATTATGTTTCATTATTTCCTTTCCCACATTCTCTTCCGTAGTCTTGAGCATACTTATAAATTCTTGCGCTGAGAAATCAAGATAGTGTATGGGTAAGGCGAGTGTTCGTATAATCTGACCAGCTTTTTTTCTTATATCTTCATGATCTGTGATGATGCAAATATCTATGTCTGATTGTTTTGTCTGCTTTCCTGTGGCATAAGATCCAAACACAAGAGCTATATAGAAAGGATTTTGTATTTCTTGCAATCTAATATCCAATATTTTGAGATGTTTCTGTTTCAGCAGGTTCTCTTTTCTTTGTTGTTCTACAGCAAGAACTTTTTCTGTAAAAATATAGTTAAAGGTGCATTGGTTAGAATTCCCTAGTTTCTCCAGGGCGAGTATCCTTTCTTCAGCTAATTTTTTTATCTCTTCAAAAGCAATCCGATAATTGATATTGAGACGTTTAGCTGCGGCATAGATACTAAAAAATTCTCCCCTATGTTCCATGAAAAACGCAAGGATTTTGAGGCTATTGTTCATCATTATTACCTTTTTATAATAATACTATTACTAATGTGTAATATATAAGCTTTTCTGCCAATTTGGTAGTTTTTGGTAATTGCTCAAGGAACACTATGCCTCACTCATCCCCTTCGCCAGCGCACAATACCCACAGTCCGCGTTAGGCTTCGGAGCTTCCTCATCCAAGAACACTCTAGGAGTGTCCTTAAAAACCTTCTCTCCCTCTAGATAAGCGCTATAGCCTTTCATGATGGCTTGACAACCTCCCAATGACCTCCTTTGTCTGGACCTATACGCTTGATAATACTTTTTTTTCTTAATTTATCTAAATGATATTTAGCCCCATCTTCTGTTATTCCCAAGATATCTGCCAGTTCTTTTCTGTTGATGTTAGGATTTTTCTTGATTTCCTCAATGATTTTCTGGGTAGTTTTCTGGGTAGTTTTCTGGGTAGTTTTCTCCCTAGTTTTCTGACCACCTTGCTTGCTTGTTTCCATCTTTCTCTGGAATATAACAGAAAACCAGTTATCAGAGACCTCAAAAACAACAGGAAGTCCATATTCTTCCATAGCTTCCTTAATCCTCTTAATGCCTGAGCCAATTCTCTCCACTAATCGCATTCTTAAAAGAAGATCCATAATGAGGTGATTTCTAGGCATACTCCATTTTCCTAAGTCTGCTTTTGTCAGCCCTGAAACCAGCCCGCCAGGATTAGAGATTTCTACTCTATCAAAGAAGATGTCGATTTGTATATGTCCATTCGAAAAATAGTCACGATGGGCAAGAGCATTGATAATTGCTTCGCGAAGAGCATCTTTTGGAAGTTCTAGTCTTTCTAATCTTTCTTTTTGAATAATATAGTGGGTATTTAGTTTTGAGCAGATGTAGGTAAAAGCATTCTCAAAATTTGAGAAGAGGTCGGCATCAAAATCTTTCTTGTCAAGAATGGTTTTCTTTGAGATGCCTTCATACAAAACACAAGTGATTATCCCGCTAAAGAAAAACTTTGTAACACGATGGCAGAAGAAGAGTACCCCAGCATTTTTTAGATAGGTTCCATCCAACAATGAAAGATTAGCGAGAGTATGTTTTTTACTTAGTGTAGGGCTGATTCCTGCTTTCTCACGAAAACGCTTAAGCTTTTCTTCATCAAAATCTTTGTCGAGATCAAACTCTTTGTTTGGCTTCTGGTCAAAAAGAATCAATCTTTCCTTATGAAAAAATTCCTTTATCTCTTTTCTATTCATCTGTTGAGTATTAGAGCCAATCCTAATATAGAAACGACCTCCTACACAATAAGGTTTCTCTGCTCCTTCATGAACGGTGACAATTGTTACACTATCGACTTGAGCAATATCAACGGAAAAAGATGGATCCATTTTACGGGCAATATCTTGAATTCTGGATCTTATTTGATTTGTAAGCGTGAATCCTTTCATTTCTCCATTATCCTTCACTCCTAAGAAAATTTTCCCTCCGGCGCTGTTTGCAAACGCACAAATATCTCTTCCTAAATCATCTGGAAATTGTTCCTTAAACTCTAGAGTATATCCTTCACCTGTTTTGATAAAATCTAAAAGTTCTTTTTTGTCCATTTATTCCTCTCTCTCACTCCTCTCGCCCGCACACAATACCCACAGTCTAGATTAGGCTTCAAAGCCTCCTCATCCAAGAACACTCTAGGAGCGTCCTTAAAAACCTTCTCTCCTTCTTGCTGTAGTGCATACATAAGGTTGCCAGTATGCTGTGCTATAAAAAGGTTCTGTGGCCAGATACCATAAAACCGTAAGATTTCCGGACTTTTTTGAGTAAAATATATAAAGACATAGAGGAATAAGGAACTATGGAAACCGTAACCATCCCTAAGAAAGAATATGAGAAACTAAAAAAGCAAGTCCAAGAGTCAGAAGTAGATTGGGAAATGGTTGCAAAATTCCAAAGAGCCTTTGAAGATATTAAGCATGGTAGAATTACTGAATGGAAACCTAAAGAGAGTAAGAACTAATATTTTTCTTAATGGTTCTTTTGAAGTTGTTCAATAACGAATTGTTTATACCTTTCAAAGTTTAAGAGTATAGCACCAATAGTGGATTGTTGTAGTTTCTTATTGCTAACGCCAAGCATGAGGAGTGAAGAGAATTCAGTATATACCAGATAATAAGTCCGCTTTCCGTTTAATCTTTTCTCTCTAAGAAAATCACCCTTTAATGGCCTTCCAACAACATCACCCTGTTCATATAATTTTGTAAGAATTTTATCCAGCTTGATCTGTTCTGCATGATCTAAATCATCGTAATCCTCGTTAAATTCAGCTGTTTTAAAGACATGAAACATACAAGAAGTAGAATCAACGATATAAAGAAAGTAATGTAGAAAAAACCGGAAACTTTCCGAGTAATAGAGTAAACTATTTAAAATATAACTTGCTTTTTCCGAAGTATGACAACAAAAACGAAATATTTACTGGAAAAAAGAAGAAAAATTATAGGGAGTGATCTGTATCAGCAGTTAGTGCAAAGCATAAAAGACTTGAAGACAGGCAAGATGCAACAAACTCGATAATTAATGTTTTTCTTCAATCTCCTTCACAAACCGCTGCAACGTCTTCAACACATGCTCTGGCTGCGTCTTCAAAATGCTCGCAGTCCTCTCCAACACATCTTTATCAGTTCCCATCTCTTCAGCAGTAGAAGTAAATCCTTTAGGCTTCGCCTTTCCTTTCTTCACCACATCCTTCCAAACATTAAATATCTCGTTAGCGCGTCCAGGAACCCGACTTTTCTTCACACCTAAAAACTTCGCAGCTTCCTCAAGTAACTTACTTTCTTTATTTACTTCAGATAAAGCAGCCTTCCCCGCAGTATATTCGAGACGTACAATCCCATCACTAATCTTAGAACTTTTAATAATCTTAATCATCCCAGTTTCTTGCGTATTATCTAAATGTGAACCACCACAACATTCCACATCAACACCAGGAATCTCCACAATCCGTAATTCCTTGCCAGGAGGCACTCCACCTTGATAGATGCCCATCCCAAAAGCTTTCTCAGCCTTGTTTCTAGACATGAATTCTTTATGCAGAGGAATAGCCTTATTGACAATAGTATTAGCAGCATCCTCAATCTTCTTCACTTCTGCATCAGTCAACGCTTGATAGTGTGTAATGTCCAATCGTCCTTTGTCAATATCTTTGTACGCACTAGCCTGATTAATATGAGGTCCAAGTACCTGCCGGGCAGCAGCATTCACAATATGAGCAGCAGTATGATGTTGACTCAACTGTAACCGTCTGTCCCAATCAATAAGACACTTAACATTTTCTCCAGGATGGAAAGGACTAGGAACATCTAATTCATGCAGAACAACATTATTTTGTTTCAGAATTTGCACCACTTTCTTGCCATTAATGGTTCCAGTATCATGCAATTGTCCGCCACCAGTAGCATAGAAAAACGTTTCATCCAAAATCACGAATTTGTCAATGCTTTTCACAACCTTAGCGCTGAACGTAGTTCGTTTGTAATCTTCAAAGTATCTCACCTTAGTAGCAGGCACACCAGTGACATCAACACCAATGTCTTTCGTAGTTTGATGCTTCTGTTCTTGTTTTTCATGACGTTCAGTAACTTTAGCATAGAAGTTTTCAGGCACATGCACGATCTTCCCTAATTTCTTGGCTTCCTGCTGGATCAATTCAGGAGCAATCCCTTGGCTGTCATAGAGTTCTAGGAGTGTTTTCTCATCAATCTCTTTCGTAGCATATTGTTGGACAAGAGTAGCAGTCTTTTGTTGGGTTACTTTGTACTTCTGGACTTCCACAGCTAAAATCTTCTGCACATTATCTAAGTCCTTGCTCAATTCTGGAAATAAATCTTTGAGTTCTGCAGCATGCCAAGCACAGATCTCTCCTAAGTCTAAGTTCCATCCATATTGTGAAATAAAACTTAACGCTCTCCTCAAAATCATGCGTAAATTATAGCCACCACCCACATTGCTCGGTAGTCCACCATCATGTAATGCAACCAATAATGACCTAGTGTGATCAGCAATAGAATACAGCGCAGCCAACGGTAGTACTTTCCATTGTACTTGATCTCCAGGCATGCCCATCTTTTTCCCAATCATCTCCCAGACTTTATGCGCATCCTCTACTTCATCCATGTTCAAATACGAAGAATAAGGCATAAATTTCCGTTGGAATTGAGGATCAGGTTGTATACCAGTTTTCTCATAGAGTTTTTTCATGACATGAGGAAATGTAGCATCATAACTTGTTCCTTTCCCTTGGGTAATCCAAGCAGCGCGTTCTTGTCCTGCGCCCATATCTAAGACATTAATCTTTAACGGTTTGAGTTCTTTGCCATCATGGAAATACGTCATGTACACTTGATTGCCAACTTCTAGTCCACCACTAAAGAATTCTAGACTGCAACCAAAGTTTCCACCGCCACCCCAAGCGTCTTCATGAATAGTAATATCTTTGTTCGCTAGTCCCATCCCTTGATTCAACCAAGTTAAATAATCAGCAACATACTTGTCTTTGTCATACTTCTCTGGAGGCATGAATGCTAATTCTCCCAGCATCACAAACCCAGTAAAGTGTCCACTGAGTCCAACAGAGTCTACATCAGTAAAGCGTAAACAAAATTGAGGAATCACTAACGGATTTGCTGGTGGCTCTACTTCTCCAGAAACTACAAACGGTTGAAATGCAGCAACAGAAGCGATCGTATATTCCATCGTCGGATTCCATCGGGAAACTACAGGATATCTGTCAATAGGAGTATAGCCTAATTTCTTGTGAATCTGTGCAAACTCTTTCCAGACTTGAGTATACGTTAACGTCTTCGTAGCTATTTTCTTGTCCAGAAATCTGAAGCCACCAGAACAGTTTGGATCTCCACAGACGTTGCTTGCTGTCTGGTTCCAGAAGTACGTTTTACACTTGGTGCACTGCTGTCTCGAAAACCCTAGTTTTTTCAGCGTTGTGACAGGAAAGAACTTCTCTGGACTGGCGCTGGCATCCTTCTTAATCTGAGCTTTAACCTGTTTCGTAAGATCCATGGAAAAAGCCTCTGGAACCGAATTATTTAAACCTTTTTACGGAAGAATTTACTATCTGACCGGAAGATTTTCTGATTTTTTCAAGAAAAGCTTATTAAGAGTAAAGCATATCTATTTTCCATGACACAACAAGAACGCAACTATAATGCGTACCTTAAGATGAATGGAGAAGAATATACCAATAAATGGGTCGCTATTGTAGATGACCATATAGTAAGTGTAAGAGATCAATTAAAAGAAGCGTATAAAGAAGCACAACAAAAATACCCAAATAAAATACCACTTATTGCAAAAATCCCATCAAGAAAAATAAAAATTTATCAATACAAAAATAGAGAGTCATCTTAACTGGCATCGAGTATGTGAGAAGGCATGAAAAAAGAAGTTGATTGGGTAACAGGATTAATGATTGTCTTGCTTATTGTCCTGATTATCTGGTTTCTGATGAGGGTTCTTTAAAATGAAAATTAATATGAGCATATTCTATTGGTTGCTTGGGCTATTTATCATCTATCTTATCATAGAACTGCTCAGAAAAATGTTTGGAGGCAGTTTAGGTTTCGAAGAATTAGTTGTCGGTTTGTTAATAGCGAATATTGGATATGTTATTAGTCTTAATAATAGTCTCAACAATAAAATTGCAAGAATAGACACCAAAATAGAAGGACATATCAGCTGGCATCGTGGCCATGACAGTAAAGTAAAAAATTAGATGCTCAAGCTCTGAATCCGTCGTTTTAATTCGTCAATCTCCTCTTCTAAAGGATTCTTGAACGCAGGAGTGAGTGGTTCTTGTTCCTTAGGTTGCATTCTGCTGGCCATTTCTTGTCTAGGTGTCAATACTTTCAAAGGTCGTTGTTGCAGGACTGCTCGCTGCATCACTTGCTGTTGCTTCTGGATAAACTCCATAGGGATAGGCGGAATACTTTTTACAAATTGGTCCATAGCTATGCTCAGATCAGTGATGGATCGTTGAAATTCTGTCTTCAAGAGTAATCGTTCCTGTTCAAATGTCTGGATTCTGTCAATAGTCTGCAAGAATTCAGAAGAAGATAAAGCAGATTCTAATAAGTCTTTCTGTAACCCCTTTGGTCTGTCTAATCGAATGTGCACGTCTTCAGCAACCATGTTACACTTCAAACAGCTTCTTGTCAATGGCTAATAATTTGTCCTTGACAGTTCCTAGCATCGTCTTGGCATTGTTGATTTCGTTTTGTTCTTTCGCTCGTAAGTCCTCAATCTTTGCTAACGCTTGTTCAGCATCCTTGATTTTCTGTTTCAGTAATTCCAAGTGCGACATCGCTTCCCGGTATTGTCCGATCTTGATGAACAATGGTTTGTCTTCAACACTCATAGTCTGTGGTTCTCGTACAGGTTGTTGGATGTGCTGTGGTGAATAGGAAACTGGAGCTCTGCTCACTGGTTGTGGAGGCATCATCTGTGGTGGTAAAGGTCTGTCAGGAATCACTATCGGTCGTGGTTGCTCTTGTCGTTGCCAAGGTGCTGCTTGATTGTTTGCTACTGCTTCTCTGTCAGGATATTGCACAGGTTTTCGTAAGAATGCAGGTTCACGCACAGGAATTTCTATAGGTGGTTGTCGTGGTCGTTGTTGGACAGGTTGTGGTTGTACTTGTTGTTGTAGACGAACAGCTTCAGGATGTGGAATGACTATAGGTCTCGGCTGTGCTATCGGTTCTTGTCGTATAGGTAAGCGTTCATCAAGAGTGCGTACAAAGGCAGGTTGTGATTTGTCATCGACTTGTGGTCGTGGAAAAGAAGGTGGAGGTGGAATCGTGACAGGTTCAGCATGCACTTCAGGGAATTCAGGTCCTTGGTGCTCTTCAGGATGAGGAAACTCAGGCTCATAACTAGGTGTCGATCCAGAAGGTGCTGGAAAGCGTGGAAATGGTGGTAAAGGCTGTTGTTTTTTTCTGCTGAAGAGTCCCATAAGTTGTCCCCTAAGAGTCTTGCTATATAAACATTATTAAAGGTTTCTTTGTTATTCAGAAGTTGTAACGAGAAGCGTTAGAATATGCCTTCTTTTTTGCGATATTTCCGTACTGCAAGATCAATGCTCGTTTTGTTGCGCACAGGTTGCCCTTGATGATGCAACATGTTGATGGCTTGTGCAATCCGTTCCAGATCTGGATGTCCTGGTTTTGGTGGTTGTGTTCTCTTATAGTCTGGATGAGTCCACAATGCATAAGCCTGTTGCGTTTCTTCCCTGGTCCAAGGAACTAGGTCTCGAGCTTCAATCGATGCTGGTACTGCTTGGAGAAGTTTTGCAATGCGTTCTTCTTTCGGAACACCAAAGACATTACCAACGCCCATTGCTTTCGCTTTTGCTGCACCGAGTGCTCCATTTCGTTGTCGTTCTTCTAGACTCAAGCCATAAATGCCAAGCCGTAAGCGTCGTTGCGTTGCATTGCCTCGTTGTTGCACTGCTCGATATTCTTCAGGAGTCATGCTATGGATACCTTTGCCTAGTGCAGACATCAATGTTCCAATTCTTGCACCATGACGTGCGCGATGGAGACGGAGTAAAGGTTGTTTTTCATCATTGCGAAGTAAGCCAACATAAGGGTCAATATCCCCAAAACCACCAGGAAAACCATGTAATGCACGATACAAGGCTGTGTGCCCTACAGTTTCTGTAACGCGATATCGCTGGCAAATACCGAATTGTGTTAAAATAGCCTCATAAGAATCTCCTTGACGGTAAGCCTCTGCAATCTCAGGAAGATCTTCCTGGAGTATGCTTCCTAATTTGAGAGCTCTTGAAATAGCACAAAGCTGCTCTAGGTCTAAGTCATCTCTGGAACGTCGTTGCTGTGGCATAAAACCGAACCTATATACTCCAGTATATAAATGCTCCTGTTGAAGCAATCAATGGTAAAAGCGCATTTTGGCGTGTTTGAGCTTATCCGTAGGTTGTGTGTGTTCTAGTTGCTGGCGTAATTTGGTTAATTCCTGATCTAAATGATGCACCTGTTCTTTGCGCATGGTGATCTGCGCAGGTTTCCACACTTGGACAGCTGCTTTTTCCTCATCCTTCTGGTAGACTTCTCTGACATCTTGTGCAACTGCATATGCTTTTCGTACATCTTGCAATTGTTCATGGAGTGTATTGACCACAGTCATCAGTCGTGGTTTGTTGTCATCGCTGACTTTTGGATAAATCTCCAAGGCTAGCCGATAAAGTTCTGGATAGTGTTGTTCTGCTTCTGTAAATTTCTTGAGTGCAATGAAGTCGCACAGTGATTGTGATAATGCATTGAATTTGACTAAGGATTTGTTTAAGGGTGAAGTTAAAATGCGTTGCTGTTCTTCATCCATCTTGGGAACGACAACGACAGGTGTTCTGGTCTGCACAGAAACTGCTTTCACAGGAGCAGGTTGTGGTTGTCCCCGCACATGGACAAGTGTTCTTGGTTCAGCGAGCATCTGTTTCTTGAGATAGGCAGGTGGTGGTTTGATATAGCGAATTTGCACTTCGTCTTGGCCAGGCAATAATCTGGTAAAATCTTGTGCTGCTCTCCTGTGATAATAGTCATATTGCAGGTCTATGCGTCCCCAGACAAAGAGAATGCTAATCCCTAGCAACAAAATGAGGAAAGCTAACCAGTAGTTGGGTGGTGTTGCAGGTACAGTGACTGGTTGTGTTACAGGTGCAGGTAAGTCAATGGAGAAAGAGGGCTGCTGTTGCTCTAAACACAGTTGTGTCGCAGCCTCATCACCCACATGAATAGTAAGGCAATCATTCTCGACACTGGCTTGAATTTGTTTGCGTGGTGCAGCAGTAGTACAGGAAGTCTGTTGTAATAAACTGCCCAGGGCTGCAATGTCCTCCAAGCTTAAGCCTCGTCGTAGCCAGCACTGTGTCTTTGGATCCAAAGGCTGCTGTGGTTGTTGTCTCGGAGGTTCAATGATGACAACTTTCCCGTCATCTGGTTTACCAACTTGAATGGCACCTCCTGTAATGAATTTTTCAGAAAGCAAGGTCTGCAGGGTAAATAAGAGAAGCAATGCCCCTATGATGAATGCAATCAAAGTAGCATCTCTCACCAGTTTTCGCAAGGCATACATAAAATAGGACCTCTGTTTTTCCTCAAAAGAAGAAGAATCTCCAAGCTACTTAAAGATTATGGTAAAACTGCTACAAGAACAACGCTGAAATGGGGGAAAGGTATATAAACAAGGGCCCCAAAAAGCTACTCCATGCGCCTTCCACAGCCTTTAATCGAAGAATTAGTCAAAGAGGTTGCGGGAGAGGATGTTATTATTCTGGTGCGCTTAATTCTGGGGAAAGAAAATGTTTCCGAATTCAAGATTGCTGAAAAATTGAACACAACAGTCAATCAGGTGCGTAACATGCTCTATCGCTTGAATGAGCATAATCTGGTTGCATTCACCAGAAAAAAAGACAAGGAAAAAGGATGGTATATTTATTTCTGGACATTTGATACCTTCAATGCTCGCCAGCTGATCATCGAGCGCAAGCAAAAAAAGATCGCGGAATTAAAACGCATGATCCAGGAAGAGAACACGACAGGCAGGTATGTCTGTCCCAATAGATGTATGCGTGCCAACGCGCAGCAAGCATTGGATTTGGAGTACAAATGTACGACGTGCAATAGTCTCTTGAAAGAGGAAGACAGTCGTCAATTAGTGGAAAAAACAAGGGCATACATCGAGAAGATTCGCGCAGAATTGAATGAAGCATTGGCATCAGAAGAGGAACGGTTGGCAGAGATCAAGCCAGGCAAAAAGAAAAAGGCAAAATCAGCTAAACCAGTAAAGGTAAAAAAGCCAGTGAAGGCTGTTAAGAAAAAGAGTATGCACAAGAAGAAGATAAAAGCAAAGCACAAGCCTAAGAAGAAGTCAAGGCGATGAAGAGTCCTCGCACAACACTAAAGCCATCAAACGGTGGAATAGGGATCATATTAAAGAAAAATAAAAACAAGTTGATCTGCTTCGTCGCAGTCCACAAGAATTTCTGACGATATGTTAAGCGGCGTGCATGCTGCAGATAGTACCAAGCTAGACCAAAAAGCAGCAGATTCATGCCAGGTCCGACAAAGGCGGTGATTGCCGTTTGTAAAGGTGCTGCTCCTTCGATAGCAACATATCCGGGAACAAAGATGATGAATGGTGACTGCAGCAGACGTAAAAAGATGCCTAGCCCAAGACCAAAATAAGAGGCATGAAACACAGCTATCAGTCCAAAGAACATCGCAACAAATTTATGCGCTAATTCATGCAGGACTATGGCTGGTGCAGTGATAAGTATAGCCCACTTGAATCCTTCCCAGTCAAAACGTCGTATTCGTAACATCTCCTCAACAGTTCTTGGTCGTTGCATGGACCCCATGAAAATATAACCTAGACCCAGGACCATGATGAGTAAATCAAGCAATTCTTTCGCAGTGAAGAGGACCATAAAAGCACCAAACAAAAACAGCTTTAAAAACTTTCCGAAGAAATGCTAAGAACTTCTTAAGTAGCGTACAAGTCTTTATAAGTGTACAAAGCTGAAAAGAGCATATGGACACAGAGATTATCTATAGGAAGAAAGCGCCAGATTTCTCAGAGATAAAAGCTATTATGTTTCAAGGAGTTAATAAAATCACAGATAATTTTTTTGGTAATTCTCCGCCGCAGATATTTGTTGGTAGTAAATTGAAGTATCCGAAAGTCAACGTCGGTATTTTGTCTCCGCCGGAAAAAGTGCCAGATGCTTGGCTCTATAGCGCGGAACAGTATTGGGCTCAGCAGAGTCTAGATATTAATACTATCATTCGTTTGCGTTCAAGTCTCATTAATTCTCGGTTTGCCACAACAACAGATCAGGCTCGTTCATCAGAAAAGTTCGTAGGGATAGCGCAGGAGATTGGCATGGCAAAACGTCCAGTCGACGTGGAAATAGAATTGAAGAAAAAAGTAGTGCTCCAGTTTGACACAGATAAAGTGACTATGCCTATGGGTCCTCGTGCTCCGTTGAAAGATGCTCGTCTCACAGAAAATACTACAGTCGATACCCACGTGGAAAAAGTCCTGAGTGACACAGATTTGAAAGCGACTGACGCCATCAGCTATTTGTACAAGCATCAATTTCAAGACAACACATTAAATCAACTACTGAGTATTGGTGTGTTAGGTCTCAAGAAGAACAGAAAGTTAGTCCCCACACGCTGGTCTATCACAGCAGTCGATGATATGATTGGCAAGCAGATCAAGCATGAGCTTCGCGATTATCAGCAGATCGATTCCTATCAACTCTATCATGGCAGTCATTTAGGCAATTATTATTTTGCTTTACTCTTCCCAGACAACTTCCGCTACGAATTATTTGAATACTTCGTCCCCGGTTCAGCTTGGAATCCTTCAGACGTCATGAAAGGCGCGACTGATTGGGAAGATTACTGGGGCAGATCACAATACGCGTTTTCTACTGCGGGCGGCTATTATGCGTCACGAATTGCAATCTTAGAACATCTTAGAAGCATCAAAAGACAAGCGTCTGCTCTCGTCATTAGATTCGAACTACCAGAATATTGGGCTAGTCTAGGTGTGTGGGTTGTGAGATCATCATGTAGAAAAACAATGGCTAACCCTCCAATGATCTTCTCAGATCAAGCGTCGATGATAGAATACATCAAGAAAGTTGCCAAAGAAAAGTTTCATTTCGATTTGAACAAAACTTTCAGTATGAGTAAATTATTACAATCAACAAAAACACAGAGTAAACTGACATCTTTTTTTGGAAAATAAACTCTTCTTCCTCAGGCAAGATTAATTCTTCAATTCATTATAACCTAATAATAACAATCCCAATCCGACAAAGAACAAGACAAAGATAATACCACCTCGTAATAAAGTAACAGCAGCCTTCAACCAGATAGGAACAGTCAAAAGATAGAGTGTAACCACCCAGAGTAATAAGGCGATGACGATTTGTAGCAATCCTTTAAACATAGTTGTGAACCCTGAGTGTCAAAAACACAGCATGATTTTTAAAGATAGTTGTGCTGGAAACGTGAAGATAATTAACTCCTAGTTTCGGGTGAAAAAGATAAAAGACATGAAATTCATGTGTCTTGGAAAACGGTAAAAAAAGAGTAGAGAAAAGCCTTTAAAGCACAAATAAGTCCTATTCCTATGGGATTTACACGTTTCTTATTCAGGAATCTGGATGCATTTAGAGCAAGATTTTTTACCATATTTATTATAGGCATTTTTAATGGAGCAGCAGCTTTTCTCATTCCAGTGTTATTAGCAGAATTTACCAAAGGACCTTTTGATATTACACGTTTACAGCAATTATTTATTTATATTATCATCATTTATGCAATTGCATTGCTACTGCAAAGATTTATTCGTTACTATGGTGAGGCACTCGCCTTCCATTTCGGCAACTATATCAGAGAAAAGTATTTTATCAAATTCCAGCATCTTCCAGTAAAAAAATTGCAAGAGCATCATTCTGGATATCGGTTAGCCGTCCTCAATAGAGTGGCAGATAGTATGGGTTCATTACTGATGCGTATATTCTGGGTGATATCACAGAGCATCGCAACAATTATTTTATTCTTCTATTTCACAGCAAGAGAGTCATTCTTTTTAGCAATCCTGAATATGGTTATATTAACAATCTTCGTAGCAATTAATTTATTCTTCGCCAAGAAAATTGCTTTCTATGCAGACAATCTCAATAAGGACAGAGCATCATTGCTTGAAAAATTTGCTGATCTCATGAGTAATTTGCTTACTATTAAAAAGTTAGGGATACAAGACTTCACAAATAAGATTATTAATATAGGGGTACAGCAAAACAAAGAAAAAATAAATCAAATGCAGAGGTATCATGCAAAACGATGGCTAGTGCTGCATATTATATGGGCTATCGCTTTTCTCTCTACAATTTTCTTTTTCCTATATCAAATTGCTATAGGCAAGATGACTGTTGCTATCTTGATTCTTTTCTTAACGGCTTTCGGTATGATTAAATGGCAAATGGAGATGATTTCAGAGTATATCAAGGATTTGTTGGAAATAGCAAAATATATCGAAACATTAGAAGAAGTCGCAAACTATGATGAGAAAAGAGATCATGCAAGAGAAATAACAACCTGGAAATCCATCCAGGTAAAAGATATTTGTTATACATACGACACGCACAAAAAACCAATTATCATCCCTTATTTCAGTATTAACAAAGGAGAAAAAGTCTGCATCACTGGAAAGTCAGGTATAGGAAAGACAACACTCCTCAATATCTTGGGAAATTGGATACAGCCACAAAAAGGAATACCCAAGATTGGCAACATCGAGTATAGTGCTATCGACCAGGAATTTTTCACCAAGCACATGACCTTCGTCTCACAAGAGACAGAATTATTTAATATGTCTATAGAAGAAAATATTACTTTAGGCAAACAGATAGAGAAAAGAAAACTATTGTCCTTGATGAAAGAAGTAGATCTTGATATTTTAATGGAAAAAATACACAATAATCTGTCTATGAAAGTAGGTGAGAAAGGTATCCGTTTGTCCAGCGGTGAAAAGCAGCGGATGAATCTGCTTCGTGCAATACTCCTGAACAAAGATATCTATCTCTTGGATGAGCCAACATCACATTTAGACGCTAACACAGAAAAGAGAGTCCTCCAGTTCTTGGGCAAATATCTCAAAAACAAGACAGTCATTATCGTCAGCCATAGACCAGCAGTAAAAGCCATCTGCGACCGTGTCTATGAGATGCAATAATTATTTTTTTACATGTTTAAAATATTCAATTTGTCGCAGCCGTTGCTTTGCTTCCGCAAGCGTCTTATAAGTACCCATGTTTCTACCGCTCCCAGAAACTACTTTATAACCGCCTTTGATTTTTCGGATCATAGCACTCACCCTCTAGAATAAGAAGTAAACAACTATATAGAGATTACGAAAGGCGTTGTTGAAAATCTAGTTTTTATTGATTCTATAAATTCCTAAAATCAGAGAAAACATGGTTTTTGGCACTAAACTGAAAACTCAGAACTACATCTTTCAGAGACTTTCAACAGAGCCATTACGAAAGAAAACCTTATAAACCCTGTCCAAAGCTTTTCTTCTTGCCTCGTGAATGTGGAGAGTTGCTTCTCTGAACACAGGTCAAAGAAATACACCAAAGGAAGCTAAACAATGAGTCTCTATAAATACCTCAGACAAGCCTGGCAGAACCAGGATGTTAGTCTGATGCGTGAACGCTTAATTCAATGGCGTAAAGAAGACGCTATTGTTCGTATTGATCATGCCACTCGTTTGGATCGTGCTCGTTCTCTAGGCTATAAAGCAAAACCTGGTTTCATTCTCGTGCGTGTTCGTTTGCCTCGTGGTGGACGTAAACGTGAGCAGTATAGGGCAGGTCGTAAAAGCAGATCCTATGGCCGCAGAAAAATCGTCAACTTGAATTACCAGACAGTCGCAGAACAGCGTGCCAATAAAAAGTTCCCCAATTGTGAAGTGCTCAATAGTTATTATGTTGCAAAAGATGGTGTTTCTTATTGGTTTGAAATCATCTTAATTGATCGTGCTCATCCGCAAATCTTGGCAAATCCTAATCTTAAAGCAATTGCAGTGCAGCGTGGTCGTGTCTACCGTGGTTTAACCTCTTCAGGCAAGAAGAGCCGTGGTCACAGACGTAAAGGAAAGGGCGCTGAGAAGTTACGTCCAAGTTTACGTGCTAAAGATCATCTGGCGCACTAGTTTTTAATAGAAAAATATATAACCACCAAAGGCTCTCCTTTTGCTAATAAAGGAGGGATATGTATGGCTACCAAGAACAAGTTAAGAAAACTCCTGTCACCACAGAGACCAAAGAGTTCTGCGTCTAATAGATAGGAAATTTTTTATTTTTTTATATTTTTTTTCAAATGAAGTGATTGATAGATAGCTTCTTTCTGTGTAGAATGATCAATATGATAAAGAATGAATTGCAAATCATGTCGTGACAAACGTCGTAAGCGATGATGCAACAGCACTTGTACATTTGGTGCTAATTCTGGTACATGTTCTAAGACTTCTTTGCAGAGAAGCTCATCTTGGAGATAGTCAACAAGAGTAGGAACAACACTGATGTCTCCTATCTTGCCTAATGCTAGCGTCAGATACAGAGTGGTTTGTGCATCATGGTGTTTCTGTTTGAGCAGGTTTTTCAGGAGATGGGATGCTTTCGCTTTGCCGATGACTTGGAGAGAGGCTACTCTCATGGCTTGTGATTGTGTTAACATTTTCTGTAAAATCTCTTCCACTTGTTTTCGTTGATGAGGTAAAAAGGCGGAACAGGCTGCTCCACGAAGGTCTGCGCTGGAAGAATGAAGATATTTCATATAATGTTTTGTCGGTTGTTCTTTGGTGCGGATAAAGGAGTGTAATGCGCTGGCCTGTTTATCTTGTTTTGGTTTCTTCAGGAACTTTTTGTAGACATCTTCTAAGCTAAGAAGACCGGCATTCATGCTGTCCAAAGCAAATTTGTGTTTTTGGAGATAACCAGCAATAGGTAGCAAGGATTGTTTGCTGTCGACAGTAGTATACATCTTGAGCGTGTGGACATTGTTCTGGCTGGAAAGTATCTCGTAATCGTTGACATACGGCAGATCTTTCGTCAATTGGAGTAGAGTCTTATTGATCTCTTGACCATTGCAGACGATGTCAACAACATTGGTGTCACGATATTTTTGTTTGAGATCTTCCAAGGAATCATCATAGAGTTTTTTCCCACCTTCGATAATTAACAGATTTTTGCAGACTTTTTCCATTTCTTGCAATTGATGATCAGTATAGACAATAGTCACTCCATCCTTGTTGAGTTGCTTGAGATAGTCTCTGACCTGATCTTTTGCAGGAACATCAAGACCGAGAAGAGGTTCATCCAAGAACAGGACAGAAGGTTGTTTCAACATGGCAACAGCCAACGAATAGCGTCCTCGAAGACCAGTGCTTAATCTCCAGACATCCAGACTTCTCTGGTGATAAAGATCAAAATAATGTAAGAGTTCATGCACACGTTTCTCTGCTCGATGTTTGTTGAGTCCAGTATAGTAGGCTGCCAGTAGTAAGTTCTTGTGTACAGAGCTCCAGCTGACACCCTCATAGTCAATACCAAACATCCAGGAAATAGTGTCTTTGATGCTGCGAATATCCTTGTCAAGATCAATGTTATTGATGAGTACATTGCCACCAGTCTTTTCAAGATTCGTAGTTAAAATCCTGAGCAACGTGCTTTTTCCTGCTCCATTTCTTCCCAACAAACCATAAAAGTCTCCAGCCTTCACTTTGAATGAGACGTCTTTTAGCGCGTGCGTTAATAACTTCCCTCTGCGGAACACTTTATATTGGTAAAAATCTTTGAACAGATGATTGACTTCAATAGCGGCCATCAGAACCACCGACCTTCAATCTTCGCTCGCCTGATGCCATAGTAGAAAACATACATCCCGATGAAAAAAACTAAGATGTTCACAACCAATCCAGCGATAATGAGACTTAAGGTGCCAGTATCATAAAAAACTTTGTCTAAAAACAGCGTGTCTCTCCAAATGAGAATAATATAGGCGGCAGGCAAAATCTTAGGTAAGAATACCAGAAACTTTGGCAAAAGCGTCACAGGAAACAATTGCCCAGAAAACAAGCGATTGAACTGCTGCATGAAAAAAGAAACTGGATCTCCCTCTTTCAAAAACAAGACAGATCCGACAGTCATGAGCTGGAATCCGAGATTGCCGATGATGAAGATAAGCAATGCGATCACTATAGTAACCATGTTAAGGCCGCCAAGAAAAACAGTGGTCGTATCTCCTGCTAAGGCAATCAATAAAGTGTACATGCCAAACATAGGCAAGAAAATAGTGAAGATGTCAAAAATGATAGAGACAAAAAAGTTAATGGAGAAATATTCAATCACACCCATATTGGAGAGGTAAGCTAATTTGAAGAGGCCATTCTTCCTGTCTTCCTGGAAGCGTCCGGTAAAGTTGTTATAGATGCTATCAACAAAAAAGATAGCTAGACTACCTATCAAGACGAAAGGCAGATAACCGACATCTGCGTATCCTAGTGTTGACGGATCTACTATCTTTGCCAGGAAAAACCACATCACTACTTCTAGAAGTGTATTGAGGATATTGATGCCTAAATCTACCTTAAAAGTCCATAGCTCATCAAACTGGCAGATTAGGCTCGCCTGTACCCGTTTGAAAAAAAGATCTAGTCTCATACCCCAACTGACTCTCGAATCTGGCAAAGTATAAAAGGTTTCGCTTCTCCAGAGTTATCACTCTCGAATGAGAATATTCAACAACACAAATATTTATATAGCGACGGTGCTCAACTAAACTAATTGTAATATAAATGGAGGGAGATATATGACTCAAAGTCAAAGCAAACCACGCGTAACTGATAAAACTACACAAGTGACAGCTAATACTGGTCTTAGAAGCGATCCTAGAATTAAAAAGAATAAACCATCAAAAATATAAAGGAGGAGATGTAAATGGTAGACACATTACAACGCATAGCAAAGAAGAAAGGAACACCAAGCGGTGTTCAAAGAGCAGGCGGTGCAAGAGAGATAACAGATAACACAGGCGCTCGCAAACCAAATGCTAATCGACAAGGTAAACAAGAGCGATATTAATAAACTCTATCTATAAATTGAGAAACAAGGGAAGGTGAATATCATGGTAGGAAGGAAAAGAACGAGTCTGGAAAGAGGACTTAAAGGATTAGCGCGAGAAACTAGCAGAGAAAAGAAATGGCGTGATGGAACCAAACACAATTTATAAGGAGGCAAAAACATGGGTACAGGACAACAACCGCAAGGAACAGGTTCAGGTCAGCAAAATATTCTAAGGAGAAGAAAGCTTGCAGAAAAGAAGGAGACCAAGCAAGGTCGTGATGCCTTAAAAAATATGTAATTCTTTTTTTCTTTACTTAGAATGAAGGAGGAATAAAATGACCATAGAAGAAACAAAGCGAGTAACAGGTCAAGGCGGAGCTCAAGTAAGAAAGGTAAGGGAAGCCTTCCAGAAGCGAGGGTTTAATAAATATAAGAAAGCGAGTGAGATGGGGAAATAATAACGTTTTCTCTTCCATATCTTTATAAATGCGGGGTGTGAGCACCATGTATGCTCACCGAACAACAGATTAATGAAATACGTATAGCACTGGAACAAGCAAAAAATCCTTTATTCTTCTTCGACGATGATACTGATGGATTATCCTCGTTTCTCTTGCTGTATAGAAAATATAAGAAGGGCCATGGTATACCAGTAAAAGCGCCGCAGACAGAAGAAAATCTCTATCTGAGCAAGATTCAAGCCTATGACCCTGATTTAGTGGTTGTGTTAGATCGTCCAGTCTTAGTTCAATCATTGCTCGATAAGATTCAAGTGCCTTTGCTCTGGATAGATCATCATGAGCCTCTGGAAAGGCAAGGCGTCAAGTATTACAATCCTATGATCTTGACCAAAGGAGACAATAGGCCTACCAGTTATTGGTGTTATCAAGTAGTGCAGCAAGATCTCTGGATTGCTATGGTTGGTATCATCGGTGATTGGTACATTCCTGAGTTTGTGAAGGACTTTGAATATAAAGAACTGTTAGGGAAAGCAAAAACTCCTCCTGACGTGCTCTTCGAAACAGAATTTGGTAAGCTTATCAAGATATTTAATTTCTCATTGAAAGGAAGAATGCCAGATGTCAAAAAGCAGATTGCAGCATTGATGAAAATTGAGAATCCCATGGAAATTTTGCAACAAGCGACGCCAAGAGGAAAGTTCATCTATCATCATTTTGAGAAGATCAATCACTATTATGAAGAAATCTTATTGGATGCTCTGCACGGTAAAGGCAAAGACAATGTCTATGTCTTCACCTATCCATCAACCCAACACAGTTTCACAGGAACATTAAGCAATGAACTGTTGCATAGAAGAGAAGAAAAAGTATTGATTATTGCTCGTGAAAAAGATGGAGAAATGCGTGTCAGCATCCGCGGGAAAAAAACAAGCATTCTTTCTTTAGTCAAGAAAGCCTTGGAGAAGACTGGTGGTACTGGTGGTGGTCATGACATGGCCTGTGGCGCCAACGTGAAAAAAGAGAAATTCCCTATATTCGTAGAAGAGCTAAGAAAAGGATTAAAGAGTCAATCAAAGACGATGCGTGCATCAGCAATGTGAAGCTGTTGTCCATGGAGGATGACAGGGTTGATATCGAGTTCTCGTATGCTTGGATAGCAAAGTGCCAAGTGCGATAATTGGAGCAGGAGTTGATGAAGTTTTTCGATATTGACTGATTGTTCTCCTCTGACGCCCTGTAACATCGGATAGACTTTTAATTCTTCAACCATGGTCCGTACATCATGATGCGTCAAGGGGCAGACACGAAAAGAGACATCTTTTAATATTTCAGTATAAATGCCTCCGCTACCGACAGCGATAGTATGGCCGAAAGTTGCATCACGCTGGATGCCAACCAGAAGGAGTTGCCCGGTGTTGTAGGGTTGTACCATCACTTCTTGGCATTGGGGAATCTTGATGATGTGGCGAAAAGCCTCAAGAACTTCTTGATCCGTTCGTAAGTCTATTCTAACACCTCCAACATCAGATTTATGCAAGATATGTTTGGAAGAAATTTTTAAGCAGACAGGAAAGCCTATGCTGTGGGCTGCATGCAAGGCATCCTTCTCTGTGGTCACAAAAGAGCGTTCAGTAACGGGAAAACCTTCCTGTTCGAGAAATGCCTCTGCTTCTTTTTCTGCTAAAACCCTTTCCATAAGAATACAGTTGACCAAAAGTATTTAAATCTTTTTTGATTGGGAAAAGTAATGAAAAAGTGGGTGGTTTGGCTATGGCTGCTATTTTTACTTATACCAATAGTCAATGCAGAGGAGCCTGTTGAAAATTATAATGCTTATGCATCTTTACAGCTCTTTTTTTCTCTCGAGTCTGGTATAGAATTTATAAACACAGACAATACTCCCAAAGTGGAGTTTTTCCAAGCAGATATTAGTTTTTTTCCTAAAAACAATGGCCAGTTGCAGATTAACGATTTGAAGACGAAAGAAACGCCACCAGCAGAAGTTGAAACAAAAGACTATATCTCTTTCAAATGGAAGAATCCAGCACCAACTGCAATTTCTTACAAAATTGAAGCAGATATTACAACAGTAAATAAAATAGTTCCTATACAGAGAAAAATTCAATTTCCTATCAGGAATCTGGAAGAAGACTTATTGGAATACACAAAGCCAACAGCTTTTATTGATATTACTCCGGAAATAGAGCAGACTGCTCGTTCAATCATTCGCGGCGAGGATGATCTCTATGTAGTAATCTTTAATCTGGCAGAATGGACTAAGAAAAATGTAGAATACAACTTATCCACGCTGACTGCAGAAGTTGTCCAGAAAAGCAGCTGGGTGTTGAAGAATAAGAAAGGTGTCTGCGATGAATTAACAAATCTCTTCATCTCATTCTTGCGGTCAGTAGGCATTCCTGCTCGTTTTGTTTCAGGCATGGTATACTCCAATATAGACTATAAATGGGGAGCGCACGGATGGGCAGAAGTCTATTTTCCTGACGTCGGTTGGGTTCCTTTTGATGTAACCTTCGGGCAATATGGATGGGTAGATCCCTCACATATCAAGTTGAAAGAAAGTCTTGATTCTGGTAGCCCCTCAGCAGAATATACTTGGAGAGCCTCAGGCGTGCAGGTCAAGATGAATGAGATCGTGGTCAATGCACAGTTGAAGCAAGCACAAGGAAACAAGGAGCCTCCAGTAAAGATCAGTGTGCAGCCTCTGCATGCTGAAGCAAGATTCAAAAGTTTCGTTCCTCTGTTAGTGACCTTGGAGAATAATGAAGACAGTTATATTTCAACATCAGTCACGATTAAGAAAGCCCCGGGATTGACAGAGAAAAATGTTAAGGAAATATTTTTCAAGCCAAAAGAGACAAAGAATCTGGTATGGGTTCTAGAAATGCCTGATGGTGAAGCAAATTATCTCTACACAGCAACGCTTGAAGCTGAAACATCATTCGGTAATACTGCAGGAGCAAAAATAAATTACGGCGATGAATTCAAATTCTATTCGCGTGAGGAAGCGGAAAAATATCTTGCGAAATCGATGCAACGGGAAGAAAAGAAGTTGCTGCAGGGATTGAAGATGAACTGCGCTGCTGATCAGGAAATCTATTACACCAACGACACTGCAGCTATCACATGCAAGCTGATCAATACCAATGACTCTCCTTTGACATTGGAAGTGTGTGTTCAAGAGAGTTGTAAGCAAGCAACCATTGAAGCACAGCAGGAAACAATAGTGTCTTTCAGCATCTTAGCAAGGACAAACGGGCGTATACCTGTCATCGCAGAAAGCAACGACGCAGTCGCTTATACGCACGTTGAATTAGAAACAATCGCTCTCCCAGACATCTATATCACAAATGTCAAGCCAGATATAGTGAATTATCATGATAAAGTTATTCTCAAATTTGATGTGAACTCAGACACTGAAGTGCATGATATGACCATCGACTTTGGATTTGACCGTTTTCAATTGGAGACGTTTAAAGGTTCTCGGGAAGTGACTATTGAGGCTCCAGGAAAAAACCTTCGTAAGGGGCTGAAATTTACCGTAAGTTTCTTGGATGAGAAGAATAAACCGTACAATATGGAGAAGGCAGTGCATATTCAGGTGAATGATATACCTTTCTATGTAGATTTTGTAGACTGGCTGGCTAAGCTCTTTGGTCTTAATTAATAAGTCTTGGAGATATAGACTAAATGGTGTGCTGGTTTGCTGCAAAGAACACATTTCTGTCCAGGTTTTATTTTTTCTTCCTGAGGATAGAGTGTCCCACAGACAACAGCTCCGTCAGTCTCTTGCTGAAGTTTGTCAGAACAAGCTTCTCCTTCTTTATGCATGGAGCAGAAAGGTGCTTTGACAAATCCTCGATGTTGCTGTAACACTTTTTTCAAGTCAGCAAAAGAATCTGCAGATCGTGTGTTATTTTTGAAATATTGTTGTGCCCGTTGTTCAATTTCCTTGTCTAAAGTGTCTGCCTGTTTCTTAAGTTCTTTTTCTAGATCTGAGAGTGCTACCTGAACACGTTTTCGTTCTGTACGGCGAACAATAGAGCAAGCGTTTTGTTCGACTTCCTTCGGGCCTAGTTCAAGACGTAGAGGAACACCATGCAATTCCCAGTGATTATACTTCGCGCCAGGACTGTCGGGACCATGGTCAAACTTTACGCGATAACCAGCTTTCTGTAATTGCGTTTCGAGCTTTTGTCCTAATTTCACTATTTTTTCAGTGGCTTCCTTTTTATCAGAAAAGGTAACTGGCACAATGACTATTTGTATCGGAGCAACAGCAAAAGGTAGCACTAATCCTTGATCGTCTCCATGAATGCCGATTAAAGCTGCCATGCTTCTCCAGATGCCAGGACCAAAGCACGTTTGATAAGGATAATGTTTCTTCTCATCTTTACCCAGCACTTGGATGTCATAAGCCTTAGAGAAATTGGTGCCTAAATCATGGGTTGTCGCTAGTTGTGTTTTCTTGCCGTCAGGCATTAATGTATCAGGAGAGTATGTCGCATCTGCGCCTTTAAATCTATCCCAGTCCGGTCGCTTGAAATATTGGTAAGGGATCTTGAGTTTTTCTCCGAGAAGGACATCACAAGTCTTCAAGTCATCTTTGATTTGTGCTAATGCTTCTTCATGCGTGTTGAACACATCATGCGTCTCAAAAAATAAAAATTCACGTCCTCGTAAGAAAGGTCGTGTTGTCATCTCATTGCGGAATACACTGATTCTGCTTTGATAGCCTTTGAAAGGTAATTCATTATGACTTCTGAACCACAGAGAGTAGAGAGGATAAATTTGTGCTTCACCTGTAGGTCGCAACGCAAAGCGTTCTTCCATCTTCTTAGCGCCAGCGCTTTCCACCCAAAACACTTCAGGAGTAAATCCTGCATGTTCTTTTTCTTTCTTCAAGTCAGATTCTTTGACAGCGATAGGGAATAAGTAAGGGACATGGCCTTGCGCCTCAACTTCCCTCTCTAAGCACTCATAGATCTTCCTGATAATCATAAATCCCCAAGGTTTATGAACGACAAATCCCTGGATGCCAAAGCGGATATCTGCCAAATCTGCCTTCTGGACCACTTGGCTATACCATTCTGAGAAATTATCACTTTTTTTGACTGTAATTCCCTTCAGATCATCTTTAGCCATAAGAATGAAATAAAGAGATGCTATTTAAACATTGTGGGATAAGTCAATTATACTTTCGCTTGGAGAATCTTATTTCGTTGATAAAAATCCTCGATCGTATTAGAATTCCACCAAATGCCTTTACCACCATGATCTTGAATGTCTCCTGGGACTATCATATCAGGTCTATGGAAAGGAACAATGCCTGGATTTACTCGAAATCCCTCAGAACCTGTCCAGCGTACATGCACGAGATGATCCCCTTGAAACCATCTTCCTAAACGCATAACTGCACGACGTATAGAGACATCATGAATGTGGTTATTAGGTGTCTCTTGATTATCATAACTAAAACCAGCTTGTACATTAGTAGGCGCTGTGTCATACACATCTGAAGCAGTAGAAACTAACCATTCCAAAGTGTCAGAATTAGCTTTGAGAAATTCATAGTAGCCATCTTCATAGAGCTGAATACCCTCTGGTTTAGAAAGAACTAAAGAGCCCCAGATATAGGCCAATCTCCAATTACCTTCACCAAACTGTGTATTCCATTGTCTATAAAGTTCGTCACGTTTTTTCCCAAGATAGCCAGGTCTTGCAATAGTAGTCCAGCGCATAAACAGAAAAAAGATCCAAGATATATATGCTTATAGTGGATATAATATATCCATTATCTTTCCCATATTATAACTAAGTTGGCTTTTCAGAAGGGAAGTAAATTATATATACCCAAACAATCTGAATAAAGGTATGAAAGTGAGGGATTTAATGACAAAAGAGGTATTTATCTGCGCAGCAGAAGATCCAGTCATCAATGTAGTAAAGAAGATGATGGATCAAGATATAGGCATGCTGGTTGTTGTGGAAGATAATCTGTCCAAGAAACCCATAGGTGTTGTTTCAGATCGGGATATTCTCAGTCGTGTAGTGCTGAAGAAAGCTGATGCTGCTAAAATAACTGCAGAGCAGATATCTACAAAGAAGCTAATCTCCATTGCAGAGACAGCATCCATCAATGAAGCAACGATCTTGATGAAAAAGAACAAAGTGAAGAAGCTGGTCGTGCTCGATACCATGGATAATCTGGTAGGCATCATCTCGCAATCAGACGTGGTCAAGCAGTTTATTTCTATCAGTGAGCAATTAGCTGACCTTTCCGCAAGTTTATAGCCAGAAGTTAGTAACACAACTATTTTAAAGGATTATTTTCTCTAGAAAGGCATGCAAAAAGAGAACCCCTATCTTCTGTCAGAGAGCTGCAAACCAGTTCACTATGAGCTTACCTTAGAGCCGGAGATAGAACAAGGGACCTGCAAGGGCCAGGAAACAATCCATCTTATCATAGCAAAACCAACCAAAGAGATAAAGATCAACGTCAATGAAGTGGTTATAACCAAGGCAGTCATAGGACAGCAAGCTGCTAAAATAATATATGACAAAAAGTTACAGACAGCAGTCCTGTCATTCTCTACTGAGCTAGCAAAAGGAAAGGAAGCGCTCAGTCTGACTTTTGAAAGCAGGCTTCGAGAAGATCTTCGTGGTTTCTATAAAAGCACGTATGAAGGCAATGGAAAAAAGAAATGCTTGGCAACAACACAGTTTGAAGCGACAGATGCCCGTCGCTGTTTTCCTTGTTTTGATGAACCTGCGCTCAAAGCAACTTTTGCTGTAACCTTGATGATTCCCAAAGAGCTCACAGCAATTTCCAACATGCCTATCAAGCAAGAAATAGCCCAGGGAAATAAGAAAAAAATTATTTTCCAGCAATCACCGATTATGTCAACCTATCTGCTGGCATTCTTAATCGGGGAGTTCGAGGGGATCACCAGGAAAACAAATAAAGGAACAACGGTCGGTGTCTGGACAACGCCAGGAAAAAAACACCAAGGGCAATTCGCTCTAGACGTCGCAGTAAAAGTTCTGGAGTATTATGAGTCATATTTTGATATTCCTTATCCGCTACCAAAAGCAGATCTTATAGCCATTCCAGATTTTGAGTCTGGTGCCATGGAGAATTGGGGTGCAGTAACCTACCGAGAGACTGCTCTGCTGTTTGATGAGAAAGTGTCCTCTGTGGCAGCAAAAGAGCGTATAGCCGTAGTCGTTGCCCATGAATTGGCGCATCAGTGGTTTGGTAATCTCGTGACGATGCAGTGGTGGAATGATCTCTGGCTGAATGAAGGGTTTGCTTCTTGGATAGAATACAAAGCAGTGGATCATCTGTTTCCAGAGTGGGACATGTGGGTGCAGTTCTATACTGATGATCAAAGCGGAGCGTTTAGTTTAGATGGTCTAGAAACCAGTCATCCTATAGAAGTGGAGGTGATTAATCCTGCGGAAATTGATGAAATCTTTGACGCTGTCAGTTACAATAAAGGAGCATCAGTCATTCGCATGCTCGAACAATATCTCGGTGAAGAAACATTTAGAAAAGGCATGAAGGTCTATCTCAGTAAATTTGCTTATGCGAATGCAACAACCAGCGATTTATGGAATGCTCTTGCAGCAGTGTCTGGAAAGCCAGTGCAAAAAATTATGGACTCCTGGACAAAACAAACAGGATACCCATTAATCACTGCAATAACTACAGAGAACAAGATCGATGTGACACAAGAGCGATATTTCTTTAGTGGAAGGAAGAAAGATAATACGTTATGGCACATCCCTATTGCTGTACAGCAGGAAAAAGAAAAAGACTATGTGCTTATGGAGAAAAAAACACAGCAAATACCAAAGAGAAAAGGACTGACTATTTTGAATAAGGATCAAGTTGGGTTTTACAGGATACATTACGATAACCATCTCTTCAAAGAGCAATTGCAGGCGCTGCAGCAAAGCAGATTGAATGTGCTGGATAAGATAGGATTGACAGGAAACAGCTATGCTCTTGCAGAGGCAAATTACGCAGACATGACACAATTCTTGGAGTTATTGTCCTATCTGCGGGATGAAGTAAACTACACGCTCTGGTCAGATATTGCGGGAAGTCTGAGTCAGTTGCAGATGATGTTTACTAAGCATGCATTCGCAGATGATCTAGATACGTTAATGAGATGGGTATTTGAGAAAATAGTGAAAAAAATGGGTTGGGAAGAGCAAAAAGGAGAATCACATAGGGACATCTTATTGCGAATGCTAGCCTTGGCTACCACAGGATTCAGCAAAGAAAAGACGGTCCAAGCAGAGGCAAAAAAACGATTCGAGATCTATCTGAAAACGAAACAGGTCAACTCCAATCTTAGGGGAGTAATCTATTCTCTGGCTGCGTGGACAGGAAATAGAGAAACTTGGGAGCAGTTGAAAAAACTCCATCAAGAAGCAAAATTCCAAGAAGAACAGGTTCGTATTTTAGGCGCCATGTGTATGTTTCAGCAGAAAGAGATGCTGCAGAAAACATTGGAATACAGTTTGTCTCCTGCAGTGCGTCCGCAAGATAGTCCTGGAGGCGTTGCTCGCATAGCTCGCAATCCTTTTGGTATGGACTTAGCTTGGGAATTCTTGAAAGAGAACTGGAGTGAATATCAGAAACGATACGGTTCTGGTGGTCATATTATGGGAAAACTTATTCAGGCAGTCACTGCTGGATTCAGCGCAGAAGAAAAAGAAGATGATATAAAAGCATTTTTCAAGAAGCATCCCGTACCGCATGCAAAACGTGCCATAGAGCAATCTTTGGAAAGCATCAGACTCAACAGGCAATATATCAAGAAACACGAGAAGACAGTGGCTTCCTGGTTACAGAAATGGAAGCAAGAGCATAATCTATAAAAAGGAAGAAGCATCCGCAGAATCTATGAAAAACAAGCCAAAGAAACTCTATTTGTCAAATAAAAACCGAAAGCTTGCTGGTTTTTGTGGAGGTTTGGCAGAATATTTCGATGTGGATCCAACACTAGTTCGTTTGTTCTATGTGTTGTTTACCTTGATTAGCATGGGTGCAGGTATTGTACTTTACTTTATCGCTTGGTTCATCGTTCCAAGAAATCCAAAAGAGTAACATGAAAACTACAGCAGAAAAAAGAATACTGATTGTCACAACATGCATTCTGGTTGCTCTTGAGATTTTTTCATTAACAACGGACAGTCATTACAAGTGGGACTTTTTGTTCTTGATGTTGTTGCTCTATGCAGTGTACTTGTTGAGGGAAAAAATTAGACTCCATCCTTTACACTACTTTTTGTTTGCTTTGTTTCTAGTGTTGCACAATCTGGGAACGTTCGGAACGTATGGATGGAAGCAAGGGCTCTGGGAATATGATCTCTTGGTGCATAGTTACTTTGGTTTTGTCTCTGCATTGATGTTGCTTCGTGCATATCGTGAAGTTGGTCCTTACCGTGGATACATTAAGTATATTGCTGTAGTGGCATTAATTCTCGGGTTTTCAGCATTTCATGAATTGTTTGAATTTGCTGGTGCTTTGACTGTTGGTGAAGGAGAAGGTGTGCTCTTTGTCGGTGCCGGTGATTTAGACGAATGGGACACGCAGAAAGACATGTTCAATAATCTCTGGGGCGGCATCATTGGTATCTTATTCTATAAACTAAAAGATGTCTTCTTGCCCAAGAGAAAACGAAAGTCTTAGGGATCTGAGCAGTCTCGTTGATAGCCACAGTTAGGGCAGATAATTTTGCATTTGAGTTCAAACATCTCCTGTGAGCAGATAGTACAGATAGGTTGCATGGGGTTTTAATTATCTATGATTCTTGATACTATTATTCTTCTTTGAGATTGATCTTCCAAATGTCGATCACATGCTGCAATAGAAAAGAGATTATCTCTGGATTCATACACTGCTTGATCAACAGTTATACGTTCATCTCCCTGAACAGTTCTATAGCCAAGTGCTAGTAATCTTTCGAGATCACTTAAAGATCTAGGTGGTTTTGGAAATCCATGTTCTTGAAGGATGAAAGAGAATCCCACGTAAAATCCTTCTACGCCTTCCAATCGTGTGAGAAAAGAAACTGGTGTAAACTCACCTTCTTGACGTCTTGAAGGAAGAACGTGCGTAACATATGCTGTTTGCGGTGGGACAACAGTAGTCATAAGTGCATCTCCCTAGTTAGATATATGAGCCCGTCAGGATTTGAACCCGAACCTCGAGGTTACTCCTTATCACGTTTCTCAAAGGATTGGTTGAAACCGAAGCCTCGCATCCTATCCAGATTAGACCACGGGCCCACAAAGAAAAAGTGCTGAAAGTTCCCTTATATAGCTTTCTCTTGTAGCCAAAGAAAGTTTATAAACTTCTTTTTTGTTTGGTACAGCATGAAAGGATTCATTGTTTACCAAGGTTCAGAAGTCAGGGACAACAAGCAATATGTCTATTTGTTCGGGCGTCTCGAAAATGGTGAAACCTTCTTAACCATCAACCATTTTCTTCCTTATTTCTATATCCGCACAGCAGATCGGAAAAAAGCAGAGAAGTTGGAAAAGGCAGACTATGAAGATACAGACTTCATCAACTTCCAAGATGAGACAGTGACAAAAGTCACACTGCAATTGTCAAAAAATGTTGCTCCTTTGCGGGACCTGTTTGCAGACGCAGGCATCAGAAGTTACGAGGCAGACATTCGGTATACACAGCGTTTTCTCATAGACAAAGGAATCAAAGGAGCAGTAGATATTGAAGGTGATTTCGAACGCCCGTCAGAAGGCACTATTGACCGTATGTACATCGAGCCAACACTCAAGCCAGTGGAAGGTTATTTCCCGAAGCTCAAGGTGTTGTCCATAGACATTGAAACAGACAAGCATGCTGGTGATTTGTATGCCATTGGTTTATACACACCATCGTTCCAGAAAGTCTTGATCAAAAAGAAAGGCACATTCAACAACGCAGAAGCCATTCCCGATGAAGAGAGGCTATTAGAAAGATTCAAAGAACTGGTGGTAGAACTTGATCCAGATATTCTCACAGGCTGGAACTTCATTGATTTTGATCTCAAATACCTGCAAGATCGTTTCAAGAAGAATAAGATAGAGTTTAAATTGGGAAGAATTAATTGGCCTTGTAAGCTACGTATTAGCGACTCCTTTTTCAAAGACTCCTCAGCGGACATTCCAGGAAGAATGGTCTTAGACGGCATTCACTTGTTGAAAATTTCGCACGTCAAGTTAAATGATTACAAATTAGACACTGCATCCAAGATGTTTCTCGGTGAAGGAAAAATATTTTCTGGCCCGCATCGGTATGAGCAGATAGACTTGGCTTTCCAACAAGATCCACAGATGTTGATTGATTATAATTTGAAGGATGCAAAATTAGCATATGATGTGATTGAAAAGTCAGATGCATTAAATCTGACCATTCGTCGTTCTCTCTTGACAAGATTGCCGTTAGACAAGGTCCAGGGATCTATTGCTGCATTAGACTCAGTTTATCTCAAGGAGCTTCAGAAGGAGAAAATTGTAGCTCCAACATCTGCCAGAGGAGATCGTGAAGAGCGTATCAAAGGGGGATATGTTTTAGATCCGCAGCCAGGCATTTACACCAATATTATTGTGTTTGACTTCAAAAGTCTATATCCCTCCATTATGCGTACCTTCAATATAGATCCATATGCATTTGCTGCAGCTTTGAAGATAAAGAACAAGAAAGAGCTCATTGAGGCCCCAAATGGCGCTCGCTTTGTGAGTGGAGAAGGCATTCTGCCAAGATTAATTCAGCAGTTATGGGAAGAGCGTGATGCAGCAAAGAAAAGAAAAGATAAACTAGGAACATACGCTATCAAGATTATGATGAACTCTCTGTTTGGAGTCATGGCAAATCCAACCTGTAGATTCTATTCGTTAGACATGGCTAACGCTATCACATCATTTGGTCGTTTTTTTATCCAGCAGGCGGCAGCGAAAGCAGAGGAATGGGGATATGATGTGATCTATGGTGACACAGATTCCTTATTTATCAATCCACAGGAGAAAAACTACAAAAAAACACTAGCGATAGGAGCAGACATTCAGCAGCGACTCAACACATATTTTACTGAATTTGTCAAGAAAACCTACAAGCAAAGAAGTTTCTTGGAAGTGCAGTTCGAAAAAGTCTTCAAAAAATTCTTTTTACCGCAAATCCGTAAGAAAGAGGAAGGTGCTAAGAAAAGATATGCAGGATTAATTGAAGGAGAGAAAAAAGAAGAGCTGGTTTTTGTAGGTCTGGAAACAGTAAGACGTGATTGGACTGATGTCGCAAAGAAATTCCAGAGGGAATTGTTGGATCGAGTCTTCCATGAGCAGGAAATCCTGAATTTCATTCGCTCTTTTGTTCGTGACTTGAAGGAAGGGAAATATGATGACTTGTTGGTCTATCGCAAAGGTATTCGGAAATCTGTCGAAGAGTACACAAAAACAACTCCTCCTCATATTAAGGCTGCCAGAAAGATAGGGAGGGTAGGCACAGGAATCATTGAATATATCCAGACAACCAAAGGACCAGAGCCTCTAGAAGCGCACACCAGCCCTATAGATTATGATCATTATGTCAAAAAGCAACTCCAGCCTATCGCAGACAGTATCTTGGTGGTGTTAGGGAAAAGCTTCGAAGCTATCTTGAAAGATCACAAGCAATCCTCATTAAATGGCTTCAAATAAATTTATATAGCTCAAAAGAGAGGGAAAAGTATGCTCAAATGGATTATTGCAGCATTGTTGGTAGCCATTATCTTAGGTCTCTATTTCTACACAAGTCAGACAAAAGAAGTTATTGATGCAGCAATAAATTTATTCAGATAATTATCGCGTGCGATTGGTTGTTAAGTTCGTGCCTAAACCTGACTCGTCTTCATTAATGTATACTTTGAAGAATGTTTTCTCTGTTCTCTTTCCTCTTGAGTTGTCCTCTTTGATACAGGAGTCATCTTCACAAAAAGAACAATGAGCTTCATAAGTTGTAAGAACGCTTCCACGACCTTCGTAAATACCTTCTCTACTATCGATGGTGCCTGGGACGACGTCTTCATCAACAAGATCATATAGGGTTGATTTAATTTTAAGCTTATAACGCTTGATATCATGGCTCTCTAAATCTGTTTCACCATCAAAGTCTTTGTCTATTTCTACATCTCTATCAAGTTCACACACTATCCACTCATCTTCTTCATTAGCAATCTTGACAACGAAATCATCGTAGTAACCTCTTCTTGCATTGTCAATTCTTAGGATGTCTCCATCAAGAGTGCCATATTTATCGAAGACTTCATCATCTCTAGTGCTGCTTTTATCCAGTCCATTATCGCTAACAGAAAGAGTAAACAAAGGTCCCTCTTGAGGTTCCTCGATAGGTTCTTCATTTCCGCCATTATTGTTGTCATCTTGGATGGCATCGTCTTGTTGTTCACCATCGTTCTGGTCTTGTTCAGCGTCGATTTGTTCATCGCCACTTTCTTCTTTGATGATGTTGCGAATCTGGTCCTCACCAAAACGAGGAACGAAATAGGAAACTGCTAGCAAAATAAGGATTAAGAAGAGAAGAATGGTATTCCACATGCCTGGTCCAGAGGATGGCATCTGATAGTGATGGGAAGGAGCGCGTTCAGAGTACTCTGGAGTTGGATGTTTTGGAGTGACACCATGTTCTGCATAGAGCTTGGCGCGTTGTTCTTTCTTGAAGCGTTCTTTGTCGTGATCAACGACCTTCTCTTTAGCTTCTAGCATCTCTTTTTTCGCTTCAAGTTCGCGTTTTTGTCGTAAATACTCTTCAATATCCATAAGGTAACACCATGAATGTCTGTGGATATATGCACTGCTTTTTAAAGCTTTCTGAGCTTGGAGAAATAATCACGGTAGCGGAGTAATAAAATCTATATAGTCAAGCAGATGAATCTTTTTATAGGGAGAGAATTCCTTACTTTTTTTGAATGTTACAACATTTTATCGAATCACAGCAATTAACGAAGTCGTTGATATTCTCCTTGTTTCAACGTGCTAATCAGTTACGCAAAGGACCCTACGAAGTCTTGAAAGGAAAACTCTTAGCAACATTATTCTATGAACCGAGTACAAGAACCAGGCTCAGTTTTGAGTCTGCTATGCTGAAGCTCGGCGGGCAAGTCATCACAACAGAAAATGCGAAGGAATTCTCGTCGACTGTGAAAGGCGAATCCTTAGAGGACACCATTCGCGTGTTAAGCTCGTATGTCGATGCTATTGTCATTCGTCATTTTGAAGAAGGTGCAGCACAACGTGCAGCATCCATCAGCACAGTCCCGATCATCAATGCAGGTGACGGCAAAGGACAGCATCCTTCGCAGGCATTGCTAGATATCTACACGATTCACAGAGAGCTAGGTCATCTAGATAATATAAAAATTGTTATGGTTGGTGATCTAGCGCACGGCAGGACAGTTCGTTCTCTCAGTTATCTGTTAGGAAAGTTTGAGAACATAGAAATTATTTTTGTTTCTCCAGAGAATTTGAGAATAGGTGATGACATCAAAGAATATCTCGATCGTCATAATGTTCGCTGGAGAGAAGAAATTGACTTGCAGAAAGTATTGCTAGAAGCAGATATAGTTTATCTGACACGTATTCAAAAAGAACGTATGAGTGCAGAAGAATATATGAATGGCAAAGGAAAATATATTATCACAGAAGAAAGTCTCAAACTCATAAAACCGGCTGCTCGTATTCTCCATCCACTTCCCCATGTAGAAGAAATAGAGATTCCTATGGAGATAGAACAAAATGATCCTCGTATTGCCTATTTTCGCCAGGCAGAAAATGGATTGTATATTCGCATGGCATTGTTAGAAATGTTATTGAATAAACGAGTGAAAGAAACAAAAGACACTCAGTCCTTAGGAAACAAGTCTTAGTGGATGTTCTCGCTGATTGCGATAATCTGCTAATAATCGTTGATAGCAGCCAAAATGAAAATAGTGCTCAGAATCTCTACCATCTCCCGCAGAAAAAATAACGCCAACACGAAGAAGCTCTTCAGAAGTACAATGACGAGGATAATAACATCTTCCCAAAGGAGCGGGTATCTCTCGCGTAGTAATGTTCGCTTCATCAGGATGTTCCACTATTCTAGCAAGAGTTTGTAGATAAAGATTGCTGCGCGCTACCATCGTTTAAGGTTTAAACCTGATCATGGTTCTCGGGAAGGGAATCGCGTCCTTGATGTTGTCCAGGCCGCAAATCCAAGACACAACACGTTCAACGCCCAGTCCAAAGCCGGCATGCTGCACGCCGCCATATTTTCGTAAATCTAAATACCAGTCATAGTTGTCTACCTTTTCTCCTTGCTTCTTCAAGGCTTTCTTTAATTCCTCAATATCAGTATCACGTTCACTGCCGCCAATGATTTCTCCATAGCCTTCTGGAGCCAGCATATCAAAGCACAGAGCGGTGTCTGGCTGTTTTGGATCTCGCTTCTTGTAAAAAGCCATGATCTCTTTGGGATAGTTCGTGACCATCAGTGGTTTGTCAAAGTGTTTCATAATCAAGTCCTCTTCTATGGTTCTCAAGTCTTTGCCAAAAGGAATATCTAGTTTTTCCTTTTCTTTTAAGATCTGCAACACTTCAGCATAGGTCTTCCTGTAGAATGGTGTTTTGATCTTCTTTAATTTCTCAACATCTCTCTCCAAGATTTTTAATTCGGCCGTGTTTTCTTTGAGGACAGTCTGCACGATATGGCTCACACATTCCTCCGCGAACGTTAACAGTTCAGGTAATCCAATCCACGCAGCTTCCATCTCTGCCATCCAGAATTCTGACAAGTGTCTGCTGGTTTTACTTCTCTCTGCTCTGAAGCAAGGTGAGATGCAAAAAATTCTTTCGAGCGCGAAGATAGCCGCTTCCGCGTACAACTGCCAGCTCTGCGTCAAGTACATTTTTTCCTTGTAGTACTTCACTTCAAACAGCGTGCTGCCGCCTTCACAAGCGTTTGGTGTGAAAATTGGTGGCGCCATCTCCAAAAACTGCTGAGACATGAAATAGTCTCTGAAGGCTTTCATCACGGTGTGCCTGATTTTCATCACTGCCGCTAGTCGTCTGCTTCTGATGGACAAATGCCTGACATCCAACAAAAATTCTGGACTCTGGTCTTTCGTGATGGGGAAAGGTTCTGCTCGTTGGATGACCGTGAACTTCTCTGCTTGGAGTTCATACCCTGTCGGAGCTCTCTTATCTTCTTTTAATGTCCCCTCTACAGTCATGGAGCTTTCTATGGTGACTTTATCGAGTTCATCCCATTCCTTCTTGGAAAACTTCTCTTGCTTGAAGACACATTGGATGATATTGCTGGAATCGCGCATCACAATAAACTTGAATTCGTTGCTGCCACGTTCTCGATAGATCCAGCCTCTGATAGCTACGCTGCCTTTGCCTTTGGTTAATGCTTCTTGAATGCTTGTAAATTTCATGGTTATTATATCTAAGAAGGAGATTTTAAGGTTTATGGTAGAGGCTCGCTAAGCAGGAATTAGATTTTCTACTTGAATTTCTTTTTCGTTTTCCATTTTATCATTGACTAGCTCCAGTCAATTCAAATTTTGTGTAGCCCATTCCTCTAAGTTTAAGATAAACAGGGACAAACAACCTTTGGTAAATTTCTGCGGTCGCTAAGTCATACAACCCACCTTTCCCACCCTGCGTGAACGAATCTATGTATTCTCCAAGAGCGGTTTTATCTACGCCAGATTCTTGAATAGCGGTAAAAATATCTATTTCAAATTCTTCTAACGATTTTCCAGACCTACGCTGGAGAACACCACGTACATATTCTCTATTTCGCATAAACTCTTCCTTACTCTTACTAGTAGGAAGATGTTTTGGGAAATGATTAAAATAATTAAAGTAAACAACATCCTCAACGGTTTTAGTTTCATCCATGCTTTCATAATCTCTCAATCCAGCCTCTACTAATTCTGTTCTTGTTCGTTCTAGACCTGCTTCTAGTTCTTCCACAATTTCTTCCATTGATTTTTTTTCATTTGTCATACAACAGTAATAACATATCGACTATATAAATATTAGTTCTCCATTATTGGAGGATTAATAGAAAACTTTAAAAAGAACCATGCTATTCTCTGGTTATGGACATCAAAATCCTCGAAGATATCGGGCTTTCCAATGCCGAGATTAAAGTCTATCTCACCCTCTTAGAATTAGGAACCTCTACCGCAGGTCCAATTCTGGAAAAAAGCGGATTACAAAATTCAGTCGTCCACATGACATTAAACAAACTTATAGAGAGAGGTTTTGTTACTTTTGTCAAAGAGGGCAAGAGAAACCATTACCAAGCTGCCAACCCTAAACACATTATTGATTTTATCAATGAAAAAAAAGAACGCTTCCAAGAGATTTTACCAGAGCTATTACTAAAACAAAAACAAGCCAAAGAAAAACCAGAGATTATCACCTTTAGAGGCATTAATGGAATTAGAGAACTACTCATGGAACTCTTAGAGGCGGGAGGAAAAGAACATCATACCTTTGGCTCAACAGCAAAATCTCTTATGCTTGGCGATGCTTGGTGGGTAAGTTATCACAAAAAACGAGCAGAACGAGGGATAAAAGCAAAATTACTTTTTAATGAATCTCTTGCCTATTGGAAAGCCGAAGTCAAATATCCAAAATCAGAGGTAAAGTACACGAAAGCGGGATTTGAGCCTCTTACTGAAACGATTATTAGAAATGATAAAATAGGAATTATTGTTTGGACAGATAAACCACTTGGTGTAATTATTCATCAAAAAGAAGCAGCTGAATCTTACGATAAATTTTTCAAATTAATGTGGGAAACAGCGACCCCTTAACTGCTTTAACAAGATGGCACTTCGTGCTGGATAAAATAGAAATTGCCCTTCTCTCCTTGTTCTTGATGTAACGCTTCGCTTTCTTTATTGAACACAGACCCCCAGTCCTACGGACATTATGTCTCGGCTTCGCCTCGGATTAATTGGAACTCAAATTTTACTCTGATTTTTTGCCTTCGGCATCGTTGCACTAAAATTCAGCCCTTCGGGGAATATAACAAGGAATCGTGGTATATAATGGTGAATATGAGATCTCTTCTGCCGCATAACAATAAGAAAAATACCTTTTTGGAAATTTTGCGTTGAACAGCAAGAAAAAGAGTAATGAAGAGATGGTTAAGGCGTTAATCTCTCAGGATCTCTCGGTAATAAAATAGCTTCTCTAATATTATCCAAATTTAGCAAGCGTTGCGTAATTCTATCTAATCCTAATCCAACCCCTCCATGTGGCGGGCAGCCATATCTAAAAATATCTCTATAGAACGTCATCTTCTTGAAGTCAATGCCCTTTTCTTTCGCTTGTGCTTCCAACACTTCTAATCGATGTTCTCGTTGTGCGCCTGTTCCGATTTCCACACCATTCAGGAGAAGATCAAAGGACTTGGTAATGTTCTTATTGCCTTCGGGTCGCATATGGTAGAATGGTCTTTTTTTCCAAGGATAATCTAGGACAAAGACAAAATCACTATTATACTTTTTCTTCACATAGTCCCCTATGAGTTTTTCAGCTTCAGCATCAGGATCTTCGTCCTCCGGAAGCATCTTTCCTTGTTCCTTCAAGATTTTTCGTGCTTCTATGAGCGAGAGTTTAGGAATGGATTTAGGGATGTTGATAGTAACACCAAGATGGTCTAATGCTTCCTTGCAGACTCGTTTAATTTCAGTCAATAAAAATTTGAAATACTCTTCAAGTACAGTCATGACATCGTTCTCATCTTTGATAAATCCCATCTCAAGGTCAATGCCTATGAATTCAGTCAAGTGACGAGTTGTGTGTGATTTCTCAGCTCTGAAGATTGGACCAATATCATAGACTTTTTCCAGTCCAGACACAACAAACATCTGCTTGTACACTTGCGGTGACTGTGCCAGTGAAGCGGTCTTGCCAAAATAAGGGATCTTGAATTCTTCCGCGCCAGATTCAACACCAGCAGCAGTCAATCGAGGGGATTGAATAGCAACAAAGCCTTGCTTGTCAAAGAACTCAACAGTCTTGCTGTAAATTTTCGATCTGATCATGAAAATATCTTTGACTTTTTCTCGACGCATATCCAAGAAGCGATAATCTAATCGCTTGTCAATATTCGTAGTAGTCTCAGCAACAACATCAACAGGTAAAGGAGTTTCAGCGGCGCTCATTAATTCCAAATGCTTAGCAGCGATCTCCACAGCGCCAGTCTTCATCTCTTTCTTGACTTGGCTATCAGGACGTTTATTGACAAGTCCTTCTACTAAAACAACAGACTCTTTCTTCAGCTCATGCTGGTATTTCTCAGTTAATCCTTTATCTAGAAAAATCTGGATGATGCCAGTTCTGTCACGCAACAGCAGAAAAGCAATTTTTCCAGAAACACGTAATGTATCAACCCACCCGCATAAGGTAACTGTTTTCCCGACGTCTTTTTCAGAAACTTCGCCACAAGGATGTGTTCTAAGCATCAAGGAATAATCTCGAGCGGTGTTTTTAAGGTTTTCTGGGCTTCTGCTACTCTTCGGAGAAGACCATTTATCTGTCTTCTAAGTGGAATACGTTCTTTGGTTGCATAGTATCTGGCACTGGTTAGTCGTCTTCCTGCTTCCTCAAGGTCCCCAGGCGTAGCATGATGGGTTGTTAAAATTTGTTCTGCACGACCGATGAGAATCTGCATGTAAGTCATGTGCACCTGATACCGTAATGAAACATAATCCTTCCGTTCTCTGCCGTTTAAAATATGCTCCTGTGGTTCGACAGATTCAACACCAACACAGGCGTCTAGGCCATAGCGAATGGCAAAAGGAAGATTATGAGAAGTAAAGCAGTCTCTCGCATGTTGTAAACTTGTTGCGGCACTTTGAAGATGTCGTCGTAGAGTAGTTGATGAAGTAACACTCATGAAAAAAGAGAGTTTGAGGTTATTTATAAATCTTGTTCATGAAGAAAAAGGGAGAAATCAGGGAATATATTTCTTCAACAGGTCTTGCACTTTCTTGCCATCCACTTTGCCTCTATAAGTTCCCATGACAATGCCCATTAACGCACCTATCGAAGCGCCTTTGTTCTTCTCTACAATCTCTTTGATATTCTTCTCGAGGTCTGCATCAGAAACCATTTGGTATTTTGTCAGATCAAAAGGATGTCCTTGTGCTAATGCGGCTAACATATCAGTCGCAGCCTGTTTTGACAACGTCTCTTTAGTGTAAGCATCAAACACTTTGGCAAAATCTTTGTCCGTCAATTTTCCAGTATCAATATGTAATCTTGTTTTAATATCTTTAGGAATTTCACTTAATACTCGCGCAATAAAACTAGCTTCAAGTTTCTTATATTGATCAACAAATTTAGGAAACAAAGGATTGGTAATCACTTCTCGTGCTAAGACTGATGGTAGATGATATTTCTTCTCAAATTGTTCTGTCTTTTCAGATAATAATTCAGGTAGCACTAAACTGTCTAAGAATTTCTGTTCAAGCATGATAACAGGATGGTCAGTCTCTACATACATTCTGCTTGCCCCAGGCATCGGTCGCAAAAATGTAGTTGATCCATCAGGCTGCATTTTTCGTACTTCACTTCTAGCTTTGACTTGCTTAATATTTTCCAATTGTCGTAAGATTTCTTTCTCAATCACCATTGGTATTAGCTGTAAATCTTGTACTCCTTTAATCTCCACTCGTGGATGACCCTTGATGCTCACATTCAAGTCTTGCCTGATTGTTCCTATGCCACTCCTGAATTTGCCAGTAGACTTTAATACCATGCCCAAGTAAGCGGCAATCTCTTTCACTTGTTCAGGATTAGTCATATCTGGTTCTGTCGTGATTTCTATCAAAGGAATGCCCAGTCTATCCAATCTGAAAACAGTGTATTCAGGTTCACTTCTGATGCGTCGTGCAGAATCTTCCTCTATGCAGGCGCTAGTAATGCCTACTTTGCCATGGTTCGTGTCTATCTTGCCATGAAGAGCAACGAGCGCAGTCCTCTGAAAACCAGAAGTGTTGGAAAAATCTAAGACCTGTTTTCTCATCACTTGAATCGCATCAACAATAGTGCATTTCAACAGCAACGCAACTTCAAGTACTGCTTGTAACGCATGTCGATTAATCCCATGAATAGGTTCTTCATCAGTTTCTACAGAACAGCTGCTGCCATGCACCACTTCATACACAGCATATTTTCCTTTTTTAGCCTCATGTTCTGCAACGAGATCTTTCTGTCCTGTCTCACTCTTGACTGCATGTAACGTTCTTTTCACTAAAGCATCAAAAGGTTTGTCAGTTAATTCAGAAGGGCATGAGCAGAAGAGCTTGTGCGTTTCTATTTGACGGTGCACTTCGATGCCTACTTTTAATCCTAAGTCTTTATAATTAAGAATCATGGAGAACAGAAAAACTACTTCCTTATAAAAGTACTGTTTGTCATTCAGGGGCAGTAATGAGATAGTTATTTAAAGAAAAAGTTATAGTAAAAAGTGATCCTATGGAAGACTACAAACGACAGTTTATCAGTTTCCTTTTACAAACAGAAGCATTAAATGTCTTTGAAAAGTCCTCTGATGATAGAACACTAAAAAGTAAAAGAATTTCTCCTTGGTTTGTTAATATAGGGGACTTTGACGATGGAGAGACATCTGCAACTCTGGGAAGGTTTTATGCAGATGCAATTTCTAATGCTGAATGTAAATTTGACTTGTTATACGGGATTCCAGATAAAGGAAGAGAAATTGTTGTAGCCACTGCTAATGAAATGGCGCGAAAAGGGAATAATGTTCCTAGGTTCTCAACAAGAAGAGTCCCCAAAGATCATGGTGAAGCCTCTTCAGTAAGCTATGGGAGCGCAAGAACTATAAAAGAGTTTATTGAAGCGTCAAAAAATATTTCTCAGTCGGATAGAATGAAAGCTTGGGTTGTTGGCAGAGCCCCTAAAAATGGTCAAGCTATTGTTCAATTAGATGATGTTTTTACTGCAGGTGATGCAAAATATGAAGCATTAGACATGTTGAAGTTCTTAGGAGATTTTAATCTTCCATTACTTGCAATTGCTGTAGACAGACAAGAAGTAGCTATTGATAGTAGAGAAGCGATTGCTGAATATCAAGAAAAAACTGGAATAAGAGTTGTTTCTATTGTGAATGCAGTTGATGTGTATAATGTTTTGAAAGAAGGAAAATTAGCTCCAGAAAGAGCCTTGGAAAGGATGGCTAATTATCTACGTGTCTATGGAACAGCAGCAGCAAGACGACAGCTAGGAAAATCTCTAGAGCAACGTATTATCGAAGCTGATAGAAGTGTTATTCCTGCATGTGATGTTTCTTTAGAAACTTTTGAACGATTAGTAGGAGAAACAGCTGATGTACCAGGTATTGGCGCCTATAAAATCCCCGCTATCTCAGGTAGAAAAGGATGGGAAACATGGGTTTCAACAGCAAAAAAGTATACAAACAAACCTCTAATATATGATCATCAAAAAGCAGGAAATGATATTGTAGATCCAACACCTAAAGATATGGTTAGAAACTTAAAGGAATCTGGATTCGATGCTGTTATCGTGTTTGCGCATTCCGGTCCAGAATCAGAACGATCATGGATTTTTCAATGCCTTGATCAGGGATTAAAAGTTATTGCTGGTGGTTGGATGACGCATCCAGCATACACAGTTAGTGAAGGTGGTTTTATTACTGACCAAGGTGCAATAGACATGTATCGCATCGCAGCACGTGCAGGCGTCAATCATTTTGTAGTTCCAGGAAATAAGCCAGACGTGATTCAAAAAGTTAGAGAAATAATTGAAGCAGAAGGTGTAAGTCCTACTTTCTATGCTCCTGGTTTCGTTGCGCAAGGCGGCAAGATTGGAGAGGCAACAAAAGTCGCAGGAAATTGTTGGCATGCGATCGTTGGTCGCGGTATTTACGAAACATTAGACTTTAGAAAAGCTGCAATGGAACACACCAGTCAATTAATAGAACAAAAGCAATGAACACAGCATTCGCTTCACTCTTTTCTTATCTCTATCGACGTGGTCGTGCAAGGGTTATCAAAGAAGTCTACCACCATAAAAAAGAAAAATAAAAAAAGCAGAGTGATTTAGTACCACCCTGAATTCACATGTCCTGTTATAGGATCTCTCTCATGAAGTCTGCCGCAAGTACATCCAGCCCAACATTGCTTACCTGCTATCTTGTTTAATCTGTCAGCTTCTCTTTGAGTTACAGCATAGTTAGTGATTATAATCGGATCAACGACTGTAATACTTTGAAGAGTTTCGTCAGTGCTTGCAGGTTGGTTTCCCAGGAGTGCTTCTAAAGCAGAAGAAAGTCCTCCGTCATCAACTACTATTCTTTCTCTTACTAGTTCACTTAATCTTCTTATAATATCTTGTTCAAATCTTTCTAAGGGTTCAGTCATTTTTTGTTCTCCTGCATTTTAAGTCTGCATGACTTTTTGTATTCTATAGAATCTCCCCAACTGGAATCGAACCAGTATCTATCGGGTTACAGCCGACCGCTCTACCATTAAGCTATAGGGAGAAAGAGTTCTAACTAATATTCAACAATGAACGGTCTGAACTAGAGCCAAAAACTATGAAGTAAAACAGAAAAAGTCATAGCCTGGAAAGAGAAGTCCAGACCTAAAGATAATAATAAGAAAAGAGAGAGTAAGTACTAGCAAAATCTTGCATATGATTTAAAGTTGATTTTGTTTGCATGAGAATGAATTGAGTTAAAGGATATTTAAGGATTGTGGTATAACATCTATTTGTTGTTATAAAAAAGCCTCTGGAGGAATTTGAATCCTCGACCTTATCCTTACCATGGATACGCTCTACCGGCCTGAGCTACAGAGGCAATATTTTAAGCTCAATTCCTAACTCTTTTAAAACTTTGCATATAGGTCTTTTGGCAATCAATAGGGTAAAATCTATCCGCATCACTGCAAACAGAGAATAAAATGTTGTTCTCACACCACATAAAGTTGAATTTCGCCAAGAAAGAAAATCGAAGATGCACTAAATTTATAAAGTATTTTCTTCAGTTTTACAGGTCATGAGAGGGATAATATACTCAACATATCGTGCCATGAGAAATCTGTATAATGAAGCAAATTATGCTCTAGATAGATTCTTTGATTGGGCTACGAGAGACTCTTCTGTTAATGCTTCTAGAACAGCAAAGGAAATTCCTCTGACAAAGAGCTCCGCTCTAAAGAAAGATACTGGGCAATCAAAAAACAGTTTAGATGATCATCTATAGAAAAACTAAACAAGTGATCGCTTATAGGCAATCAAGTCCTGCATAGGAACAACAAGAAGACCTAAATCTCTCGCAAAAGCAAGAAGCTTTTCACCTTTCATAGGGTCGCCAGTTTCAGGATCTTTCACTTCAGAGATGACAGCTGCAGGATCTAAACCAGCAAGCGTAACTAAATCAACTGACCCTTCAGTATGTCCTGGTCGCTCGAGCACTCCTCCTAATCGAGCACCTAAGGGTGTGGTGTGTCCATGGGTGTCTAGACGAGTAGCAGGATGTGAGATAGGAACTTGGTCATACAGTAAGGCCTCAATCGCAAGTGATCGATCTCCAGCGCTAATCCCGGAATGTGCTACACGGGCATCAACACGCTCATAAGAGTTGCAAGGATCTCTTGTGCCATAGTACCGATGCTGCGGTAGTTCCAATCGCACCTGTAAGTCATGCATAGGCATGGCAACACAAAATTCCACACCAAAGCGTAAATGATAACGAAGTCTGTCTGGATGTCCTACAGCATGCTGGGCAGCAAGCACGAAGTCTCCTTCACCTTCACGGTCAGGATCATCAAGTAAGATAACAGAGTGTCCTCTGTGAAGAACATCAACAGCACAACGAAGAGAATCAGGCATCACCGTCATAAGAGGAAAAAGGAAAAAGATGTCCTTAATATAACTTGTGTATATAGCAAAAAAATGCAGGGAACAGGATTTGAACCTGCGCAGGCACTAAGCCACAGGATTTCTTCTCCTATTAGTCAAAGAGACTTAAGTCCTGTCCGTTTGACCAGACTCCAGGGCCTTCTACTGACCACTCCGGCATCCCTGCATTCAAGAAATCGATGTCCCAGACCTTTTATAAAGATTATCTTCTTTTCCGTCTGACAGAACGTTGCACTGGTTGCTTCTTAGGTTGTTGTTTCGTTTGTGGTGTCTGGACTGGTCGTTGGTTAGCAAGATAGGAAGGTAATTGGGAAAGATCTATCCACATGCCTGGTTGTTGTTTCGTTGTTCTGCTAGAGTGTATTTCAGTACCGCGTTCCAAAGAAGGTTTTTCTTCAGACTTAGTAATCAGTAAGATAACATAGCCAATACCAAATGATGCTAACACAACTGCAGTCGTACCAAAAATCAAAAAGAGTACCCATCGTGCAACAACTTCTCCTTGAGCTGCGGCACGGAAGAGATAAAAGACAATACTAAATAGGATCAAGAAGAGAAAACCGATGAACACAGAGAGCTGTGTTTTTTTGATGTCAACCATAAGCAACAGAGAGAATGAGTATTTTTAAACGTAGTTCATTCAGACAAAGGGACGAAAAAAGCCTCCGGAGGGATTTGAACCCCCGACCTATTGCTTACGAAGCAATCGCTCTACCGGCCTGAGCTACAGAGGCATAGAAAAAATCTGTGGGAGATTGTTTAAAAGACTTATTCTTTCAAGAACTTCTTTCGCAAGGAGTCTATGCTTTCTTTCTGCTGGCATTGAGAACAAATTGCAACCTTTTTTTTGCCCTTAACAAGATATGTTCCTCGTACTTTCTCTAAAAAAAGCTCTTGAATTTTTTCACCGCAGGAAGCGCATTTCATACGAAGAAAGACTGAGAAAAGGTATATAAACGTTGTTCCTGCCCATTCCACACATGAATCGCGTCGCAGCAATCGTAGAGAAGGATAAGTGTCATCCAACCAAATGTAGCCACGAGTGTATCAAATATGATCCTCTTAATCGCAAGCAGCCAGACTCTGGATTCCACATTGGCACAGATGGCAAGGCGCACATAGCAGAAGAGGTCGTCACCGAGATGCACAGAATCAGCGCGAATAAATGTCCATTCTCTGCCATCAAAATCGTCAAGCTTCCCGAGAAACTGGACGAGTCGCAAATGACACACAAATATGGGCAAAATGCCTTCGAGTTATTTGGTCTTCCCTTAATCAAGAAAGGGGAAATCGTAGGTATCATCGGTCGTAATGGTATTGGGAAAACAACATCGCTGAGTATCCTCTCGAATGCGCACAAACCAAATTTGGGAAATTGCAAAAAAGAAGCAACCTCAGAAGAGATTGCAAAGCGCTACGCAAAAACACAGTATGCAGAATATTTCAAAAGATTATATGACAACAAATTGAAAGTTGCGTATAAACCACAAAGAATAGAGATGTTACCGCAGCTGCACACGGGAAAAGTTATCGAGTTACTACACAGCATAGACAAGTCAGAGCAAGTAGATAAACTCCTCAAGGAACTAGACGCGACACAGCTCAAACAACGAACCTTAGCAGAACTGTCTGGTGGAGAATTGCAAAAAATAGCTATCATCGCTACGTTGTTGAAAAAAGCAGACGTCTATTACTTCGATGAACCATCATCCTTCTTGGATATCATGGCACGTATCAAGGTTGCTCGATTGATTCGTTCTCTCAAAGAGACAGGCGCATCTATCATGGTCATTGAGCACGATTTGGCAACTTTAGATTATATCTCTGATGAGATTCAGATTGTCTATGGTGAGCCAGCAGCCTATGGTGTCTTCTCGCAATCAAAAGGAGTTCGTCGTGGCATCAATGAATATTTAGACGGGTATCTCCCAGAAGACAACGTCCGTTTCCGAAGCTATGGTATAGTATTCAACAAAGCACCACCAAAGACTCTTGGGAAAAAACGCATCGTCTGTTCCTTTCCAGAGCTGGAAAAATCCTATGACACATTTCATATGAAAGTCAATAAAGGAGAGCTCACTGCTGGAGAAGTCTTGACAATCATGGGTGCAAATGGTCTGGGAAAAACAACGTTCTTGAAATTATTAGCAGGCATAGAGAAGCCAGACAAAGGAAAAATTGAAAAGATGAACATTTCCTATAAAGAGCAATATCCAAAAGCCCCAAACATCAAAGTAATAGATTATCTGCAGGAAAAAGCTGGCAGTAACTTCAGTTCTGGATGGTATAAGCAGAATGTCTTGGAGAAATTAAATTTGCATGCCTTTCTTGACCATAGTATGCGTGAGTTATCAGGTGGAGAATTGCAGAAAGTCTTCATTGCAGGAGCTCTATCAACAGACGCTCCTATAATTGCTCTAGACGAACCAAGCGCCTTCATTGACGTCGAAGATCGCTTGAAAGTGGCAGAAGTCATCAAGGAATTCACAGAGAAAAAAGGAACAGCCACCATCGTAGTAGATCACGACGTGCAGTTTATGGACTATATTACTGACACCATGTTGGTCTTCGAAGGTGTGTCTGGAAAAGAAGGTCATGTCCACGGTCCTTGTTCCAAGGAAGAAGGCATGAATCGCGTGTTAAAAATGTTAAATATCACCTATAGAAAAGATAGGCAGACTGGACGAGCTCAAATCAACAAGCCAGAATCACAGTTGGATCGAGAACAGAAGAAAGAAGGTCGTTTCTATTATGCATAAACAGAAAGTAGAGGAAAAGTTTCTTTTTCTAGAACACTTTGTTTTCACTGAACAAATAGCACAATAACAACTTCTCCAGTTCCTATATCAGAAAATAACAATTTTTTCTCAATAGTATTTATAAACCACCTCCCATCCAATATACGAGCTGTTGTGCAGTTAAAAAGGATAGTACACAATAGGTTGTGGTTTATCGAAAACCAACAAAAGAGGAAAAACGCATGCAATGTCCCTACTGTAGTCATGAAGAAACAAAAGTAGTGGATAAGCGAGAGACCGACAGTTTGGAAGTAACCAGGCGCAGACGGGAATGCTTGAAATGCGAAAAAAGATTCACAACCTATGAACGTGTGGAGATTGATCTGCGAGTCATCAAAAAAGATGGGCGTCGTGAAGCGTTCAGTCGAGACAAAGTCAAGAATGGAATCCTGAAGGCTTGTGAAAAACGACCAGTCACAGCAGAGCAAATTGAGTCAGCAATTGACAAAATTGAAGCAGCCTTACGTTCGCGTTCATCAGATGAAATTAAAAGTACCATTATTGGAGAATTGGTCAGTCGAGAATTAAAGCGACTAGACAAAGTTGCTTACATCAGGTTTGCATCTGTCTACAAAGACTTCGAAGACATCGAGTCGTTTGCAACAGAAGTACAGCAATTAGTACAACTGGAGAGGAAGAGGTGAATAGCGAATGAAAATGCAAGGTACGCGAAGCGTTGTTATCCAACAAAAAAAGATAGAAATAACAGAGAATCAACTCAAGGTCATCAAGGACAAATATTTGAAAGATTCCCCATCTGTGGAAGCTTGGTTGGAAAACATCGCAGAAAACATCGCGCTTGCAGATATCCTCTATCTTAGTGACGCTATAAGGGAAGAAGCACTCCAGGGAACTCATCACGAAATAACTACAGCAGAAGGTCCAGGTAAAGTAAAACCCAATATGATTTCATTTCATAAGGGATTAAGTCACGACCAGCGGCATCAAAATCACAGAAAGTTTATTGAGAATTTATACAGGCTAGCCAAAGAAAACAAAGAATGCGCTGAGGCAGTCAGACAGACTGCAGATCGTTTTTATAACATGATGGCAAACTGGGAGTTTTTGCCTAACTCTCCAACATTAATGAATGCTGGCAGAAGATTACAACAACTATCTGCCTGTTATGTCCTGCCAGTCGGTGATTCTATCGAAGAGATTTATCAATCGGTGAAGAATATGGCGCTGATCCATCAGAGTGGTGGTGGTACTGGTTTTGATTTCAGTCGTTTACGACCTACAAATGACGCAGTCTTTTCTACGAAAGGTATTGCTTCAGGCCCTATTTCCTTCATGAGCATTTTCGACAAATCTACTGAAGTCGTAAAACAGGGCGGGACAAGAAGAGGCGCTAATATGGGAATCATGCGCTATGACCATCCGAATGTTATGGATTTTATCCACTGCAAGAAAGACAATGGATTCTTAGAAAATTTCAATATTTCTGTTGCTATTGATCAGAAATTTATGGACGCAGTGAAGAATAGCAAAGAATATGAGCTTATCAATCCAAGAGACAAGTCTGTCGTTGCTAAAAAAAACGCTCGAGAAGTTTTCGATGCTATGTGCAAAAATGCTTGGGCAACCGGTGATCCTGGTTATGTTGTTATTGATCGTATCAACAACTCAGACTCTAACCCAACACCTGCGCAAGGCATGATTGAATCAACGAATCCTTGCGGCGAACAACCACTATTAGCATATGAGCCATGCAATCTCGGCAGCATCAACTTGTCGAAGTTTGTCTTGGAAGATGGATCAGACATGGACTGGGATCGTTTCAGAGAATGTATCCATACGTGTATGCACTTTTTAGACAATGTGATTGAAGTCAACAACTATCCCATTGAGGAGATTGAAGAAATCGCGAAAAGAAATCGTCGTGTGGGTCTTGGTGTGATGGGATGGGCAGAAAGTTTGGTAAAAATGAATTTGTCGTATAATAGCAATGAAGCCCTGCAAAAAGCAGAAGAAGTCATGTCCTTTATCAATGATGAATCCTTAAATGCTTCTTGTAATTTGGTAAAGATCCGTGGTGTCTTCCCAGGATTTACTGATTGCATCTATGACAAGAATGGAAAGTTTTTCCGTGGCCAAGATGTTAAACCAAGAAACAGCGCTAGAACAACCATTGCTCCAACAGGAACCATTGGTATTACAGCAGGCCTTCAGGGAGCAGGAATTGAACCTTTTTTTGCTATTGCATACATCAGATATAATGCGGCAGGCATTGACGCTTTGAAAGCAGGCAAAAAGCCAGCAGAAAAAGATACGTTCTTCGAGGTCAATCCTTACTTCGAGAAGGTTGCTCGTGAACATAATTACTTTGGATTGAAGAAAGAAGAGTTGTTCAAGAAGATCGATGAAAATCACAAATCAGTTCTTGGTATCAAGGAAATTCCCGAACACATCCAGAAACTATTCTTGACGTCCCATGATTTGACAGCGTTAGATCATGTTCGCACCCAGGCAGCTTTCCAAAAGTATACCAACAACGCAGTCTCCAAGACAGTCAACTTGAAGAACGAAGCGACAGTCGACGATGTCAAAGAAGTGTACTTGAAAGCGTATGAAACAGGGTGCAAGGGAGTGACTATCTATCGTGATGGCAGTAAATCCTTACAGATCTTAAACTTGTCTGAAAAGAAGACGGACGCACAAAAAGAAAAGACTGCAGAAGCAAAACGAGAAAAAAGTCAATTTGAAATGTCTTCATACTATCTCATTGACACAGGTCATGGACCCATGCATATCCATATCAATCATGATCAGCAAGGGCCAACCAAGATTTTTGCAAACATCACTCCATCAGGAACTGAAATCTCTGGTTTGACAACTGCTCTAGCTATTATCTTATCTAAATATTTGGGGTTGGGTGGAGATCCAATCAAGTTATTGAAGCATTTGAATTCCATCAAGGGAGATAGACCTTTTGGCTTTGGACCAAAGCGTGTAGACTCTATCCCTCATGGTATTGCTAAAGCTCTCCGAGATCATCTCGTGAAAACAGGAAAAATGAAGCCTTTCGACAACAATGGTCAGACTATGTTAAGTAGTCCAGAACAAAAGCCAACGCTGCCAGGCAATGGTTTGTTTGTGTTGGCTTTGCATTGCCCAAAGTGTTATTCAACCAATGTAGAAATGGTTTCTGGATGCTCAGAACCGACTTGTTTTGACTGCGGGTACAGCAAATGTTAGCTGCTATTTTCTCTTTTTTCCTTGATTTTAGACCAGAAAAAGGTTGTTTCTAAGCATATAGATATTTACTAATAAGTAGTGACAATAGCAAGATTTATAAAACCACGATTACTATGAAACAGGTATGACAAGAGTTACTAAGAGAATTCAGATGGATTTTAACGTCCGTGCTGTCGACCAACCTGGGAATACATTGCTTGGTGCTGTACGCATGAGTGCAAGAGAGGGTTTAGTCAATTGGGTATATGGAATTACAGGTATATTTTATGCGGACAAAGATGAAGGTCTTGTTGTGTTTGGTAAAGAACATCTTTTTTTCTGTGGTCTGAGAAATGATTATGACAAAAATGCACTAAGATTCAATGTACATGGAAGCGTAGCTGTTCAAGGAGAAATGCCTCTTCCAGAAAATCCTGCAAGATTCAAAGATAAAGAATTTGCTCCATCCTCTAAAGTAAGCATGAAATCTTATGAGAGTCAAAAAGAAGATATAAGATTGGGTGTGCTAAGAATACCTGTTGGGCAAATGCCTCTTGCTGACAAACAAAAAAGATTGATAGGTTTTCTGGGTGAAGAAGCAGAACAACAACTCCCAACATTGTTGGAAAATCTTGTTCGCAGAGATATTAGTGCAGAGCAACCAGGAAGGCAGATGGGTATCGCATTATTCAGCTTTCCAAATGAACTGACTGTTGCTGCGAATCAAGTAGGTTCTTATTATCTTACAAGAAAAGAAAGAGTAGAAGAGCCAGCAAAACTGTTCGATAATAGAAAGCCGAGAGTGTTTAGTTCTCCAACTGGTGGTCTTCCTGATTGGGCAAAAGACTATATGCGAAGATATAGAAGATAAAATGAGCCTCTATATAGTTTTTAACCAAATTTCATATCCTATAGGTGATGTTCTGTTAGAAGATAAAATAACATTGAGTCTTCATGAAGAAGAATATAGCCCAAGACCAATAAGAAGAGGAAATACTATTCTCCTTCCGAGATTTTATACCCTTCTTGAATGTGTGGGAACACCGCATGCATCAATAGAAAAGATAGATGAAAGCACAGCCCTTTATAGACAACTATTCGAGACTGAGGAGACAGAGATGAGAATGAAAAAATATTCTCGTTCTTGGAAATCTCTCTTTCTTAAAGAGAAAGTAGTTGAAGTAAGAAGACAGCTTCATGCAGGAGATACTTGCGGGCTTAGTTTAGGTATTCAAGGAAAACAATCAAGAGAAATAATTCTTTTGAAAAAGAGTGGGTTATTTACTGTATATCTTAGTAGCATTCCTAGAACTAATAGATATCACGATCGTCCTCATCCAGAAATGCCTTCTTTAATATAAATAGAAATGAACCGATATTCTTTTAAATAACTGTTTACAGTAAATTTTTATCACAAAAGGAGTTGATCACACTATGGTTTTAGAAGTCACAGCAGCCACGTTCCAGAAAGAGGTCCTACAGCAGCCAGCAGTTTTAGTCGATATGTGGGCAGAATGGTGCATGCCTTGCAAACGCTTAGCTCCAATTTTCGAAGAGTTAAGCAAGGAAATGAAAGAGGTTAAGTTCACGAAGCTCAACGTGGAAGAATTCCCAGAATTAGCGCAAGAGCACGGCGTCATGAATATTCCTACAATGGTAGTCTTTAAGCATGGTGAGGAAGCTGGTAGAATTGTTGGACTGATGTCGAAGGAAGATATCAAGAAGAGGATTCTAAGCTTTCTTTAACTTTATACATTTATTATTGTCTGCGCCGATTTTCTTAACCGGTTCATAATCGCAACTCCAAGTTCCTTTTCTTTAATACCTTCTACAATGATTATGTCTATTTTTTTATCGTCAAATTCTCTAAAGATTTTGAAAAGATTTTTAGCAAAAGTGGTTGGTTTTTTCCCAACAAATTGCACCTTGTGTGCTTTGTAATGGTGGTATTTATCAACAGTCATCACACCAACAACATTTCCTTCTTTAGTGTATGTAGCTACAAGCTCTTGGACCTTCTTTTTAATTTTTGTATACTCTCCTTCAACGACAATAACACATGCATTCGGGGAGTAATGTCTGTATTTCATCCCAGGTGATGTTGCTATGGCATTGTGTGTTTTATTTCTTCTTCGAGATGGATTGGTTCTAATGGTCCCCAAGACTTTTTGTAGATCTTCCAAAGTTATTCCTCCAGGCCTCAATAAAAGAGGAGGATCTGAAGTTAGGTCAAGAACAGTAGATTCAATACCTATTTTTGTTTCACCACCATCGATAATGAGATTTATTTTTCCACGGAGATCTCGCAGTACATGCTCTGCCAAGGTTGGGCTTGGCTTTCCAGAAAGATTTGCTGAGGGTGCAGCCAAAGGTATTTTTGCCTCTTTAATCAATGCCAAGGCGATCTTGTTTGAAGACATTCGTATGGCTACACTATCTAAATTTGCTGTAGTTATATTTGGAACTATATTAGATCTCTTCAAGACTAGAGTAAGTGGACCTGGCCAGAAGGTTTGCATTAATTTCTCTGCTTTTTTTGGGACTTTCTCAGCTAAGAAGTAAACATCTTTTTTATCAGAGATATGAACTATCAAAGGGTTGTCTGTCGGCCTTCCCTTGACATCAAATATTTTTTTTACAGCTTTTGCATCAAGGGCATTCGCACCCAATCCATACACTGTTTCTGTCGGAAAGGCAACTAAACCACCTCTCTTTAAAATTCTGGCTGCTATCTGGATGCTAGGTATTTCTATTTTTTTTGGATATAGTTTAATGATTCTAGTTTTCATATGTCTTTATGGATGTTGGTATGATATGTCTTTTTTAAAATTGTTTCTAGATATAATCACATGGAAAAGTGTATCAAATGTTTTCCTGCGCGAACGTTTTCGCTACAATCAAAGGAAAGAGGATAGTAGCATCGCCAAATACTTTAATGGATTGTGCACCTGGTAATATTTTACCCCAACTTACAGCTTCATCAGGTCGTGCTCCTGAATCAGAACCATCAAACTCTTGTGCCGTATTGATATACACAGCATAATCTGCGCCATTCCGCATCATATTGGAATTCAAGATGTGATGTTTCACAACGCCACCACCTAAAATAATCAGACCAGTTTTCTTTGCAGTGATAGTAATGTCGTGCAGTTTTCTAATGTCTTGTACATCATCTAGCTTGAAGTTGGGATTCTCATAGGAATAGAAGTAAAGCATATCACCCATGCTGCCATCAGTCAGTGCAGGACAAAAGACTGGAATATTATGCTTATAGGCCCAATAGTAAATAGATGCTTTATTGTTAATTGCTTTTCCTAAGAGATGAATTAACTCACTAGGAGAAAACACTTTGCCTGTGTTCTTCTGTTCTTCAGCCATGGTTTTGAGCAGAGGAATAAAAAAATCTTCAAACGCGCAATATCTAGAATTAGGAATAAAAATATTGCCTGCTCTATTGATACCTTTCTCCCGTAACTCTTTGCCAGATGCTGTAAACTCTCCAATGAAAAAAGGTTTGATACATTTGATAATATCTTCTTCAATGCCTCCAGCAGTCGTGACTATTACATCGACCAGCTTATGTTCCGCTAAAAAGCGAAAAACATCACGTAAACCAGAAGAAACCATATTAGAAGTATACCCCAAGTAAATAGTACACTTGTCTTTCCGCATCTGCTTGATCATCTCAATAGCTTTTGCTAAATGTGTCGCTTGGAAACCAGTAGTCAAATAACCTTCAAGAAGGTTGTCATAATTCACACCTTTATTGAAGTCATAGCCATGCACTTCTAGTAAGCCAACAGGGTCTGGGTTATCAGCATTTCGCAGAACGTTCTCTTTTCCAACATCTTTAGGTGTAGTTTTCATAGGACTAACTAAGAAAAAGTATATGCAAATATTAACTGGACTTTCTGACAGAATCCATGGAAATAGAGCCTTTCTGACCATTTAAAAAGGTTTCTATAAAATGCTAAATTTTACCTGGTAGAAGTAATGAAAAAAAGAAACTAGGTATTTAAAGAAAAGAAAACAAAAAAGAATATGGTCTTTACAAGCATCGTCATCTCAGGATTGCCAGGATCAGGAAAATCAACCTTAGCAACACGGCTTTCAAAGACGTATGGTTGGCCAATCCATTCTATAGGGCAATTATTCAGAGAAAAATGGAAAACACTTCATCCAAATGGCGAGATACCTTTTGAGGCATACTGGAGAAGTACAACACCAGAAGAAAATATCAGGGTAAACCAAGAATTACGGGCACTAATTGCTAAAGGACACATTATTGGTGATTCACGGTATTCTGTCTATTGCAAAGATCTCTCTTCATTGTTACTCTTTGTGACTGCACCAATAGAAATTCGTGCTACCAGAGCTTTGCATTCCGAGAAATATGCAGGACGAAGTAGAGAAGAAATAAAGAATATTTTAGAACAACGAGAGCAAGATGAGCTGGAAACAGGGCAACAGCTTTTTGAAATAGACTATCGAAATCCCGTACATTATCATCTCGTGCTAAATAGTGGGATGCTGACTGTTGAACAAGAAGTTGGTTTGGTAAAAAAACTTATGCAAAGTACATAACTAAAAGGAAAATAACACAACGAAAGCTTTTTAAGGCATTATTTGATGTCTCATCTACGCATGATCATAGCGATGACAGGTCTAAAAGGAGCAGGCAAAACAACTGTCGCTCAGTATTTACAGAAAAAAGGGTTCTCGTATTTGACTGTTCCGCATTTTTTATCAGACGAAGAATTACCGCTCAATAAGATTTCACAAGAGATGAATTATGTCCTCGAAGAAATCACAGACGTTGAGCAGATAGATTCTTTCAAAGAGAAAGATGATATTCTGCTCGTTCGTATTGATACTCCAACAGAAATTCGTGTAGAGCGCTTAACTGAACAGCAAAAGCAGCAGAATGGAAAAGAGACTTCCTATGAAGAAGTTCTAGCGTTTGAAAGAAATCTTCTCGAAGATGAAGAGCTCATTAAGCAACAATTAATGCCTGTGTTCAAGGCTGCGCAAGTAGTCATTAAAAATGATGCAGATATGGACGCCTTGCATAAAAAAGTAGATCGCATGCTTACAGACGTCAGCAAGAAATATATATTGAAAAAGCCATCAGATGATAGTCTCTATATGGAGCTTGCGCAGGTGGTTGCAAAACGTTCTCGATGCGTCAAGAGGAAAGTAGGAGCATTATTGGTGAAGGATAAGCGTATGCTTGCTATGGACTTCGATGATACCCCAAGGCATATTAAGCACTGTAATGAAAATGGCTGTCCTGCCTGTAACAAGGAAGGTATGCAGTTGCAATGCCTCTGTACTCATGCAGAAGAAAATGTCATTCTTCAGGCAGCCTATTATGGTATCAGAACACAGGATGCAACAGTGTACACAACAGATAGTCCTTGTCTCAGATGCACGCAAGTGTTGGTCAATGCAGGTATCAAAGAGCTAGTCTTCAACGAAGATGCTCCTCTCAATGAGATGACCTATGCGTTGTTGCGAGAAGCAAATGTCAGTTTAAAACCAAGGAAAATAAATTGATGGGTCTGCAGGGTTAAAATATCTTTAGAGAACTTGTTCTTCTGGTGGCAGTAATGAATTTTGAGCACCTAATGCTGCAGCAGCAAAACCAACATAAAGTGGTGAAGGATCCAAGAGTGTTGATTTGAAGCAGGGATGTGATTGTGTGGCCACAAAATAAGGATGTTGTTCTCGAGGCAATTCAATGAATTCCATCAGCTTTGTTTCATCGTCGCGTTCATGATAGCCAGAAAAAATGAGTCCTGCCTGTTCGAGTTGTCGAATAAACTGGGGATTCTGTTCATAGCGGTGGCGATGTCGTTCTAAGATCATATTATGTAATGGTGTTCTGCCTAATCTGAAAGTTTGCTCCTGTGCGCGAAGCAGGCTAAGCTGTTGTTGATCTCGCTGTAGTCGTCCCGTTCGTTGATAGAGTTCCCAAACAAGGCTATGTTCTTTGAGGGTTGCTCCATACACGCCCAACCGCATGCTGCCGCTTTTTTCTTTGATGAGGCGTTGTTCTGGGAGCATATCGATGACCGGATAAGGTGTTCTTGGGTCAACTTCTGTGGTATGTGCTCCTTGTAATCCACAGACATGTCGCGCGAATTCTATAATAGCTAATTGCATGCCATAGCATAATCCAAGAAAAGGAATCTTCTGTTCACGCGCGTACTGAATAGCCATCATCTTTCCTTCAACACCAGTCCCACCAAAACCTCCAGGAACTATGACTCCATCAAATGATTTGAGAACAGCAACGCTTGCTGGATTTTTTTCAAAGTCCTTCGCATCTAACCAAGTAATATGTACACCTGCATTGAGATAGGCTCCAGCATGTTTCAAGGCTTCATTGACAGAGATATAAGAATCAGCAATATGATAATTCCCGCTGTCGACATATTTGCAGACCATGGCGATATTGATGTTCCGCTGTGGCTGTTCTAGACGATGAGTTAATGCTTCCCAATTTCGCCAGTCCGGTGTTGTCTTCGGTTGTAACTGTAATTTTTTCAGAATCTTCTCTCCCAGATGCTCTCGTTCAAAATTGAGAGGAACGGCATACAGGGTATTTTTGATGTCTGGAGCAGAGATAACATAATCAGCGCCAATATTGGCATAGGTCTCAATTTTCTTTTTTCTCTGTTGGTCTAAAGGCTCTCTGGCTCTACATAAGATGAAGTCAGGAATAATGCCTTGTTCTGTGAGCAGTTTGATGGCGAGCTGTGTTGGCTTGGTCTTCATTTCAGGCATATGGTCAGGAATAGGTAGATAGGTTATCAGGAAGTAGAGCAAATCTCCCGGTCTCTCCCGTTCTAGGCTTTTCATGGCAAACAAAAAAGGAATATTTTCATAGTCGCCTATGGTGCCTCCAATTTCAATGAGGCAGATATCATAACCTTGACTAGCATCCAATACTCGTCTCTTAATTTCATTAGGTACATGTGGAATAAACTGTACAGTCTCCCCAAGAAAGTCCCCAGCGATTTCCTTATCAATAATGGCCTTATAGATCTGTCCAGTAGTCATGCAATTCTTCTTAGGTATGGGGGTATTCAAAAAACGCTCATAATTACCGAGGTCCTGGTCAATTTCTCCGCCATCATCAGTCACCCACACTTCACCATGTTCTGTTGGTCTGAGTGTACCGGCATTGAGATTGATATAAGGATCAATTTTCACAGCAGTAACTGAGAAACCATACATCTGAAGGATCTTAGCTATAGAAGCAGTTGCGATGCCTTTACCGACACCGCTCATGACGCCGCCGGTAACCACGATAAATTTGGTTGGGTTCATTCAATCGAAAGAAAAGGCTTATTTTTAAGCATGTGTGTGATGGAATATAGTAATTATTTTACATCGCTTCCAAAGGAATAATCCCTAAAAGTCGTAGTCCATTGCCTAAGACTATCTTGACTCCCGTGACTAAAGCCAGTCTAGCTTTTTCAAGAGCTTTATCGTCTTGGAGCACAGGATGAGACACATAGTAGCTGTTCACTTGTTGTGCTAGATCCAGGAGATATCGTGCCAGAATATGTGGTTTATATTGTTTTGTCGCATCTGTTACAACATCCCCAAAAGAGCCTAGCTGCTTGATAATCTCTTGCTCTGCTTTGTCATACAGCTTATAATCAATAGTGGTTGCAGATAATTTCTTCTTGCGTAAAATTGAGCAGAGACGTGCATGTGTATACTGTAAGTAGGGTCCAGTCTCTCCTTCAAACGAAGTAAATTTTTCAATGTCAAAAATAATATCCCGACTTCTATCATTGCAGAGATCTCCAAAAATAATAGCCCCAACGCCAACTGCTTTCGCAACTGCATCTTTATTTTTCAGTTTGGGATTCTTTTCTTGAATAATCTTCTTTGCTAGAGCAATCGTCTCATCAAGCACGTCAGCCATGAAAATCGTCTTGCCCTTTCTCGTAGAGAATTTTTTCCCATCTTCTCCCAAGTATAATCCATGATCTACATGCACACAATCTTTGTACCAGGAGTAGCCCATGAGCTCTAGAACTTTGAACAGTTGCTGGAAGTGCAGTTTTTGTTCCCCGCCAACTTCATACAGCATCTTGTCAAACTTATACGTCTTTTTCCTGTACAGTGCGGCAGCCACATCTCGAGTAAGGTATAATGTTGCTCCATCGCTTTTTCTGAGGATCGCTGGAGGCATGGTATACTTCTCTAGATTAACAATCAAAGCGCCTTCGCTGATCTCAGTAATGCCTGTTTTCTCAATGAACTCAAGAGTCTCGTCTAGACGGTCATTGTAGAAGGCTTCGCCAGAATAAGCTTCAAAAGTTACTCCCAGTAAGGCATAGATCTTTTTGAATTCTTGCAGGCTTAACTCCTTGAACTGCTTCCACAATGCCAGTGCTTCTTTGTTGCCATCCTCTAGCTTTTTAAACCATGCTCGTGCTTGGTCTTCGAGATCAGGATTTTGTTCTGCAGCGTCATGGAATTTGACGTAGAGGTCTAGAAGGTAGTTGATAGGATCCTTATCTAATCTCTTCTTGTCACCCCACTTCTTGTAAGCTACAATTAATTTGCCAAACTGTGTTCCCCAGTCTCCGAGATGATTAATTCTAACAACTTTGTAGCTTTGATATGTCAGTAAATTTCTTAATGCATTGCCAATAATCGTTGATCGTAAATGACCAATGCCAAAAGGTTTAGCAATATTAGGAGAAGACATATCAATAACTATGGTTTTTCCTTTGCCTGTAGTAGATTGTCCATACTTCTGTTGCTGTTTGAGGACGTTAGTAAGAACATCTTTGGTCAACTGCTCTTTCTTGATAAAGAAATTTAAATAAGCGCCTTTGGCATCAATCTTATCCAAAAAAGGTGCTTTCAGCTTCTTGCTCAGTTCTTGTGCTATTTGGTTCGGATTTTTCTTCAATTCCTTTGCTAGAGAGAAGCAAGGAAACGCATAGTCTCCAAGAGAAGGGTCTGGAGGGATTTCTAGAAGATCGAAAACATCCTTGTTAAGCTCTTTTTTTAAGAGGTCTGCTAGTACTATCTTAAAATCCATAATGCAAAAGAGAAAGAAAAGCTATTTAAAGCAATATTCTACTTTAATATATATGTTAGATTATACTAATGAAGATGACCGAGGATTTTGGAATGTTCTTTGGAGTGATTTTGTAACTACACCCCGCTCTGGAGAAAATCTCTGGGAGCAAGCATATTGTCAAGAGTGGTTAAGAAAACAAGGGTATACGATAACAGAAAAGCCTAGAGGTATAGTGGCTTTCCGCCTTCATCCCGATGCTACTGAAGAAAGATTCTATATAGGTCTTATGCTAAAAGGAAAAAAATACAGATGTACTGCTTTCAAAATATTTTCAAGAAAAAGTCAGATCCCGCAAAAAGAGAGTATAGACTTTGCAGGACTCGAAAGTTATATTAAAGTTGCTATGGAAAATCAATAAGAAAAAAAGAAAAGATTATTTGAGTGTGTTTAAGACCTTAGTGCCGTCTTCCATGTCTTGCCAGTTGTTCTCAAACATATGTTCCATGGCTGAAGCAAAATAAGGTGTATTCACCCATACTCCAACATCGTAGGTAGGATGGACATCATCGTCATTCAAGACCATGAACATCAATTCCTTGCCGTCAACGATACAGAAACGTGCATTGATGTCTTTGGCATGTTTCACGTCAGCAACTTTCTGGATGTCTTGGACAGCAGCAGCGCTTTCTTTGGTGATCGGTGCAGCAATCTTAATCTTGACGCCTTTCTTCTTGAGTCGTTCCAATTCAGGTTTCAATGCTTCTACTTTGCGCATCAAGCCTTTCGACGTAGTCATGATCACGACAGATTTCTGCGCTCCTTTGATCATGGTTTCTAAGTGCGTGTAGATGTTATGTCTGCCACGGATAGCGCCAGATAAGTCTGAAGGTTCGATGAACTCAATACCTGTTTTGTGTAAGGTGTTTAATTCTGATAACACATCGCCACCGCGTAGTTCTTCCAAACGTTTGACTCGTACTTGTGCACCATTGACAAAATACTTCTTCACACGTTCAACAACTTCCTTAGGCTCAACAGCGATATAGCGAATAGGCTTACCAAGTTTTGTAATGATAAATCCTTTCTTCTCTAAGCTTTCTAAAACATCATAAGCTCTAGATCTAGGCACATTGCCAATTTCTGATAATTCTCCAGCAGTAGAAACCCCTCGAGACAATAATGCAGTCCAGATGCGAACTTCATATAAATTGAGTCCAAAAAGATTGCGGAGTTTGTTTAAAAAATCCTCCTTTACAATCATACAAGCAACCTCCTAGGTTTACATCCCTCTTTTTTTTCATGCAACAAGGACAAGTACTGACGAACGAGTACTCAACCTTATGTCGTAATGACAGAGTGATAGTATTTATCGCCAGTATATAAACATTATTATTGTTCAGTCGTCATATTCTATACCGAAGTGGTAGTGATTTATGCTGGGGAAGGGACAAAAATATCTTTCGTTTTTCGAAAATATCGTAAATATGTTGCTAAAATGATACATGAACAAAAATATGCTGTAGGAAGAAGCAATCTATTCGAATAAGGTGTAAGAGTTGCGATAAAAGAACAGAAGATTATACTAAGAGTTTCTCCTCATGATTAAGCATGCAGCAAGGAGGCAAGAGTACAGAAAAGTATATAAAGAAGTATACTTTTTAGTATATCTCTAAGAACTGTGGTTATAGGCAAGATAAGCATAAAACCAACTGATCACTATTTGCTGTATCATGCTGATGTCAGCTGGGATTTGGTTATTAAAACAATCTTGTCGCCAACGAAAACAAGAATCAACAAAAGAAAAGGAAAAGATCGATACACTTACATAAAATATTTCAAAGAATTCACTATCGAGTTGCATGTGAAAAAAGATCTTATAGAAGACATCATTTGGGTAATAAATGCATTCAAAATGGAAAGATGATCATGAAATGTCCTAAATGTAAAACACCGATGAAAGAAACAACCTTTGACATAGGATATAATCTAGAAGTAAACTCTTTGCATTGTGCATACTGTGGGTTTAATATAACTGAAGAGCAAGCATTGGAAAAAGTAATACATATGCTTCAAGAGCAGATGGCAAAAGAAGTCAAAGTGATAGAAATAGGTACAGGTCTAGGAATCCGCTTCCCTAACGAAATAGTCAAACATTTTAAATTAAAAAAAGGTGAAGAGATCTTAGTCAAACCAGAAAAAGATGGTCTAAAACTGATTCCAGCGCAATAAATTAAATTGCAGGTTTCTTCCCTTTCTGCACTTTGAATATCCGTTCAATATCATCTATAGTATTAACATCATCAACTTTTTTTTCATCAACACGTAATCGTTTGAATCGAGGGAATCGCAAAGCATAGCCAGACGTGTACGTCGGACTTCTCTGGACTTCTTCATACGCCACTTCAACAACAATCTTTGGTTTGACCACAACATCTCGCCCTTTTGTTTCCTTGATCAAAGGTTTCAAGAGTTTTGTCAATGCCTCAAACGTAACTCCTTCTTCCTCTTTTTCTTTCACACCAGTGCTGACTCTGCCAACTTCCAGTAAATTGCCCTCTTCATCTTGGCATGCAATCACATACGAAGAGAGGGTTGCTGCGCGTTTCCCTTCGCCATAGGAAGCACCAACAATCACTAAGTCTAATGGTTCCAACACTGGTTTCAATTTGCACCAACCGCCAACATAACGTCCAGGCCTATAACATGCATCAATTTTCTTAATCATCAACCCTTCATTGCCTTTCGCTAGTGATTCATCATAGAACTTCTGTGCTTCCTCAACAGAATCTGTGATTAATTTTTCCGTGAGCTTCAACTGCTTTGGGGTGTTCTTGACAATCTTTTCCAACAATGCTCGTCGTTCTGACAGAGGTGCATCCATCAAAGTCTTCCCCTCATAGTACATAATATCAAATACGTTCACTTCAACAGGGAGTTTTCTTGCGAGTTGTTCGATATCATATTTTCTTTTGATTCTTTGAGAGATATTCTGAAAAGGCAAATGCTTGCCAGTCTTCGGATCAAACCCGACAGCTTCACAATCAACGATAAAGCTGTCTCCTGTGATATAATTTTTTACATAATCGATGACTTCAGGAAACTGTTGTGTTACATGCTCCATACTTCGGGTAAACAGCATGATATTTTTTTTGTGTTTATGGATCTGCAAGCGAAAGCCGTCCAATTTATATTCGAATTGCGCAGGTTTTCCTAACTCTTCAAACGATTGGGTGACATTATTGACTAAAATAGCCAGCATGGCATTTAAAGGCCTTCCAGGTTCTAAATGAACGCTTTTGAGTTTTTTCTCTTTCGCCAGTCTCGCGACTTCTCCGTAGTCTGCCAAAATGTCCGCGGCGTGTTCAATCTCATCAACAGTATGTCCAGTTGCCTGACTGATGCTATCACGCAAAATACCTGCTGCGATGCCTACACGTAATTCTTCTAGCACAGTTCTAGCGATAAATCGTGCCTCATCGCTCGAAGCAGAGGTCAACAATTCAGCAACTAGTCCTATTTTCTTGTCAACTGTGCCTACTCCTTCTAAGGTTGCTAGTTTGCGAATGTTATTGATGACTTTTTGGACAGTTAATTCCTGCTTCACTAGAGTAGCTTGACTTTTTTTGCCGAGTAAGTCGCTGGCAACAATGCCTAAATCTCCTTTCTTGCTCCACAGATGTTCAACCTTATCAACAGAAGTTCCAGAAGCAACGCTAATCACTTTCAGCATCGATCTTGAGCTAAAGCCTATCTTTCGTTCATCCCAGGGAGGAAATACTTTTCCCTGCACTAAATAGACGACGTCTTTGATGGTTTCTTTCGGTACTTCTTTGAGGAAGTCTGCAATCAGTTTGGTTTTCTCTAGTCGTTTTGTCGTCTTTTCCAGAGAGAGATAAAGATCAACCAGTTGTTGATAGTGCATAAGAAAAGAACAAGAAATGTGTTATATATAGGTTTTGCTACAGACACAGACATTTATTGCCCAATCTGGATCCGGTTTGTCTGCAGCGCAGTCCTTTAGCACAGTAACCATAGCCCTCTTTTGCTGTACAGTCAAGCAAGTCTTTCGTCTCTCCATATTTGCCGCACACTCGTCCCCAAGTTAAGTCTCCTACAGGGTCTTGTGGTGGTTCAGGTTGTGTAAAGCGATAGGGAAGTCGATGGCCTGGAAAAGGAACGCGTCTTTCTTGTTGAGGTACATGCATGCCATAAGCAAAATAACTTAAGAGGAGAATGATGAAGACAACTAAGAAAAACAAACGATGCTTAGTAAAGGGGTGTTGTTCCATAGTATTTGGAAAGAAGTTGATATTTTTATACATATCGTTTATAATAACAATCTTTTTATAGAGACAGAATGTGAACTGGTATATGGACTTGGATCGTTGCTTAGTCGAAAAGAGGAGTTGTAAATCCTATTTGGATAAGCAAGTCCCTATTGAGTTGATAGGTGAGATGCTCAAGGCAGGAACATATGCTCCTTCTGCAGGTAATCTGCAAAATTGGAATTTTATTGTTGTCCGCGACCAGCAAAAGCGATATGAAATTGCAGCTGCTTGCCATAAGCAAGACTGGATGCGTGGTGCTCCAGTGCATATAGTCGTCTGCAACGATATAAAAAAAGTGACTGATATGTTTCAGCGCAAAGGAAAATTGTATGCGACACAAGCCTGTGCCATCGCAGGGCAAGACATTATGCTCAAAGCGACAGATGTTGGATTATATAGTTGCTGGGTAGGGTCATTTGATGAATATGCTATTACTAGAATCTTGAAACTCCCAGATAATATTATTCCAGAGATGATCATCACAGTCGGATATAGTGATCAGATGGAGCAAGGTCTAGAGAGAATTCCTGTGGATAAAGTGACCTTTTTTGAAGAGCACGGAAAAAACGTCGTGGAAAAATCCTTCTTTCCTTTAAGCAAGTATGGCCAGAATATCGGTAAAGTCTTGGAACGGGCAACTGGTCCTTCTGCACAACAGCAAGAGTCAGCAGAACAGCCGCAAAGCTCCTTCGGAAGAATTAAAAACTGGTTGAAAGGTCGATAGTTCATTGGGGCTGTGGGCTAACCTGGTATGCTTCAGCCATGGGGTGGCTGCGATCTCGGTTCAAATCCGAGCAGTCCCATGTTAAATGAAGGAGTGGATGCATAATGGACCATCTAGCGATTCTCAAGAAAAAGTGGTTAGAGAAAATTCTTTCTGGTGAAAAGACGATTGAATCCCGCTGGTACAAGCAAAGAAGAACTCCATATCAGAAGATTGCCAAAGGAGATGTAATTTACTTCAAAGAAGCTGGCAAGCCAGTCACTGCTAGAGCGACAGTCCAAGAGGCTCTCTTTTTCGATATGCTCACAGAAGAAAAAATCAGAAACATCCTTACAAGATATGGAAAACAGATTAATATGAATCTAGGGGTGATTCCAAAGCTATTAGATAAGAAATACTGCACCTTAGTAGTCTTGGAGAATGTTGAAAAGATACAGCCGTTTGCTATTAACAAGAAAGGTTATGGTGTGCAAGCTGCTTGGATCACAGTAGAAAACATCGAAACAATAAAACATAGTTTTTAACTTTTAATCCCATACATAGCTAGAGCTTGCTGAGTATTTCCAGCTTGCAGTGCTGCAAAAGCACGTTCCCAATGACAAATCCTTTCATAAGTTCTAAATGATGGGTCATAAAGTGTTGATGCTCTAAAAGTAACAATATCTTTGGGAGAACAACCTGCTTGTTGCAGTCCAACAACTGTATTTTCTATTGCTTGAGGGTCTGTTGGTTCTGCCCAACCTGTATGTACTTCGTCATCAAGAGTCATGAGCAGGAGCAAGAATGTCTAGCTTATATAATTTTATGGTTTCTAATTGTTATATTTAGAATCATAGACTCATTGTCGTTAAAAAAGAAAAAAAAGCCGATGCCCGTTTTAGAAAGAGATGGGCATCAGCAAGAGTCAAAGGGCAGAGATTTGGGGGGTTGCCCTTGATCGTGAAGTCTCAACCTCAAAAGATACGTTGTCGTGGCTTGTTGACAGGCACCGAAGTACCGATCATGTCGATACCTAAGTCGTCACCCATAGCCATCTCTTTTGCTGCTGATTGTTTCTTGGATGTAGTTCGTCCCATCACATAGGGTGAAGTAACACCAGTCATGATGGTCATAACTCTGACACGTCCATCCATCTTCGGGTCAATTCGTGCTCCCAAGATGACGTTCGCGTCCGCATCCATAGATTCGGTGATAAGCTCACCAATTTTGTTCACTTCGTCGAGCGTTAAGTCTTGTCCGCCTGAAATGTGGATCAAAGCACCAGTAGCACCTTGATAGCTGACATCTAAGAGTGGATTAGTCAATGCTCTGCGTGTAGCTTCTTCAACACGTGCATCTGTGTCGCTTTCGCCAATGCCGATAACTGCTACATCACCATTGGTCATGATAGCTCTGACATCAGCGTAGTCTAGGTTGACTAAGGAAGGTACTGCGATAGTTTCAACAATACCTTTGATCATCGTAGACACTAATTCATTCGCAACTGCAAATGCTTGTTGGATAGGCAAGTTACCTGCGATTTGTACTAGTCGGTTGTTGTCAATGACAATGACAGTGTCGCAAGCTTCTCGTAATTGCTGGAGTCCAAATTCAGCTTTGTCTACTCGAGCGCGTTCAATGTCGAATGGCATGGTGACTGTGCCGATAACAATAGCACCGGATTCTCTTGCTAGTCCAGCTACCACTGGAGCAGAACCTGTTCCTGTACCGCCACCTAAGCCAGCACAGATGAAAGCCATATCACAATCTTTTAAGAGTCCTTTGAGTTCATGCAGACTTTCTTTAGCTGCTTCAGTTCCCTTTTGCGGATAACCTCCACAGCCTAGTCCTCTGGTTAATTCTCTACCGATGAGGACTTTATGATCTGCATCAGTAATATTCAAGTGTTGTAAATCAGTGTTAATAGCCATGATTTTTGCGCCACTAATACCTTTTTTATGGAGCCATGAAACCATATTGTTTCCGCCACCACCACATCCAATAACTGATATATTTGCTTGACCTACTTTGAGGCCGTCTATGTTCGAAGGCATGCCCTTCATTGCATCTGAAATGAGACTTTCCATGTTGTTTTCCCCCTGATCCCCAGTTGTTTTGTTTGTTTCCTTTGGTTTTTGATATTGGTTTTGTATATTCTCGATCACCATAATATTTATATGGTAGTTGAGTATGATACCATCTAGAAGACAAAAAACTTATTGATTCGTGATATAAGTTGTTGTGTTGAGAAACGCTGTTTTCACTAAGAACTGAGAAACGCCAATTTCGATGTTCACGATTAATACTAAGTTTCAACCGCCAAGTTGAACTTGAAATGTTTTGATTTTTCCCGCCAAGGATGAAATCAAACTGTAATTCTTTTTTATACTCTTATGACCTATATAAACATTATTTTACTCTGATGGCTATATTCCACTATATAAATCATTAAAGAGAATGCGTTCTTGCTATACCTTATGCCAAAAAAAGACGGTTTTAAGACAGGTGATGCTGTTCTGCTCACAACTAAGGAGAAGCAATATGCAGGCATAATAATGCCCTCTCCAGATGCAAAGAATCTTGTGCTGAAATTGAAATCAGGATACAACATAGTGCTCAATAAAAAAACAATTATCGCCATTAAAAAAGAAAAAGCTGCTCCAGTGTCTGCAACAACGAAGTTGCCTCCAATGCAACCAAGACCAGGATTGAAGACCGTTGCCATCTTGCATACCGGCGGTACCATTGCTTCTGAAATCGATTACCAGACTGGTGCTGTTGTTCCTCGGTTTACTCCAGAAGAGCTCATGGCAAAATATCCGCAGCTTAGTAGCGTTGCAAACATTCGTTCTCGTCTCATTCGGAATATGTTCTCAGAAGATATGCGCTTCGCTCATTATAATATCTTAGCCAAAGAAATCCAGAAAGAGATCAAAGAAGGTGTTGATGGTATTATCATTACGCACGGTACAGACACTATTGCTTATACAGCAGCAGCCTTGTCCTTTGCCCTAGAACACTTGCCTATTCCAGTCATCTTAGTGGGCAGTCAACGTTCGTCAGATCGCGGCAGTTCAGATGCAGCATTAAATTTGTTGTCAGCGCTTCGCTTCATGACACAGTCAGACTTTGGAGAAGTGGGCGTCTGCATGCACGAAACCAGTAGCGATGAATCCTGTGTTCTGCTGCCAGCAACCAAAACCAGAAAAATGCATTCCAGCAGAAGAGATGCATTTAAGGCAGTCAATGCTCGGCCATTCGCTCGGATCACGAAAGAGGGAAAAATCACCTGGATCAATCAGCATTATAAAAAAGTCGACAAATCCAGAAAACTCGCGCTCAAATTGTTTAAGGAAGATCTCAAGATTGGTATGCTCAAAGTGCATCCAAATATGTTTGCGAAAGAATTTGAACCTTATGTAACATTCAATGGATTAGTTCTTGAAGGTACTGGATTAGGTCATGCACCCATCAATGTGATCGACAAAGAGACCAAGGAGCATGAAAAGATCCTCAAGACGTTGGAAAAGATTGCTAAGAAGATTCCAGTAGTGATGGCATCACAAGCGTTCTTCGGAAGAATCAATATGAATGTTTATGCTACTGGTCGTATGCTCAAAGAGATAGGTGTGTTAGGTGATTATAACGACATGATTCCAGAGACAGCGTTCATCAAGTTGGCCTGGGTCATCAGCAATTATCCAAAGACGCAGGTAGCAACCATCATGCATGAAGATATTCGCGGTGAAATAACAAAGCGATCAGCACATGAAGATTTTTTGTAAAAGAGGAATACAGTAAATATGAAAAAAGATATCTATTATGTTAAGTCTCTAGAAGAAGATTTTGCAACAAAAACTCTGAAGGGTAAAAAGAAAGTTACCTATCAAACTGTTTATGATATTATAAGAACAAAAACTATTAAACTGAATACAAAAAGTTTTGGAAGAAAAAGAAGACTTTCCTGCACAATATTGCATGAGAATTATACAAAAACCTATCGGCCTCATGGAATCATATTCCAGACACAAGAAAAACCAGATTATATTATCCCTTTCGATATCGTATTATTGAGCAGTACAGACAATATCATTGTTCATTATTATCGTATAAAGGATAAGCTCCATGTATATTACAATCAGGACTTAATTAAAGGGTTCGAGAAATTTATTTTCAAGAGTTTTGATAAAATGATCAAAAGATACCCCTCACCAATTTCTGCATGGCGTGAGGTAAACAAATTCAGAGAGGCCCATGGATATAAGAAGCTCAAGAAGCAAAAATATAGACTAGTAGAATATAATGAAGTTGTATTCCATAAACCCATAAGAATAAGACCAATTGCTATCTATGGATATAGGAAAGAGACAAGAAAGCATGCTAGGGAATTAGGTCTCCCTTGTTTCAGGTCTGCTAAAGAGTTTTATAAAAAGCTGAAAAAGAAATAAATAGAGGAAAAAAAGAAAACATGCACAAAAGAGGGCAGATTTATTTATTGGCGGCATTGATTCTAGGGCTCGTCATCTCTCTCTTAGTCGCAGAAACCAATAAGGTGCGAGAGACAGTCATTGATGATGACTTCGAAGCATTGGCAAAGAATTATGAGGTGGAAAGTGCAAAATTTATGAATCAGTTATTGGAGCAGGGAAGCACAGATGTCGTGAATGCATTTCTCAAATTCACCATAGTCTTTTCCTCGTATGCAAAAACAAAGAATCCTGAATTTGGTGTGATCTATGCATTCATGTATAATGGTCAGGTGCACATCGGTAATTATCTCGATAGGCCAATGAGGGTCAGAGATGCTCCGCCAGGAAGAGAGCAATTGGCTGGCTGTTATCAGCAATTAAGAACGAATGTTGTTATTGGAGGCATGCGTATGGATATTAGTGGAGTTTCCACAGGTGCATTCACCAATTGCTTGCTCAGTATGCCTGCCCCCCCGCTTAATCGTCTGAAATTCTTGATTGAGAATGTGGAATATGAAGTCGAGCTTGAACCTGCCCGTCCTGAAATCATCATTGTCAGTCGTGAAGAAATCGACAACCAGAGAAAAGTCTATGTAAAAGGTAATTTTAAGAAGGGGAGAAATAATTAAGTCTCATGGAAAATAATGTTGAAATAAAGAAGTTTCAAAACAAAACAACATTCTTTAACTATATTCAAGAGAAATTTAAGGAGAGCAAAGTTATTCTCGTTCATGGATCTACAGCGTACAAACCAGTAAAGAATTTTTCAGATTTTGACATTGAAATATATGGGGGATCTATTAAGAAGCCTTATTATGAGTTAGTATTTGTTAACAATAAGCCTGCGCTTCTTACGGTATACTTTTATAAATATCAGAATGGAAAGAAGAAACTTCCTCCACAGAAGATACGACTTATAAAGGGAGAATTTACTGATACCATTGAAAACAGAAAACCACACACTCTGTATTCGGAGGGGGTATACAACTTACAGGAAAGAATAAAAAGAGAGTGTCAATTAATAACAGATTTTTGCTTTAAGTATTTTCGTTCAAAAGAAAGACTATACTTGAAGTATGTACAGAAAAGAATAAAGTAAACCAAATATAAAACAAGGTCATTTTAAGCAACTTGTTTAATTACTGCTTTCGGAGATTGCTCTCGACGTGTCAATGCTTCAAGAATTAAATGATCATACAACTTCATCAATTGTTGTGCAACAAAACTCTCTTGATTAATTTTGTATAGTGTCGCTCTACCTATTTTACGGGTCTTGATAATAACTTCTTTCTTAGCCAAATTAGGAACCAAACTATTTAAAGTTCCCCACAGCTAACCCGAGCATTGAGGAGATCAGTGAGCATATAGTCAAATTCACGTCCTTCTATGAAGTGTTGCAGTATCCGCATACGTGGAGTATCTCCCACATAGTCCAGAAAGATGGATGTTTCTTTAGTCATAGAGGTGTAGTAATCATGTAGCCTTTAAATCTTTGGTATACTATTGAGAAAGAACAAGAGAAGAGAGAACCGTAGTCTTTATATATATGTATAATCATATGAATACTATGGCAAAAACAATCATGGTATCCAATGAGGCGTATGAAGAATTAAAGTCAAGAAAAGCAGAGCGTAGCTTTAGTGAACTGATTATGGATATGCTTCACGCCAAGAAAAACAAAACAGGCGCAGGATTAAAATCGTGTTTGGGATTGCTCAAGAAAGATAAGGAATTTGAAACTATAGAAAAATCACTGGAAAAAGGATGGAAAGGATGGAGCAAAAAGTATGCTTAGACACAGATACTGTGATTGCTCTGCTCAATAATGAAGAAAGAGCGGCAAATCTCACCGATAAAATTGCGCAGAGTACAGTATGTATAACTACTATTACACTCTTTGAGCTGCTCTTGAGAAAAACGAATTTACAGGCAATAGAAACATTTAGAGATAAAGTATATATTCTTGATTTCGATGAAGATTCTGCCAGAAAAGCAAGTCTTCTTTTTAAAGAACTGCAAAGCAAAGGAAGAATGACGGATATTCGTGATGTCTTTATTGCTGCTATTTGTATTATCAATGGATGTGCTCTCGCTACATTTAATAAAAAGCATTTTGAATACATAGAGGACATGGTTTTGTTCTAAGACCAGTTCAGAAAAACAACAAATAACTATTGAGAAGATAAAGAGAAAATTGTTAAAATCCTAAATCCTGTCTTGTATATCTCTTCCTAGCTGTATTTTTTTCAAATTGCAGCAAGCGTTGGTAAATCTTCGAGTCTCTAAGAACAGTTAATTCACGCTTCATTTGTTCAAATTCTTGTTTAGGTCTAGTAATCGTTTCCATAGCTACCTATAACTTCAGATTATTTAAATAGCTTTCTATAGGATTTAAGATGTGTAGGGCACCAGAAAGAAGCACCTTTAAAAAGGTCAACAGCATCACTAAACCATGCACAAAAGAGGGGATGGTCAGTTAATCTCTTGGGTTCTTTTAGTGGGTTTTGTCGTAGGTCTTGCAGCTATAGTTACCATGTGGGTCAAAGATCGCGCAGAATCAACCACACAGCAGCAAATTGACCAGGCAGAACAGGAGCTTCGCTGCGCGGAAACTGCTATCAACGTTGCCATGGATTGTCCGACTGCGCCAAGGGATATGCAAGTGACAAATACAGGGAAATTTACCATACAAAAACTAAAAATAAGGCAATTGGATCAAACAACACAGCAGATAGTTATTGAAGATGTGGTGCAGGTGATTGGTCCGCAAACACCGCCACAAACGGTAAGTTTAAATACAAATATTGACCCTCTACAGGAGTTCGATATCATTCCCATTATCATAATCAATGAAAAAGAGGTCGTCTGTGCAACACGGAAAATCACATACCACTGTTAGCGGAAAACGAGGTATTTCTCCGTTAATCGCTAGTGTTCTAGTGATTGGTATGGTTGTGGTCACAGCTTCCATTGTCTTCTTCTGGGGTAAAGGCTTTACAGAAGAGGTCATCCAGAAGGAAGGTGCTATTTCCCAGCAGCGATTGAATTGTGCTACTGATGTCAAGATTAATGTAGTCAGTGAGACCAGTAATCAGCTCATAGTGGAAAATGCCGGTAGCGGTCGCATTGACGCATTTAGTTTGGTAGTCAATGGTGTTGCGAGTGAGGAAGTAGTAGCTCTTGAGCCAGGAAACACCGTTCCTCTGAGTCACATCGCTACCACAGGTGAGAAGGTAGATGTCGTTCCAAAGATTAAGGTCGGAGCTGGATTGTTCCAGCCATGTTCCAGTCAAAAGGTAACCTATAAAATAATTTAAAGGAAGTGAGAACACATGATGAACAACAAAGGTATTTCGCCATTGATCGCTACAGTTTTGATCATAGGATTCACTATTGCTCTGGGAGCCATGATTATCACCTGGGGTACAGATTTTTTCAGAAGCACTACGGAGAAAGTAGACAAAGATCGAGAAAATGCATTGCTCTGTACCAGTCAACTAGACTTCCAGTTGAAAGTGAACTGTGCCAGCGGAAAAGTCATGGTGGAAAATCGTGGTCAGATAGATATTATCGGAATGAAATTACGTTCTCATAAACGAGCAGACGGCACAGTTACTGTCCAAGATATCAATCAAAGTATCAGTGCATTCGGTATAATACCTGTTGATGTGACTAACTTGAATGACCTAAGCAAGGTCGATGCCATTGCTACAGTCAAAGCTACTGATGGCACTGATGTTGTTTGTAACAATGCCCGTCGTGAAGCTACAGTTCCAGTTCCTTGTGGCCCATAACTCGTGATGAAAGCGAAGAAAGGTGACATCTGGGTTTCTGCAGTACTCTATTTAACACTAGGAGTCATAGCCATTGCTTTAATTCTTGGCGCGGCTATCCCTTTAATTAACAAGATAAAAGATCGTAACACAGTCGCGCAAACCAAGGACGTCTTGTTCACGTTAGATGAAACCATCAGAAAAGTAGCGAATGAAGGTCCAGGATCACAACGGGAATTGTCTCCCTTCACGATTGGCGCTGGAAAATTGATTGTAGATCAAGATAATGATCTCATCAAATGGGAGATGGAGACTGAAGCGCTCATACAAGAGCCGAATACAGTGTTAAAGGAAGGAGTGCTAAATCTCGAGCTCCAAGAGTCCAGAACTGAAGGAAAATACACTATGAGCATTACAGATAGATACACAAACATTGATGTCAACTTAACCTCCAAGTTAAACAATCCCTTTACAGGAAAATTCTCTGTTATAGTTCGTCACTCCGGTCGTTTCCCAGGTGACAAGCCAGAAATAGAGATCCACATCAACTAGCTTTAAATAATCGTTCTGTAGAGAGTTCATGGATGTTACAGCAATTGAAAGAAGAGCTGCAAAAACTGGCAACACCGCAACGTGCAAAAGTATCAGCTAGTTTTTTCAAGACAGGCAAAGGGCAGTATAGTGAAGGTGATATCTTCATAGGTGTTACAGTTCCAGACACCAGAAAAATTGCTAGAAAATATCTTAATATTCCTTTTCCAGACATCACGGCTTTATTGGAAAGCAAAATCCATGAACATCGCTTAATCGCTTTACTGCTATTAGTAGAACGTTTCAAAAAAGCAGATCAGAAAACAAAAACAGATATCTACAACTTCTATCTCAAGCACACAAAATATGTCAACAACTGGGACTTGGTAGATTTGTCAGCAAATTATATTATAGGTAGTTATTTGTTCGACAAAGACAAAGCATTGCTCTATCAATTGGCAAAATCACACAATCTTTGGGAGCGAAGAATTGCCATCATTGCAACCTTTGATTTCATCAGAAAAAACCAGTTCGAAGACACGTTCAAGTTGGCGGAACTCTTGCTCAAAGATAACCACGATTTGATGCACAAGGCTGTCGGCTGGATGTTAAGAGAAGTAGGCAAAAAAGACCAGAAAGCGTTAGAAGTATTTCTCAAAAAGCATGCTAAACAGATGCCAAGAACCATGCTAAGATACGCCATTGAGCGCTTTAATAAGGAAAAAAAGAAATATTATATGCAGAAGTAAAAAATAAATAGCTCACAACATCGTTTTTATAGTTTTACAATTTCGCCTTTCTGTACTGCAAACATAGCTGTCGGTAACAGCGTTCTATGATCTGGTGTGATTTCAATCTGTCCAGAGACTCCAATATATCCTTGGAATTGTTCCATCTTCTTGATTACTTCTTCTTTATTTTTGGTATCTTTTAGCAATTGAAGAAGGATCATGGTGGCATCATAGGCTTGCCCTGCAGGTATACCTGGTTTTTGTCCATAGCGTTCTTCAAATTTTGTTATGAAAGCATCAGCATAAAAGCCAGGAGCTATAAATTGAATGCCATCTGAAAATTCCTTTGTTTCGCCTGCTAGATAGGAGTCTACCTCAATACCAAAAAGTTTTCCTTGATAATTCAATTCCTTTATTGTTTTTGTAGCGTAAATAAATTGATAATAAGTTCCTAAAAAGATTGCTTCTGGATCTTCATCGAGAATTTTTGCGATGCTTGTTTTTACATCAGTCGCATCTGTTTGAACTATCTCTTTAGCTACAATGGTTCCACCCAATTCCTCAAATCTAGCAGCAAATGCATCAGACACTTCATGTTCCCAATTATCTAAGGTGCCTAGTACTCCTACTTCTCTTATGCCTTCATTAAACACATACTCTGCCATCTGTTCTGCTTCAAGAGTTGCATCCATCCAAATCATAAGGGGATTTCGCGGATTAGGTCTATTTGTAACAGGAGCATAACTTGGAGCTATAACTGGTATTTTATCTTCATCTACTAACGGTGCAATAACAGCTACTTCACTTTGCATGAGAGGTCCTAGTATTGCATCAACGCGGTCAATGGTTTTGAGTTTTTGATAACTGCTTAAGGCTTTTTTATTATCTCCTTGTGAATCTTCAAAGATGATGTTTATGGTTGCATCATTATTTTCAGCTACAGCTAGTTCAATACCTTTTTTTGCATTTTCACCCCATGCTGCGGCATCTCCAGATAAAATAACAATAGCGCCTATGGTGGTAATCTCTTTTTTATCACTTTTCTTATTTAAGAACGAAAGGACAGTTATAAGAAGAATGAAGATTACGAAAACAGCAGTTAATCCCCTTATGACTTTATGCATCTGTTTTTAGCCTATTTTATACATTTTAAATCTTGTCTTTTGATTGGCTGTGCAAAGCCGTCTAGTGAAAAACCTTTATATAGGATGGAATGCTTGCAAAATCAGAGTCTCAGGGGGGATGTGTACATGAATACATGGGCAAGAAAAGGTCAAGTCAAATGGCTAGTTATTGGCGGTATTATTGCTATTCTGATTATTGCTTTGGTAGTCATTGTTGGAAATAACAAAGGAGAAACAGTCTCAACTACTTCAGAAGGATCAATAAAGATTGGATTTCTCGGTCCATTAACAGGTGATGCTGCTAATCTTGGTGTCAATGCACAAAAAGGTGTGCAACTTGCAGTGCAGGAAATTAATGCTGCAGGTGGTATCAACGGAAGAAATATTGAAGTAACTTATGAAGATGGAAAATGTAATGCTAAAGATGCTGCAACAGCAGGAAATAAATTAATCAATTTTGATAAAGTGACTGCAATTATAGGTGGTTTGTGTTCCTCAGAAACTATCGCAGTTGCTCCGGTAGCAGAACAGCAGAAAGTGATTATGTTTTCAGGATGTTCTTCAAATCCTTCGATTACAACTATTGGTGACTATATATTTAGAGATTATCCTTCAGATGCATTCCAAGGAGTATATGCTGCAGGTATAGCAAAAGACCAACTCAAAGCAAAGAATGCTGCAATCTTATACTGCTTGAGTGATTGGTGTGTCGCTATCAAAGACGTGTTCAAGAAAACATTTACAGCTGGCGGTGGATCCATAGTAGTGGAAGAAGGCTATGAACAAACTACCAACGATCTCAAGACACAGCTGACCAAAATTAAGGAAAAAGATCCAGATATGGTTTACTTTGTAGGGTACACTGAAGCATCCATCATTGGTATCAAGCAGATGAAAGAGCTCGGTATGGATGTGCCAGCACTCGGTGGAGATGCTTGGGATGATACCAAGATTTGGACTGAAACTGGTGCTGCTGGTGAAGGAAAGATGTGGACAGTGGTTAATTCACCTATTCCAGATAGTTTCAAAGAAAAGATGAATACTGTCGGTGTGACTGATGTAACTATCTGTGGTCCACAAGTCTATGATGCAACCATGATCTTAGCAGATATTATGAAGCGTGTTGGAACAGATCCAGAGAAGATCAAGAATGAACTCTACAAAGTCAAAGACTATCAAGGAGTTTCAGGAGTGATTACTCTAGACACCAACGGCGATCTTGCATCAAATAGCTATGTCACGAAAGTGGCAAAGAACGGTAAAGGAGAGATACTCTATAAGTAAATCTTCTTTTCTTTTTTATTTTTTTCTCTTTTTTCTGTAATTTTTTCGGTAGAATTCAGTTTTTTCGAAATATAATCAATAGACAACGAAAGTACATTGTCTTTTCCGTAAATTCTTCGGAATTTTTCAGGATAAGATCTTAAGAAGCAATTGTCTCTTGAAGATATGTATCGAGTATACCGCTTAGATATCTTTAAGAAGAAGATAAAAAAATATTCTCCAGAGTTTCAAAGATGGGTCGATAAAGTTGAAAATCAATTAAAACTCAATCCTTATGTAGGAGATCCTATCTACGTTGAATGGTTTAGAGAAAAAAGAAGAGATAATTTCCGTTTGTATTTTTACATTTTTGAAGATCTCAAAGGAGTTTATTTAGCGGGAATAAGTGATAAAGATAATCAACAAATAGTTATAGACACTTTATGGCTCTTTTTTCAAGTGGAGAAAGACACATTAAGAAATACATTTGAACAACAAGGAAATTAAATTATCTAACTCTAGTCATTTTACCATTTTTAAAATCTTTTATGCTTTGTACTAATTGCTGGTACAAGTCTTCATCTATAACTAATTTTTGGTTAATGTTTCTTCTTTCTTCTTTCTTGTGAAGGAGTGTGGTTTCCATAGTGATACAGGAAAGATTAGTGTTTATATATTTTTCCCTAAAAAATCCGAAGATCTTTCGGAATGTCGAAAAAACACTTCCAGAATCTTTATTAAGAACTAATCTGTTCAAAATACCATGTCTGCATTAATCCAGGTGATTATAAATGGTCTTATCGCAGGCAGTATCTATGCTCTGGTCGCAGCAGGATTTTCTATCATCTATAGCACAAATAAATTTATCCATTTTGTCCATGGCGCGGTCATAGCGTTCGCGGCGTATATGCTCTATACATTTTTCTCGCTAGCACATCTTCCCTTTAGTGTAGCTATAGTGTGTACACTGATAACAACAGCGCTGCTCGGATTTTTGCTGTATAAGTTAATCTACCGTCCTCTGCTCAAGAAAAAAGCATCCATGGTTATTCTGTTGATAGCTTCATTAGGATTATTAATCTTGATAGAAAATATGTTGCAAGCCCTATTTGGTGCAGATATCAAGACTATCAATGCGTTTACTATTACAAAAGGATGGACTGTTGCTGGAGCGATAATTACTCCTTTGCAAGTGGTTATCCTAGCTGTTGCTCTTATCACTTTGGTTGTAGTGTATACAGTAATGCAGAAAACAAAATTAGGTCGTCATATGCGTGCAGTTGCAGACAATAAAGAATTAGCCTCTGTTATGGGAATCAATGAGCAAAAAATCGCAGCATACTCCTTCATATTAGGTTCGTTGTTGGCGGCAGTTGCAGGGATCTTAATTGGCTTGGAGCAAAATCTAAGGCCTACTATGGGAACTGGATTGATCATCAAAGGATATACAGGAGCTATTATAGGATCAGTAAGTTCAGTGCCAGGCGCTGTGCTCGGTTCATTTTTATTGGGCATAGTAGAAAACATCGGCATTCTCTGGCTACCTTCTGGCTACAAAGACGCGATTGCTTTTATCTTATTGTTCATCTTTTTACTCTGGAGACCGCAAGGAATATTAGGCATTAAAAAAGGTGTGAAGCATGCTTGAATATCTTATCCATCTAGGTATTATTATCACTATCTATGTTATTTTAGTGACCAGTTTGAATCTTGCTCTCGGTTTCACAGGATTGTTAAATTTAGGGCATATTGCTTTCTTTGGTATAGGCGCGTATACATCAGCATTGTTAGTCAAGGCGGGAGTTCCTTTTCTAGGAGCATTTGTTGCTGCTGCGCTTGTTGCTGCTTTCTTTGGGTATGTGCTGGTTCTCGCGACGAGAAAATTAAAGGGAGATTATTTAGCACTAACTACGCTCGGATTTAGCTTCGTGATTTATTCTGTATTGTTAAATTGGGTTTCTTTAACACGTGGTCCTCTAGGTATTCCAGGCATTCCAAAACCTTCTTTCTTTGGTTATACATTACTTACTAATGAGGCATATCTAGTTTTTTCACTGATGGTGTGCATACTAGTGCTAGTCCTCTTGACAAAAACAATACGATCTCCCTTTGGCAGATTGTTGGAAGCGACACGTGATGATGAAATGGGTCTTCGTGTCTTGGGAAAAAATACGTTTATGTTAAAGGCAAAGGCGATGACGCTTTCCGCTGGATGCGCGGGTATTGCTGGCAGTTTATTTGCACATTATATCTCCTATATTGATCCCTCATCATTTTTATTGACTGAGATTATCTTTGTAGTAACTATCGTGATTGTCGGGGGCATCGCATCCATCAAAGGATCTGTTGTTGCTACTATACTCTTGGTATTGCTGCCAGAAGCATTGCGATTTCTCAGTCTGCCAAGCCAGATTCTCGGTCCAAGTCGTCAGATAGTCTATGCTATCCTCTTGATTGCTATTTTGTTGCTGCGTCCTCGGGGATTGTTTGGAAGGGTTGATCTCGCATGATGCTGCAAGTGAAAAATCTCCAGAAGCATTTTGGTGGTATCAAGGCAGTCGACGGCTGTAGTTTTGCCGTCAAGCAAGGAACGATCACAGCATTAATTGGTCCAAATGGCTCAGGAAAATCAACAGTCTTTCATCTTATTTCGCAACTAGAACAGGAAGATCGTGGAAAAATTATGTTTAACAATAAAAATATTACAACAGTCTCAGATTATGAAGTTGCTCGTCTCGGTGTGTCCAGAACGTTCCAAGAAGTGCGATTGTTCAAAAATCTCAGTATTTATGATCATCTCGAGATTGCTTTAGGACAAGATGATGAACACTTATGGCAAAGTCTCTGGAAAAAACCAGAAGATAAAACCAAACAAATCCAAGAAATAGTGAAAATGGTCGGGCTGCATAAGGATCTCAAGACCTATGTCACAGACTTAAGTTACGGTCAACGAAAATTGTTAGACTTAGCCATCGCTCTGGCAAAACCACATACCTTGTTGATGTTGGATGAGCCAGTCGCAGGAGTCAATCCTCTCATTCGTCAAGAGATCAAAACCATTCTCAGAACCTTGAAGAAGCAGGGAGAAACCATCTTGGTCATCGAGCACGATATGAATTTCGTGATGGACATCGCGGATTACCTTATTGTCATGGACGCTGGAAAAGTCATTGCAGAAGGAAAGCCAAAAGAGATTCAGAAAAATAAGAAAGTCTTGGAGGCGTATTTGGGAGAGTAAAATGCTATCCATCAAAGATCTCCATGCTGGCTATGAAGAATTGGAAGTTTTGAAAGGAGTTTCACTAGAGGTCAATCCAGGAGAAATCGTTGCGTTAATTGGGCCCAATGGTGCAGGGAAAAGTACGATCATCAAGTCTATCTTCAACATAACAAAAGTTTCTTCAGGAAAGATCTTCTTCAAGAACAAGAATATTACCCATCTCAAAACCCATGAATTAGTGGAGTTGGGCATTAGTTATGTCAACCAGGGAAGAATTAATTTCACCAACTTGACAGTCGAAGAGAATCTTACCATAGGCGCGGAGCTCACGCAAGAAAAAGAGATTGTCCAGAAAAATCTAGAAACCATCTACAAAAAATTCCCTCTTTTACGAGAACGACGAAAGCAATTGGCCTTCGGGTTGAGCGGCGGTCAGCAGCAGCTCTTGGCGATCAGTCGTGCCCTGATGCAGAATCCAGTCTTACTGTTAGTAGACGAGCCTTCTCTCGGGTTGTCACCGAAAGCGCAGACAGAAATCTTCTCCATCATCAAAAAACTTAGGGATGAAGGCATTGCCATCTTGATAGTAGAGCAAAACGCGAAAAAAGCCATTGAGCTTGCGGACAGGACGTATCTATTAGAAGAGGGAGAAGTAGCCTTGGAAGGAAACAAGTCTATCGTCAAGCATCAGAAGATCAAGAGTGTCTATTTGGGTGGGCAGTAAATTAATATAGTCATTCAGAATTTTATAGAGCGTGGTCGAAGGTAATAAGATTGAAGAAAAAGTGGAAATAGAGACCTTTATAGAGAGAATAAAGCATCTCAAAAGAGAAGATATAGAAGTAAAAGATCATGCAGTTTTTAGGGTTAAAAAAGCAGAAAGAAAGGCTTTTAAAGATAAACTGAGAGATATATTATTACATGAAAACCCTTTTCTGGTGGGTATTCAGCGCAACAAGAGTTATGCAGTCTATTATAAACATGACTCAAATGTTATAAAAATGATACTCGATATGCAACCGAAAAGTATAACTATCATTACAGCATATGTAGTAGATAATAAACAGGTACCAAAACTATAATGACTATAAAATCAATGAAAGGCAAAGGAGAAGTAGATTATGATTATAAGTATGATATTCTCTTTTTTAAGACAGCGGAAAGAGAGTATGTTAAGTCTATTGAAGTAAATAACATTGTCTTAGATGTTGACAAGGAAGGCTTCATTGTAGGAATACAAATACTCGAGGCTTCAAAATTCCTATGTATAGATAAGAAAATGTTGTTAAAGATACCAGATTGGATATTTGAAGCTAAAGTTGATCATGGAAAAATTGAAGTCCGGTTGTTATTTAAGATGATGGTAAGAAATAAGATCATAGAAAAGAATCCAATTATTGTACAAGAAACTTCAGAGCCTCTCCCAAACTCAGAATTGGTATGTAGAGTCAGCTAAAGGAAACAAGTCTATTGTCAAGCATCCAAAGATTAAAAGTGTCTACTTGGGCGGTCGTTAGCACTCGAAAAGCTATATAAACACCAGAAAACCTATCCTTTCTAGCAAAAAGAGCGTGATCGCATGGCTGATGAAGACCTAGGTATTCCAACACCAACACCAGAAGTTTCTTTTCACCTAGAGCCGCTTCCAGAGGTTATAACGCTGCCAGAAATGCACGACAAGACGCAGCTGAACATCATCTATCCATTAATTCCCCCCTATGCGTTCGCCCATATCTACTGGGACCCGGCAAATGATGAGATGCGATATGAAGTTGAAGAGCCAAAATTAGATGATGAAGAAGCCCATATTCTCTCCATAGTTGAAAAAGGCATTGAAGAATTGATCAACATCAGTTTCATCAACGTCAAGCGATCAGATGTGGTTATTGTCTATTTAGAGAAGAATATTGCCGTGTTGCTGGCAGAGCTAGGCATCAAAGTCTCTGAAGAAACCTTCCTGAAGATTATGTATTATATCTACAGGAATTTTGTTGGTCTAAATGAGATCGAGCCTTTGATGAAAGACTATTTCATTGAAGACATTGAATGTAACGGCAGTAATGCTCCTTTGTATATTGTCCACAGAAAATACAGAAACATCAAGACAAACATCATTTTTAATGATCCACAGCGACTAACTTCGTTGGTAGAAAAACTGGCGCAAAAATGTGGTAAATATATTTCTTATGCGCATCCTCTGCTTGACGGTCGTCTGCCAGACAAATCAAGAGTCAATGCGACATACACACAAGATATTTCTACTCGCGGTCCAACCTTCACCATTCGCAAATTTACTGCTGAACCGTATAGTCCTATCAAGCTGATGCAGTTAAAGACCCTCTCTCCAGAAATGCTTGCATATCTCTGGCTAGTGATAGAACATGAAGCTAGTTTCTTGGTCATCGGAGGGACTGGTAGTGGTAAAACAAGTTTGTTAAACTCCTTAGCATTTTTCATCCCACCAGAATCAAGAATTGTGTCTATAGAAGATACCCATGAATTGAATCTCATGCACGAAAACTGGCTCCCATCAGTTGCGCGTGAAGCTACAGGTGTAGGCGCAGAAGGCAATGTCGGTGAAATAGATTTGTTTGCATTATTAAAAGAATCCTTCCGTCAGCGTCCAGATTATGTCATTGTGGGAGAGATCAGAGGCAAAGAAGCGTATGTCTTGTTCCAGGGTGCTGCTTCAGGTCATGCTGTCGCTTGTACCTTGCACGCTGAAGATGTCGACACGATGATTCGCAGATTGGAAACTGAGCCCATCAACTTGTCAGGTTCGTTATTGGAAACCATTGATGTCGTTTGTATTATAAGCCAAGTGCGCGTTGGTGGGGAGGAAGTCCGTAGAGTGAAAGCAATAGCGGAAATTGTATCTGTCTCAGACAGTGGAGAAGCCATTACCAATATGCCCTTCGTCTGGGATCCAAAAACAGATTCTTTTTTCTTCAAGACAGAGAGTGTCATGTTCAATAAATTAGTTCAGGAATTCGGATTGTCTCCTGATTACTTGCAGCAGGAGTTTAGCAGAAGAACAAGATTATTTTTAGAGTTATACAAAAGAAATATTATGGATTATCGGGAAGTCCAGAAAATTATCAACCAGTATTACAAGACACCAGAGGAAATAGTTCGCAGATTTAATCTCTAAACATGCAATGTCAAAAAAACAGATACTCTCCAAAAGGGAACGAAAGACTTACTTGCGGGACATCAATGTAGATCCGAAAGTTCTTAGTCGTTTGAAGCAGCCAGAGAAACAGCTCTTGCAGAGAGACTACACCGTCTATGAGCCAAATGCCTTCGGAAAGATAGCCAACGTCTTTGCTGGATCTTCAGCACAAACCTTGGAACATCTGTTTCCCACATTTACCAAGAATATTCGCCAACAGTTGAGGATGGCAGACGTCAAGATGCTGTCCAACACGTACTTGAATGTCATGGTGTTCGCTTTGTTTTTGATGTTTCTGGTGGCCGCAGTAGGAACCATCATCATCAACAAATTCTTGCAGGGAAATATAGTCACGACATTAGGTTTAGCTTTCCTTATCGGTATAGGAGTCTCAACTGTAGTTGGTATCCTCTTTGCAGTCTATCCAGCAACAGTCGTCAGTAGAAGAAGTCATCAGATCAAGAATGATTTGCCGTTCGCCATTATCCATATGTCTACAATAGCAGGATCTGGTGCTGAGCCCATGGTCATGTTCAAACTGCTGTTGAATGCAGGTGAATACAAGGGATTGGAAAGTGACATCAAGCGCATTGTCAACTATGTCAATTTGTTCGGCTATGATTTGTCCACAGCCTTGAAGACCGTAGCATCAACAACGCCGTCCAAGCAATGGAAAGATGTCTTGACAGGTATCACGGCGACGATTGAGTCTGGCGGTTCATTGAAATCCTATCTCAAGAGCATGGCAGACGACACGATGAACTCCTATCGACTGGAGCGTAAGAAGTACGTGGAAACCTTGGCGACATATTCTGATATTTATACAGCTATCTTGATTGCAGCACCATTGTTATTTATCGTGACCTTAGCTATCATTAATATTTTAGGAGGAACCATTGGAGGATTTAGTGTAGGAACATTGGCAAAAGCAGGTACGTACATTGTCATTCCTTTCCTGAACATCGCTTTCATCCTATTCCTTAACATCATCAACCCGGAAAAATGAACCAATTCAAAGCAGTCTACTTCGTGGAAATTCTGATATCCTGTATAGCGGTAGCTGGTGATGTCTATCTCTTCTGGGGGAAAAGACCGTTCTGGCCTGTCGCAATCATTATCTTGTCGTTCGGATGGCTGCATTTCTGGATAGACTTTTTCGCGGAGAACAAAAGACAGAAAGAGATTGAGCTGAAGTTTGTAGAGTTCACTCGTACATTAGTGGAGTCAGTCAAGTCTGGTGTCTCAATACCGCAGTCTATCCGTAATATTGCACAGAAAGATTTTGGGGCTCTAACTCCCCATCTTCAGAAATTAGCGCATCAAATTGAGTGGGGCATTCCAACGAGAAAAGCGCTCATAATCTTTAGCACAGATACCAACAACAGAGTCATCAAGCGTTCCATTTCCATCTTGGTAGAGGCAGAGCAAAGTGGCGGAGATATCAGTGACGTCCTGGAGTCTGTAGTCGAGTCTGTCATCAACATCAAGAAAATGCGCGAAGAGAGAAAGGCATCAATCTATTCGCAGGTCGTCCAGGGATATATTGTCTATTTCATTTTTATTATTATCATGTT
>ORJL011431353.1_pt1 | contig 99953 bp, 100 predicted proteins | sample 1779941 | NCBI WGS metagenome assembly ORJL01 (sample SAMEA104232317, study PRJEB22302) | groundwater metagenome | biome: forest; feature: aquifer; material: groundwater | place: USA | collected 2011-08-07 | depth 5.8 m | reverse complement strand
TTGCGTTTTCTCAAACCTCTTAAGTCAGGCGGGGGGCGCGGCCGCCGCTCGCGACGACCGCTCGCGACGACCGCGCCCACAAACCCTTCCACTTCACTTCTTCTTCAGTCCCTGCGGAAGTGGACGTACCGCAGTTGGTGATCGTCGAGGATGTTTCCTCTGATGCCCTCGACGTACGGCTTCACGAGCATCGACGCCTGTCCGCTCACCAGCGGAACCAGCGTCCCCGAATCAATCAGCCTCTTCTCCGCCAGGCGGTTGAGCCGGACACGCTCGGCAGGGTTGGTGGCGCGAAACGCCTCCTCCACCAGCCGGTCGTATTCCGGATCGTTCCACTTGGCGTAGTTGTAGATGCTGTTCGAAACGGCGAGGATCAAGTACGTCTTCGGATCCTCGTAGTCGGCGCCCCACGCCGCTTCCGCGATCTGGTACTCGCCCTTGCGGAGAGCCGGACCGTGGACCTTGGCGTCGTTAGGGAAGAGCTCGACCGTGAAACCCACGGCCTGGAGGTCGCGTTGCACGGCCTCCGCAATTCCCTTGTTGCGCGTCGGGTGGCGATGCTTCATCACGAGCTTCGGTCCCGTTCCCGGGGCGAAGCCCGCTTCCGCGAGGAGCCGCTGGGCCTTCGCAGGATCGTACGTGTACCCGTAATCATCGCCGGGCGTGTAGCCGGCGAATCCGGTCGGCACGAGTGTGCCGCTGGGTACGTCGATCTCCTTGAAGACTTCGTGGTTCATGCGGTTGCGGTTGATCGCGAAGCCGATCGCCTGTCGGACACGAACGTCCTTGAGCGCCGGGTCCTTCTCGTTCACCGTGACGTAGGCGAGTCGACTCTCCGGGAAGAGAATCAGGTCCGCGACCTTGCCGCGGTACTCGTCCAGCATCTTGTTTTCGGCACGGCAGTTCACCATCATCACGTCGACGTTGCCGAACTCGTAGTCGTTCTGGTACGCGTCGCACGCCTTCGGGGTCGAGCCGATGATCGCGTCGAATCCCTCGTGGTTTTGCCACCACCACGAGTTCGGATTGCGAACGAGAATCATCTGCGCGTCCGTCGATTGCGCCAGCACGTACGGGCCCGACCACGCTCCGTTCTCCGGCCTCGTCCACTTGTCCCCGAACTTCACGGCCGTATCCTTGCGGACGGGCCGGAAGACCGGGAACGAGATGATCTTCGGCATGAGAGTTGAAGCGTGATCGAGGTGCAGAACGACCGTGTGCGAGTCCGGCGTCTCGATGCTCGTCCTCTTCATCTTCTCGAACTGGGCGACCCACGCCTTCTTCAGCTCCTTCTTCTTGTTGGGATTGGTCTCCTTCATGTACGCCTTCTCGAGCGCGTTGTACTCCGGCATGCCCGCGAAGAAGATATCGGTGAACATCACGCGATAATCGCAGGCCACGTCGGGATCCAAGCAGCGTTCGAGGGAGTACCGGACGTCCAACGTCGTCACCTCTCCGAGGTCCACGACTCCGGGTCCGTCCGTGACCGAGACCTTGTCCGTTGCGGGATCGATGGAGACGGTTCCCTTGAACCCGCTCCACCGCATGCCCTTGCGGAGGTAGAACGTCCACGTCAGTCCGTCCGGCGTGGACTCCCACCTTTCGGCCACCCCAGGTTCGGCCTTGTTGATGTCGACCAGGTCCCGGTTGACGAGTCCCTCGATCAGGGCTTCAGCGTAGGGCGATTCCCATGCCCCGCCGACCTTCCCCGGGTCGAGGTTCTCGAGCCCCGGTCCGACCGACAACCGCAGGACGTTGCCCTTCGGCTGCTTGACCTTGCCGAAGTACTTCGGTGCCTGCGCCGTTGCCGTCTGTGCCGCGCCGCTTGCTTTTCCCTTCTCCTTGTTGTTGTTGTCGCTGCACGCGCTCACCGAGACCATCCCGGCGAGTACGAGCAACATGCTCCAGTTGTGCGTTCTCGTTCTCATCGCTTCGTCTCCTTCTGCTTCTTGGTTGTGGGCCCCTGTTTAGCCCGGTTAGTTGAGTTGGTTTCTCCGAAAACAGGAAAAAATGAATCGCGCTATTTCGCCAGCTGCGCAGATTCACTCATACCTGTTTTCGGAGTAAAAAATTTGCCTATAATTTGATTTGAATTGAATTTATATTCATTTTCGTTTTCTTAGTTGTCAAAGAACAACCCACTTGCATGCCACTTCGTTCCAATCCCGTTCATGCGGGATAGAACAAAAGATGGATGCGAAAAACTCTTCTCTCTTAAAAAAGAAGAGGGGGTTATTATAATCACATTTCCAGGCTTTCCTGAAGGTGATTATGTCTACACGACGCCATTTTTGCGCAATAGTAAAGGTTGGTTTTCAGTTTATTTTCCGTATCTTTTCGGTCACGCTGAATCCAAGCGGTTTATTGAACATGAGCCGCGTTTGTGCATCGAGCGCCGGAATCGCTCCATAAAAAAGCGTCACCAGGGGCAAAAGCAGCCACTCGAGAATTGCCAAAGAAAACTTCATCCGCGACCCTTTTCCCGTCGGTCGTGGGAGCGCCATGAGCGAAACCCAGAGCGAAGTAAGTATCCCGAGCGCCATGAGTGTAAATACGATATTGAAAACGCCGCTCAAGTTATATGCAAACAGCGAACGCGCAAAAGTTGGATTTAAAACGGTGGGGATGGACTGATTGAGAATCACGATGACCGGCGCCGTAGCCCACGTGATTTGCAAAAAACAGAGGTAATAAAAACGCGAGATGGTTTTGAAAAAAGGGAGATGACGACGCTCCCCCCACATTTTTACAAGCACATACGGAATTTCCGATGCGCCCCAAGCCCAGCGCCGAAGCTGCTTGTACTGCCCCACAAGGCTTGTGAAGTACGTTTTACTTTGGAGCGCATCCTGGTACACCGGTACAAACAGCGGTACCACCTCATGGTCGCCGCGGAAGTGAAAGTACGCGCGCCAGTATTGATGGAGATCTTCAACGATCGTGTGACGGGACCAGTAATCCATCGCCACGAGCGAATCCAGGCTCTGCGCATAGACCGAAGCATTGAAAAGGTGATTTGCCTCGCCGGATTCTGAAAGATACCAAAACGTATTTGCGAGGGCGATGATCCGATTCACAAACGGCACATCCCAAATATTGTTGTAAAAAAAAGCGAGCGGTTGAAAACTGCGCCGATGGCGATTCGGTTCCATCAAATAATGATAGGTGAGCGAGGAAAAATATGCCGGATGAGGCCGATTATCGGCGTCGAGCGTGGTGACGAGGACGTTTGAAAAATCCACCCCTTGGTCCTTTAAGATTTTCGTAATTTGTCTTGCCGCATATGTAATATTTGCTCCTTTCGCAGGAATTTCATTGGGGAGATTTGCCGGATGCATGAAGTGATAAAAGTGGCGGAAGGTATTTCCGAAACGCTTTTGTAAAAAAGCTGCGTTGGTTTCAGCGCGCATACGATCCCGTTCTTCGGTGGCGAGTACGAAAATAATTTGCTCGCGCGGGAATTCAGTCTGTGCCAGAGCCTCGATACTCGATTCCAAAATCTCCACTTCTTCTTTATAGGTCGGCATGATGACGACGTGGAAAATATTGCGCCATTTTTTGCAAAGTCGTCCTTCTTTTTCCATAAGGTCTATCCAATTTAGCCGCTGGAATTTTTTACTTTTCCAGTAGGAATATACGAGGAAGAGACTCGACTTGAGCGCGCGAAAAAACCACAAGAGCACGTATATCGTGATGAAAATTGCTACCACGCGCGGGAACCAGAACGCCAATATAAACGGCCCAAGTAGCACCCCCCAGCTCAAAGCTCCCGGGAGAATTTCAAGGATGCGATACCAGGTTGTGCGCGGAATATCGTCCATAGAAGGCGCGCTCATTATATCATCAATACCTTGACAAGGTGATACACTTTTGATACACTCTCATCAAATCCTCTCATATATGGCAACGACAAAAAAACGCATCAATATCAGTCTCCCGGCGGACGTGGAAGTCTCACTTTCCAAATTGGCCGAGAGAGATGATATGCCCCAGGCCACGAAAGCCGCGTATCTTTTAAAACTGGCCATCGAGATAGATGAGGACGATGTTTTTAATTCTGTGGCTGCCGAGAGGGATACAAAGGGCGCGAAATTTGTGTCTCATAAAAAAGCATGGGCATGAATTTTGAGGTGCAGTATCACGAGGACGTGGTAAGAAAAGATATTCCTCGGCTTTCGGTGACGGCAAGAAAACAGATCAAAAAAGCCATTGAGCAGAAAATTGCCACGGCCCCCGAACATTTTGGAAAACCCCTTCGACGATCCCTAAAAGGATATCGCAAACTTCGCGTTGCCGACTACCGAATCATTTTTCGTATTGAAGGCAGTACGATAAAAATCTTCCTTATACAGCATCGGTCCGTAGTGTATCAAAATGCCACCCAGAGGCTGTTTAACTGACCCTGTTTAAATCCACTTCCGGATATTCCTTCAATTTATCCATAAATATTTTCTGAACAAGCTGGAGTGTTTTTTCATCGTGCGCTTCAAAACGCAGCGTGAGACACGGACTGGTGTTCGATGCGCGCACGGCTCCCCATGCGCCTTTTCCAAAATCCACCCACACTCCATCGATGGTGAGACACGGGTAGCGTTTCGTGAAAAACTGCTTCACATCTTCGACGACACGAAATTTTGCCGTGTCGGAGCAGGGGATTTTCCATTCGGGGGTGGTAAGAATTTTTGGAATGTCTTCAAAAAACGAAGAAAATGGTTTTTGGCTTCTGCTCAGCAATTCTACAATACGCGCCGCCGCATACATGCCATCGTCAAACCCGAACCAACGCTCCGCAAAAAACATATGTCCGCTCGTTTCGCCACCCAAGAGTGCGCCGGTTTCTTTCATCTTGGTTTCAATAAAGGAGTGCCCGGTTTTGTAACGAATCGGTTTTCCGCCGCGATTGCGAATATCGTCCTCCAGTACCTTTGACGATTTAATATCGAAAATGACCGAAGCACCCGGATTCCGCTCAATCATATCCCGTGCCAAAGGAATGAGGAGAAAATCAGCCTGATAAAAACGTCCCTTTTCGTCTACCACGCCAACGCGATCACCGTCACCGTCAAAACCAATTCCGATATCTGCCTTTTCCGCAAGCACCCGCGCCTTTACATCTTCCATATTTTTTTCCGATTCCGGGTTTGCTTCGTGATTTGGAAAATTCCCGTCAAGCTCACAATGTTGTTCGATCACCTCGCAACCGAGTTCCCGTAAAAGGTGCGGTGCAAAAATTCCCGTAATACCATTTCCCGCATCCACGACGACCTTAAGTCGGCGCTTCAGTCGTACTTGTTTTTTCACCTCCACCACATAATCCGGAAAAATTTCTTTCGAAAAAAGTTCGCCCTTACCTTCAGTAAACGCTTCGTCCTGGATGATTTTTAAAATCTCCTGAATCTCATCTCCGCAAACACTATGAGCGTTTTTTGCCACCAGTTTCACGCCATTGTACTGTTTGGGATTGTGGCTCGCGGTGATGTTTATTCCGCCGTCAAAGTCATACGCACACGAAGCAAAATAAATCATTGGGCTCGTGGCATGTCCGACGCTCGTCACCACAGCGCCCGTGGTGAGGAGGCCGGAAATAAAGGCTTCGTGGAGGCGGTCGCTCGAGAGCCGGTTATCTTTGCCGCATACAATTTTCTTCCCGTATTTTTTCTGCATATACGTCCCGACCCCTTGGCCAAGGACATACATTAATTCAACAGTGAGATCTGCCGGTTCACCAAGATCAGACTGAGCGATGCCGCGGATATCGTAGGCGCGGAAGATGAGAGGATTTATTTGCATAGGGAGGCGTTGAGTACCAAGTGCCGCCAGGATTTTTTCTGCCACATCAATCGGCGAATTTTAGTTCCGGAAACAGCAAGGTTGAATTTCGGAGAGACTACCGCGTGCATTTTATTTTTCCGGAATAATTTTTGGACCTTTGGGGTGCCGCTCCATACGGCTCCAAATCGCGGAACCAATTTTTCAACGTGAGCTACCCAACGGCTATCATCGTGGATATCGGGAATTTTCACAATGGTAAATTTCCGCACTGAAATTTTCACTCGCCTTAAAGCATCGCGGATCATTTTTGCTCGTACTGAACTCGAAAAAGGATTTTTCGCCGTTCCTGCATATTGCGCGCTCCCAATGCCGATGATGATTTTTTGGTGCCGCCCAAGTACTTGTTTCACCACGTCAAGATGGCCGATATGGAATGGTTGAAATCGGCCTATGAAGAGGGCGGGGAGAGCTCGAGATTTTTTTTTAACCATGTTTATGGGCAGCAATCACGAAGGGGAGTTCGGTTTTGTGTTTATTTTGAGCTACTCGCCGATACACAAGCGTAACGAGCGCGGTCGGTAATCCACGGGTAATGCATTCTTCTTCAGTTTGTCCCTGCATAAATTTGGCGAGCACTTTATCCATATCTTGATACGTTGCCCCCATTTCTTCTTCATCAGTTTGGCCCGGCGCCAGTTCCGCCGAGGGTGTTTTATTCACAATCTCCGGAGGCAGCCCCGCATGGTCCGCAAGCGCCACCACCTCGGTTTTGTACAAATCGGCAATGACCTCCACGTCCGCCGCGAGATCACCATATTTTGTTCCATAGCCAAGGAGCAATTCACTCTTGTTCGACGTTCCGAGCACGAGCGCGTTTTGCGTATTAGCAAAGCTGTATAATAGGACTGCCCGCACCCGCGCCTTGGTGTTCATGTGCGCGAGCGGATTTGGTCTCCATGGAACCACCGAAAAATCAGTAAGAAAATTATTGATGGGCTGATAGAAGCAGTTGACTCCAAAAAACTGGCACAAAACTTTCGCATGCTCGATGTTTTCCTGTTTCGTGAGGCCGAGTTCGGGGAGCAAAAGCGCAGTTACATTTTCAGCCCCGAGCGCGTCCACGGCGATTTTCAGCGTGAGAGCGGAATCCACGCCGCCTGAAAGCCCCACAGCTCCGCGCTTAAAATGGTGATCAGCAAAATATTTTTTGAGGCCGGCAACAAGCGTTTCGTAAATCTGGTCGAGTGAACTTATACGGGGATGGCTTTTGGGCGCCGCCGAAGGTGGAGCCGTTATTTCTTGTTTGCTCGTTCCTGTGTCCTCCATAAAGAGTGAAGTTTGAAGCTGTTTGAGCTTTTGAGAGGTCATCGCGAGAACTTTTTAAGTCCCTGGTCTACTTCGCGCGTCATCGCCCGACGCTTTAACACATCGCGTTTATCATGTTGCTTCTTGCCACGGCATACGCCGATGATGACTTTAATGAGATTGTGCCTGAGGATAATCTCGAGCGGGACAAGGGTAAAGCCTTTTTGGTTTGAGAGCCCTGCAAGGTTATCAATCTCTTTTCGTTTGAGGAGGAGCTCCCGCCGCCGCAATGGATCGTATCCCGCGAGCGGAGCGTATCGGTAGGGCGACACATGAAGATTTTCCGTCATCACCCGTCCATTCACTACCGATGCAAAGCTGCCCTTGAGCTGCACATGTCCCCCCTTGATGGATTTTACTTCCGCTCCCGTAAGCACGATGCCCGTTTCATATTTTTCAACGACCTCATAATCGAAATACGCTTTTTTATTCTTCGCCAAAACTTTACCATCCATCGGGTTCAAATGCTACCAAAAAGCGCGGAGAAAAGCCAATTCCTACCACTTCATCTTATTGTCTACCGCCCAGGCCCCGCTGCCAGTTAAGACGAGCGAAAGCGCCATGGCCAAAAATCCAAAATCTTTATTGGGAATCACTTTGGCTACCGGATCGGCAAATAACGCCGTGTCCGGATTCGCCAATCCAACACCAATAATAATACTGACAAACATGAGAGCCACCACGGTTCCTGTGAGACGCGTAAAAAGACCGAGGACAAGAAAAATACCGGTTATGAGTTCCAGATACGGCATGGCATATCCATACGCAACTACAAAAAACTCCGGAAGATAATTTCCGGCCATCGCCTTCACGACTTCAACAAATTTTGAGGGGTCAAAAATCTTGCTGTATCCCGCAAAAATAAGAATAGCCCCGAGTACCACCCGTAAGACGAGCGGTCCCCATTTTGATGTTGGTCGAAGCATAGGAGAGAGAGTTAAAAAATAGATAGGGAAACCCAATTTATTATAACAGAAAGAGCCCTTTTTAAGGGGCCCTTTCATATACATGCGATTTTGCGCTTACCCCGCGTGCTTCTTCAAAAATCCAAAGTGATACACGAATCCTGCAATCAGTGCCCCAATGATGGGGCCGACCCAGTACACGTAGTGAACATCCCAGTGGGAGCTGACGAGCGCCGGACCAAACGAACGAGCCGGATTCAAAGCTGCCATGGTGAAGCTGCCTCCGACCATGACACTGACCGCAAGGACAAGACCCACACAAAGTCCGCCGAATCCCGGAGTGGCTTTTTTATCCACGAGCGTGGCGAATACTGTCCAGACGAGGAAGAACGTGAGGAGCGCTTCTACCAAAATTCCCATGCCGGGCGTGACGCCGGGGAGGAGGATGTTGTCGCCGAGATAGTATTGTGGAGAGACGCCAGCGAAGATGACTTTTAAGAAAAGCGCTGCTACGACGGATCCGATGAGCTGGGCAATAATATAACCAATAGCGACGAGCGTTTTAACATGGCCTGTGGCCCAGAGGGCGACCGTTACCGCGGGATTTAAATGGGATCCCGAGAAATGCCAGACGGTATAAATTATCGCGGCAAGAGCGAAGCCGTGTGCGAGCGCAATTCCGAGGGTTCCGAGTGAGCCGGTCGTTTTAAAGTTGGCGAGCACCGAACCTGCGGCGATGAAAACGAAGGCGAAAGTTGCAAACGCCTCCGCGAGATATTTTTGCCAGTTATCCTGCATGGGGATGGAAAGTTAGAAAATAAAAATGGGTACGTCGAAAATTACCTTCACGATAGGTCGTTTGCAGTTCTTTGTCAAAAATGCCGTCGTCTACAATACTCATTAAAACACTCGTCGCCCCGCAATGTGCGTTTGTCTCACCATGTTTTCAAAATCAGCCTGCGTTCCAGCAAGTATCTGCGCTATCGCATCGTTCGCGTCGGCATACTCCCGCGTGCCCGCACTTCTGAGCGTAACAAATGTTGCTTCTTTGCCACGATCCAGATTGCCCGTAACTCCATCGAGCATGAGCATTTTTGCGCCGGCAAGTGTTGCGCGATGGAGTGCTTCGATTCGAGGAATGTTACGATGACCTCTGTGCACTCGTCGATATGCCTGCATAACATGGAGCATGCTGAGGCTCGGTCCGGCGCCAACATCGGAACCAAGCGCATCCAGAATGCCGCGCGCCCGAATTTTTTCAACCGGCATGCGGCCACTGCCAAGAGCTTCATTAGAAGTGGGACAATGGGCAATGCATGTGGCTGTTTGTGCTAGCCTGTCGAGCTCCTCGTCCGAAGCATGAATCACATGCGCCATAATAGTATTTCGGCCGAGAAGGCCGGCACGATCATACACATCGGTATAGCTCGCTGCATCGGGGAAGAGGCGCGCCACCAATTCTACTTCGTCATGTTCGGTGCCGTCGTGATTTTCGCTGAGGTGGGTTTGAATCCACACGCCGCGTTTTTGTGCAATGGTCGCCGCGGCTTTCATAACTTCTGCTGAGCACGATGGGGCGAAGCGCGGCGTCACGGCATAACTGCTACCAAATTGTTGAGCAAGATGATCTGTTATAGCAAGCGCCTCCTCCGGTTCTTGCCGCAGATACGGTGGGTGCGGTTCAGTCATAATGACATTTCCGGCGATCACGCGACCCGAAACGTGGTCAAAAATAGCGCGTAACGCCGCTTCGTGGATGGAAGAATAAATCGCGGCTGCTGTAGTACCGTGCCGCGCGAGATCAGCAGCGAAGACCGCCATTTCCGTATCGGCTAAAGCAGGATCTGCATACCTGGCTTCCTCTGGCCAAATGTCATTTTCAAGCCACGGCATGAGCGATCCGGCAAATTTTCCACGCACCCGGTTTTGCACCCCGTGTACGTGCACATCAACAAGGCCTGGAATAAAAATGGGCCGCTCCCCGTGCTCAGTTTGGTCGATCACTTCATAGCGATCAGCAAGTCCTGCTGCAACGAGCGAAAAGTCGCCGATCATCGCTATCGTGCCATCTGCACGCACCGCCATTCCACCATCGTCATAATAATCGCAATCATCGTCGCTCTGCGGATTGAGGATTCGGCCGCGATAAATGGCTTTGCGAGGGGGCGAAAATTTTTCTATACCGCGCAACTGCGGCACGCCTGGAAAACTCATGGGAATAAGTTTTAGCCCGCAATGTAGTAAAAACCTACAAATCCAGCAATATGGCTGGCGCTTATATATCGGCTTGATAACAGTAAAATTTGATGAAATAATGGCCTCTAAAAAAACTTAATTATGCTTCATACCGCCCCTCGTACCGCCCTTCGCGCAAGGCCAGCAAGAGCAACAGAACCGAGATCACTCGCCACAGGAAGTGGGGTCGCTTTAATTCGTCGGGATCCTTTCGGTATAAGTGGCGCCATTTTCGGTGAAGGCGGAGCTCTCGAAGCTGCCTCCGAAGCCCCCCGCCTTGCCGCCTACAAGGCTCAATTTGAAAAGCTTCCCGATAGTCACAAAAATGGTTTTAGCTGGAAACAAGTTTCCGCAAGACTTTTAGAAAATCCGGACATACTTGCAAGAGCTCTCAATATGCAGGGCGGAGGACATCTTTTTTACATTGCACCCAATGGAACGCTCCACATTAAAGATAAAGGCGTGGAGCCCGTGATGTACGTCATTAATACGGCAACTGGGCAAATGACCCCCATTTTTGACCGCAACGCTGCGGAAATGAAGGAGGCAATAGAACAAATTGCACAAAGCAGAGTCAATTGGCATGCTAGCAATGAAGGAAAAATGCTTCAAGAAGGGCGCCAAACTTTAGACTGGGCCACCGGTTCTGAAATTGAAGCCCAGACTAGAAAAGACGGTTATGAGCTTTTTAGTCATGATGGCTCTTATAACGAAGAGACGTACCACGATGAATTTGGCCTGTTGATGGACTGTGCGGCAGCCGTCAATGAAGGCGGCTCTTTCGTTGCCAGTAATAATCGCAACGAAAACCGGTCATCTTGGTTAAGGGGAGGCTTGATCGCTAACTTCCGCGGCGCCTACGATAAGAAAGTCTACCCCATGGAAAAATCCAAAGAAGAAAGAGGGGTTGATCATCTCGGTGTCGTCCGCCTGCTAAGGTATTGAAATTTATAGCCCCAGCAATACCGCCGCGATCCATGGGAATGCCACCGTCACGTCGCTCTGAATAATCTGGTAGTAGCTCTTTGTGGAAAGCTTGTCCCAGGTTATTTTTTCTTTGCCGCCGGCGCCGGAATAGGAACCGTATGACATGGGGGAGGAGCCGATTTCAATGAAGCCGGCCCAATCGCGCACCTTTGGAAATTGAAGATCGTGTTTCAGCGAAGGCACGATGCAGATCGGGAAGTCGGCCGCAATGCCTCCGCCTAATTGCAAAAAAGCGATCGGATGTTTCTTAGCCGTTTCCATATACCAGTCGTACATGGAGGTGAAGTATTCGAGGCCGCTTTTCATGATGTTTTGGTTGAGTACCGGGCCCCCGGCAGTGCGGTATTTCCCCTTGTACGTATAGCTCGCAAAAATATTTCCCATAGTTGAGTCTTCAAACCCCGGAATCACCACGGGAATATTTTTTTTGTATGCTGCATATGCCCAGCAGTCATTTTCGTTTGCAGCCGGATCAGGCTTAATGAGTTTTTCTTTAAAAAGCCGTCTGAAATATTCGTGTGGAAAGTAGCGCTCACCTTTTTTCTGGGCCCGCTGCCACATTTTGAGGAGGTGGGGTTCCATGATCCGGACACTCTCATCTTCCGGCAAAAACGTGTCGGTGATGCGGCGCAGTCCAGCGTCGCGGAGTTCCGCTTCCTGTTCAGGAGTGAGTTCGGTATAGCGGGGAATGTACGCGTAGTGGGAGTGGGCAACGTACCGGTAGTACGATTCTTCGTGATTCGCGGCCGTTGCAGAAACTAAATGTACTTTATCTTTCCGAATGAGTTCGGCGAGCATCACACCGACCTGGAAAGAACTTAAGGCGCCCGCAATGGTAACTGCCAATTTACCGCCACTATCCAGGTGATTTTTGAGCCAGAGCGCGGCTTGATACGTTGCTCCACCATTGCAGTGGTTGAGCGTTCTTTCAGCAAACGCGGAAACCGGAGTTTTATTTTTTGCCACGTACGCACTGAGGGTGCCGCTCCCTCCTTTTCCAGCTCCGGCACCTGAGTGGCTCACGATATGTTTTCTGAGGCCGGCCGATAATCGGTTGAATTTAGTATTTTTCATGGTTACAGAGTAATATTTGTATGTATAATGAGCAACACTTTATGAGCACGTCGGCAAAAAAAGTTACCGTCGGACTTATCCAAATGTCCTGCAGCAGCGATCCCGCGGCGAATCTTCAAAAAGCCGTAAGGGGAGTTGAAGATGTTGCCGGACGCGGTGCACAAATCATCTGTCTTCCAGAACTTTTTTTAACTTCCTATTTTTGCCAAGGAAAAAAGGATGACCGGTATTTTGACTGGGCTGAGTCGGTGCCCGGGCCAACGACCGTGGCGCTTGGAAAAATCGCAAAAAAAACCAACACCGTCATTCTCTGTCCTCTGTTTGAAAAAACAGATGCCGGAAAGTTTTTTAATTCGATTGCCGTCATTGGCCCAGACGGCAAAGTCATCGGCGTGTATCACAAAATGCACATTCCCTCGCTCCCGCCGGATTTTTATGCGGAGGATTATTATTTTGAGAAAGGCGACGAGGGCTTTAAAGTTTTTGACACTCCCTATGCCAAAATAGGCCCCATGATTTGCTACGATCAGTGGTTTCCAGAAGGCGCGCGTATTGCGGCAACGAAAGGGGCGCAGATTTTGTTTTATCCAACGGCGATTGGATGGCCGGTCGGACCGGCTGCGCAGCGGGAAGAATTAAATGCGGCAGAGCACGAGGCGTGGCAAATTACCCAGCGCAGCCACGGGATTGATAACAACGTTTTTGTTGTGGCCGTAAATCGTGTGGGGACGGAGGGGGATTTAAAGTTTTGGGGCACTTCTTTTGTGAGCGATCCATATGGCCGCGTCGTGGCAAAAGCCGGCACCGACCGCGAAGAACATCTCGTCGTCACATGTGATCTGTCTGTGATTGAGAGCATGCGCAAAGAGTGGCCATTTTTGGAGGAGCGGCAGATTAGGTGCGAACAAGCACCTAAGGTAAGCGAAAACCGATAGTTGTTTTTGGTTTTTCTTCTCGGACCAATAATTTTTTCATCACGTCAAAGATAATCCGAAAGCGCCGGTCATATTTCTTCTCAAGTTTTTCTATTTTCTCGCGTAACGCGCGATGCGTCATGAGCATCTCCCTCAATTTCGTGAAAGTTCGCATGATTTGAATATTAACCTGAATGGCTCGTTCGCTGCTCAGTACGCTCGATAACATAGCTATACCCTGTTCCGTAAATGCATAGGCGTTATATCTTCTCCCCCCATAACTTGAGGTCACAGTTTGTGACCTCAAGTCTGAAGTCACAAATTGTGATGCCGCAATCCCCATCTCACCGTCATTTAATTGAAACATAAAATCAGCTGGGAATCGTTTTTTGTTTCTCCGTACGGCCTGATTCAACACTTTTGTCTTTACGCCATAGAGTTCGGCAAGATAACGGTCAAGCATTACTTTTTTGCCGCGAATGAGAAATATCTTTTTCTCTATTCTTTCATGCGGTAATGTAATGGGGCGTAGAGCCATAGCATGGGAAGGCTGGAGTATAGCAAGACAAGATGAAATTCCCCTAAACTTTTTATGAAATTTTTATGACATACTCTATGCCCGCCGAATGGGAGCCGCACCTGGGAACCTGGCTCGCTTGGCCTCACAACAAGGAACACTGGCCAGGAAAGTTTGAGCCCATCCCTCTGGTTTTTGCGAAAATTGCATACGCGCTTGCGGCAGCCGGAGAAAAAGTTTTCATCTGCGTGAATAATGCTGTGATGGAAGCATCTGCGCGCTCCGTCATCCTGAGCTTGTCGAAGGACGGCATGGAAAACATTCAATTTTTTCATATCCAGACAAATACATCGTGGATGCGTGACCATGGACCGATTTTTGTTAAGGAAATAAGCTCTTCATTTCCGGGCGCCACACGGTGGCGCCGCGAGACGAGCGAAGAATCCGGCTCTGCCGGTTCTGAGCGAAGTCGAGCTTATATATTAGACTGGATTTTTAATATGTGGGGAGGGAAATATCCGCCGTGGGATCTCGATGACGTAGTTCCGCAGAAAATTGCAGCGCAACTCAAAATCCCCATGGTCGAACCGGGTATTGTTTTAGAAGGAGGATCGATCGACGTGAACGGAAAAGGAACGCTCCTTACCACTGAGCAGTGCCTTCTCAATAAAAATCGCAATCCTCATTTAAACCGTGCGCAAATCGAAAAATACCTTCACGATTTCCTCGGCGCCACAAACGTCTTATGGCTGAAAGAAGGCATTGTCGGAGATGATACCGACGGCCACATCGATGATATTGCGCGTTTTATCGATCCGCAGACAATCGTTTGTACCTTGGAACAAAACCACAGCGATGCAAACTACGAAATCCTTCAGAAAAATTTCAGGGATCTCAAAAAGATGAAAGATCAAGACGGCAAATCGTTTCGCATCGTCCCAATTCCCATGCCGGATCCCGTGGTGTATGAAGGACAGCGCCTCCCCGCGAGCTACGCAAATTTTTACATCGCCAATAAGGCGGTGCTCATTCCGACTTTCGGCTGCAAAAAAGACGAGGAGATTATAAAAATTTTCACCCAACTTTTTCCAATGCGAAAAATAGTCGGAATTGATTGCAGAGATCTCGTTTGGGGGCTTGGGACCATTCACTGTTCTACGCAGCAGCATCCATTATAAGGCCCATGGTATTATGTTTCCCTTATGGGAAATTTTCTCGAAGCCAAAACGCACCAACCCCGCAAACAAACGCAACTTCTTGTTGAAGAAGCGCTCACTTCGCTCGTGCCTTTAGCACAAGATTGTCTCGATCGTCATGGCGAAGCTGTTACCGTAGAGCTTCGGGAAATATTTGGAGAGAGACTGCGCTATATCGCGCCTGATAACGGCAATGGCAAAACGAGAGTCGACGAAATTGAGCCAGAATTCGAGGTAGATGAAACGGTTATCGCCGATCCCGATGAAGAAATAGAAATTACCGCGCCGGTTCTTCAAGAGCGCGCGCCAAAATTAGCTAAGGCCAAACGCGAACTTGTGCCATTTGATATACGAGATGATATTGATCATTCTATCGTAGAACTTGAGAGATCTTTGATTCGCCACGGCATCCGAGACGTGAATGACGTGGTTTTATACCTACGGGGAATTTCTCAAATGAGCATGATGTTTGGACTTTATGCAAAAAGAGAAAAAAGCGGAACAAAAACGTATCAACTCATCCACGATATGTTAAGGACCGTGAAGAGCATACTGCAAGCAGGCTGCAGTTTTGAGGAACAGGATATTATCCCTACTCAAGCGCTTGTGGATCTTAAAAGAATATGTGACAAATACTCCGTAAATTTTCCCGAACTTGCTCCTACAATGGATTTTCTCGCAACGAGAGGGGAAGGAGGGGGAAATCGTTTTGAACAATCCGGTTTACCCGAAGAATTTCGCGGGGCAGAAGATATGAGTTACGATCGCGATCCACTAACCCCCCAGGGTTATCTCTATAATCTTGCCGTTCGCATGGCGCAGCGCGGAATCATATATCTCCTTATGAAAGGAATTTTCAAAGAACATGAATCAAGCGGACAGGATTCTTCACCGCTCCGACAGATCTATGCTGTAGGACTCAAAAATACTTCTCAAGCTATGCATCCTCGTGAAATGCGAAAAGCACCGGCTATTTTACACTCGGATGAACTGAACAGAGACGGATTGCATGAAGCGATAGAAAGGAAAGAATTACCCAAGCAGTTGTGGCGTCAACAAAGAGAAGTCATTCAAGCTATTGAGAGCGGGCTACAACAAGGCGAAGGGCGTCTTTATTTTGAACTTCCGGCGGGTACCGGAAAAACACTTATCCTTGCTGTCCTTGCAAAGTTCCTTAATCCAGATGGAAATACCCTCGTGCTTACCCCGAGCACGCATCTTTCACTCCAGGACCAAAAAGCTTTTCAGGAAATGCTGGGACGTAAAGATATAGGACTCGTTTCGGGTTTTACGGCTGTTTTTGATCAGCCGATAACCGTTGGTACCTATACTTCTTTTCAGAATTACGTTCGGCAGAAAATGTTCCCGCGAGACAAATACAGCTTGATACTTCTTGATGAAGCGCATCGTTCACTCAGCCGACAGCGGCAGGATATTGGCGAGTATTTTGATAAGGCTGTGATTATCGGCGCAACGGCTTCAAGTGAGGACATTAGCGGCAAGAGCGTTTCCGATGTTTTGAAATGCGCTTATTTTATGCCTTTTCTTGATGGTATAAAAGCGGGCATCGTAAATCCTATGCGTCTCCACCGTATTCCTATGCCGATTCCTCCTGGAGATGATCCTGAGCGTGTCGCGAAACAAGACCTGGAGAATCGAAAAGCAACTATCGTAAAGCTCTATGAAAGGCACTGTCACGGCAAGCAAGCCGTTGTGATGATGGAAACAGTAGCCCGAGCCGAGGAAGTTGCTAAAGCACTTACGGAGCATGGCATTACAGCAAAGGCGCTTCATTCAAAAATGCCGCGCTATGCCACCATTGATCGGGACAGCGAATTTCGTCGCGGAAAATTTCCTGTGCTTTGTGTTTGCGAGATGCTTACCGAAGGGTGGGATTATCCAGAACTCCTTTACGAAATTCTCGGCGATCCAGTAGGAACCGAATGGGAAGTTTTGCAAAGAATTGGCCGAGTAGGGCGTAAAATGCCGGAGAAAGGGCCGTCGCATATTTTTGAGCTCCGCGGAGGGGTAATTCGACGTCACGACAAAATCGTCGCTCTTCCGACACGAACGCCGCTTGATGATGTTTTTCGTAATGCTTCTTTTGTCGGACCGGACAAAGGGTTTTGGCCGAGAAACGGCTTTCAAATTTAGGGACTTATATATAATATAGATCCAAAATATGCCAAGAAATGGAGCCGCAGTCAGCAAAGACGTTCGGGAAGTTATAGAGGCCGCATACGAAGGTGCGCGTGCGGACCTTGGAGAACGTTTAGCGCAGGAAGAAGTTGATCGGCAAGCGCTTGTGGACGGAGTAAGAAATGTGCGGAGAGCAATTACAGCCATGCTCCAGCAGGATCAGCCAGATCATCCGGTTTTGGCAATAAGAGATGATCGTGAATTTTTTGACCGCATACACAGAGCGTTTACGCTGCGGGACAAATTTTTAAATAAAGCTGTTCTTGCACTTCTTGAGTGTGTTGATGAAGCGGTGCGGAACGTAGGGGTTTTGAATGAAGCCCTTGCGCCCCTTGATGGCCGGGCATTGCATGGAAAGCGCCGCGGAGCGAAAAAAGGAAATGGAGTTGCGGAGGATGGCGAGGATAGCGATAGCGGCGATACTTTAACTGCCGGTCGTTATGGAAGACGACGTGGAGAAATTCGGGATGCAATTTGGGGAGAATTAAAAAAATGGGTTGCCGGCGGTGAAACGGAGCGATTTACCAATTCGGCAGAATTTCATGCAAGAATAGGGTGTGATGATCGAACAGGTCGCAGGGTCCTGGACTGGTTAGCTGAACAAGGATTTTTGGAGCAGCACGGCAAAGGCGCTGGAACCCATTACACCCTTACTGCAAAAGGAAAAAGAGAATTATCGCAACAACGTCCCGATGGACAAGTACGCACGGCAGTTCGAGCTTAATATTTTCTCCACGGAGCTTCATGAAAAACTCCACTAAAATTTTATTTTTCACTTTATTGGGCGGGCTTCTCACTTTTGTTTTTTCCTTCAGCGTTTTTGCTGCGGGAGGAGGCGGAGGAGGGAGTGGAGATAGTCCGTCCCCAACACCTCCGCCACCAAGCCCTGCGGTTTCTCCGGAACCGTCTCCAAGCCCAAGCCCGCCATCCATTCCTCCGGCGTGCACCGAAGATACATGGAGTTGTATCGATTGGAGTGCCTGCAAAATGAATGGGCATCAAACACGAACATGTACTTTGGCGAATGATTGTCCGGGCGTCGATACACCGGCGCCTTCGCAAGACCAAGTATGTACCGGTTTACAATGCGGCCAGCTTGATACTTTGCCAGAGCGTGTAAAATGTCGGCTTGAGCTCACGCCCGAAGAGCTTTCCGCTGAATACGCCATTCTCTATTTTCCCGAATACTGTAAGGTCGAAGAAACGCCGGCGAAGCAACAAGAATGTATCGAGCTCTACCGTTCGCTTCAACCGTGCTGGAAGATGCCGTTTGGAAAAGAGCGTGCCGCCTGTGGTCGAAAAACGGTCGGTTTAAAACGCACCCTTGCCGCGGAGACAGCGCTTTGTAAGAAAAAGAAAACGCCCGTCGCGCAAAAGACCTGTTTGCGTCGTCTCGACGACAAAATAGAAAACCATACCCTTTTTAAAATGTATGAGTATGAGTGGCAGACTGAAGCACTTTTGAAACGGGGCATCATATCGCTCGATCAAGCGGTGGATTTCGATGTCTTTGTTGAACAGACGAAGCAGGAGGTGGAAGAAGTTGAAAACCGTAAGGCGTGGAATATGCTCCTCAAAAAAATCAAACAGCAGTTTCGTGAGGTGCTATCTTAATACTTGCCGAGCTTAACAATTAGGAGGGATCGCATAGTGGCCGAGTGCGCGCGCTTGGAAAGCGCGTAGGCTAGCAATAGTCTCGAGGGTTCGAATCCCTCTCCCTCCGCCAACCCTATGACCTACCTCGATACCATCATTCTGAGCATCATTGAAGGTGTTACCGAATTTCTTCCGATCTCTTCCACCGGCCACCTTATTCTTGCATCGTCGCTCCTCAAACTTCCAAAAACCGAATTTCTCAAAAGTTTCGAAATCATCATACAGCTCGGCGCTATTTTGGCGGTGGTCGTTTTGTACTGGCGTACCATTACCCGTCATTTTCGGCTTGTAACCAAAGTGGCGATAGCATTTTTGCCAACCATGGTTGTTGGATTCACCCTGTATAAAATTGTAAAAAAAATCTTCCTCGGGAATGAATACATAGTCGTTTGGTCGCTCCTGCTCGGCGGCATTCTCCTTATTCTCTTTGAATACTTGCACAAAGAAAAAGAAACAGCGACCGGAGAAATGTCAGCCATTACGAATAAACAGGCCCTGCTCATCGGTCTCGCTCAGTCCGTTGCGGTTGTCCCCGGAATCTCTCGTGCCGCCGCCACGATTGTTGGCGGACTCATCCTTGGATTAAAACGAAAAACCATCGTGGAGTTTTCTTTTTTGCTGGCTATCCCAACCATGGCTGCTGCAACGGCACTCGACCTCATCAAAAGCGCCCCATCATTTCAATCTTCCGATTTCGGCTTTTTGACTCTTGGTCTTGTCGTTTCATTCGCGGTCGCCCTCCTTACGATAAAATTCCTGCTCACATTTATCCGCAGCCATACGTTCATTGGATTCGGCATATACCGCATCCTCCTCGCGATCGCCTTTTTACTGTTTTACCATCGTCCGTAAGCATCCGGTACAGATCCTTTTCAGTTCGAGTTTTCCGTTCCCCTCATTAAAAACGCGTTTTTTCATCAGGTTCGGTTCAAACCGCCGAAGCGTTTTGATGTTCGAGTGGCTGACTCGGTGTCCGACAGAAGGTTTTTTTCCACAATGGTCACATACTTTAGCCATAAGCCAACCCACCTTAATATAGAGTTTTCCTGAACGCAAGCCCAAGTAAGGCCCTAAGCAAGAAATCTTGCCCGGTGTTCTTGCGCAAACTGTTTATTGCCTATAATGACCTTCCTGTCTTCTCGGTCAAAAACAATAACCCATGGCCCCTCCCCGTGGGAATCTTTTGTTTTGAGTTTATCCGTCTTTGATTCTTCTTTCGCTGTAGCAAGGGTCTTTTTTAGCAAATCTCCAACTAAAGGCCCAGATATGCCGGGCACTTCACGCGAGCCCAATTTAAAGTCTGTCGTTGCAAAACCAGCATCCTGCGCCAGCCTTTTGTATTCATCCACGGTTCTCTGCTCTCTACAGGAAAATGCCAAAGCTCGTTCATCATAAACATATGCGAGCGTATGAGGAGAGAAACTTCTCACCAAGAGGTCCGTTAATCGTTTCAGCGATTTTCCGCGATCCGGTTCAGGTCCGAAACCTTCATAGCTCACCCCGCCCCTACCTGTTGTGTCCTCATGTTCTACCCTTGCTGCCGCAAGCGCTTCTTCTCGTATCGTTCTCTGATAGGTTCTCAGACTCGGTTCATCAAGCCTAAAACGCTTCGGATGCATCACAACAGCCAGTTTATTTACACCGAATCTTGCCTGCAAAGTGTTTTGCGCCCCAATACTTAAACAACCATCTCCCGGATTTCCGCTCGCTAACTCTTGGGTGATATCGACTACCTGCAACGCTACACCCGAATGTTTTTCTAAAAATCGGACAAGCAGATTCGCATCCCCAACGGTAAGGGGTTCGCTTATTCCTTCGGCTTCACTAAGTGGCATGCGCGGTTCATATTAATAAAACAAAAACTCCTCTGTCAACCATATGATATACTCGAGGCCTGTGATCGATTTTCTTTCCGGCATTGTTGCCCTTGTTCTCTGCGTTTCTATTCACGAATTTTCACATGCGTGGATGGCGAATCGTCTGGGTGATCCCACCGCTCGAATTTTCGGCCGCCTCACCTTAAATCCCCTGAAGCATTTTGACATCGTAGGAACCCTCTCCCTCATTTTTTTCGGGATTGGTTGGGGCAAGCCGGTTCCCTATAATGTCGAAAATCTCCGTTCGCCCAAAAGAGATCAGGCATTGATTGCCCTTGCTGGACCGATTTCCAATCTGTTCACCGCCGTTCTTTTTGCCATTCCTTTGAAATATTTGAGTAATACGAATTTTCAAACCCTTCCACTTTATGTCCTTATGTATTTCTTGTTTCATTTCAGCATCGTTCTGTTTGCTTTAAATGTTTTGCCGCTTCCGCCATTTGACGGATCAAAAATTATCGGTCTTCTTGTACCGCGGCGTTTGCAAAGGAAATATGAAGCCTATCTACAGGAGGGGGTGAAATACGTGGTGATTTTTGTGTTGTTTGATGTGATGGTGCTCGAAAATGTGTTCCACTTTTCGATCTTGAATTTGGTTTTGGGGAAGATGGTTTTTTGGATAAAGGCGATTATTTACACCGGGACGTAACCTGTATCTGGTAGCCAAAATAATGCCAAAATATCCGTGCCCATTTTTTACGTATCTTCAGTTGATGGGTGGCCACAAACTGTTTGATGTCTCTCCTTGTAATTGTGTTTGGCGGATGCGAAGTTAGACCACTTGCGTCCGTAAGCTTTACTATTAAGCTGTAAGGTTCGGATAATAAAATAAGCCCGCCTGGTTTTGTGCACCTTAAGGCCTCCTCCAGCGCTCTTCGAAAGTCGTTAATGTGGTGCAAAACTCTTAGAAACATGACCACATCAAATTCACCGTTATCAAATGGTAGGTCCGTTGCTGATGCTACCAAATCTAGGTTTGAAAAATCTTCAACATCTATATTAACGATCTCTCCCGTTTGTTGTCCGAGCAATTCGTCAGTGAGATTTGTACGGCCTGCTCCGACATTAAGTATCCTTTTATCTCGTAAATCGAGATCCGATACTAAAGTGCCTACCTCTTCTTTTCTTTGAGTAGCCCAGTATGGTGATTCAGTAACAGCCCTCTCGAGTGTTTTTAGTGGCATAAGGAGCGATTATAGATTTTGCTCTTCTAAAAGTCTACTTTATGCACTTTAACGAAAGTCTGCCCGGGCAGGCGTCGTCGACTAAGCGAAGCAATCTTTTTGAGACTCCGCAATGCATCTTCCTTGAATATCGCAAAAAATAAGTTCATCCTTTGAAGCCCAATAGAAAACTCTGTGGTGTTCGTTGGCCCGCTGCATACGAACTCTTCCTATCACACTTAGGGAGTCCAGATATTCGCTCACCTTGGTGGCCGAATGAGGACACCCACCTGCAGTTACAGAGATTCCGTATCTCCCTGGGCTCACACGACATTATGGAGTTTTTTTGTAGTGAAAATTCAGGAAATGGTTCATCTGCTTCATCGCTGCGGAATTTTCCAAATATATACTTTCTGCTACAATGCGGCAGCTTCCGCCCACGTAGCTCAGCCAGTAGAGCACGTCCTTGGTAAGGACGAGGTCACCGGTGCAAATCCGGTCGTGGGCTCCAGTTGTATGTTATAATCCTCTTCGTTATGGCTAAAGCTAAATTCATCATCTCTCACTTTCGTTGCAGTGTGTGCCGCACGCCGAGCAAAACTACCAAGCACGGCAAAAAGCCCCTCAAGGAAATGAATATTTTCTGCAAGAAGTGTCGCAAACACACCGTACAGAAACCCAAGGATATTAAAAAGCCGGCAAAGCAATAGTGCATGAATAGGAAACGGCTCGTTTTAGGAGGAGTTGTCATTACGGTCTTTGTGGTCGCCGGCCTCTTCGCATTTTTTTACTGGCGCAGTTTGGCAGCTGAGCTTCCGTGGAGCCCGACCCCACAGGGCGTTTTTTTTGAAGAGCTGTTGCCACCGGACATTTCTTTTGCGATGAGTTTTTACCCCACGGACGAATCCGAAAGACAGCGCTTCGAAAAACTTTGGGCCACGCTGCTGCAAGATAAGAAAGACGTTATCCTTCCATTTCTCGCGTCCAATTTTACTCAAGCGAACCAAACCCCATTACCACTCGTCGATTTGCTCCAGCTCTTTGGAGGCAATCTTCAGTTCACATTTGCGGTAAAACAAAATCCATCGGCCGATCGGGCCATAAACGCGTTCGACGCGTATTTTCTTTTCACCGCAAAAGACCCAACGGTCGTGCGAGGCATTTTTGAAAGACTCCAGACCGCCGACGATCAAGTACTCAAGAATACTCCCGAAGCATTTGTTTTGAGTCGAGGGAAATCTTCAAAAGCCCACATCGGCCTCATGGGCGACGTGGGATTTTTCGCCTTAACTTCGGAAGAAACAATGAAACCATTCATCGCTCGTTTTGAAAAACGCAATTCATTCCGCCGCATGGCATCGCTCGCAACCTCCAAGGAATTTCGCCTCGCAGCGCAATTTTTAACCGCCCCGATGAGCGGTTACTTCTTCCTTGCTCCCGGCGATGCAGAAAAAGGCATAGCAGTATCGGTCGTCCGTTACCTCGCACAAGACGGCGGTTTTGCATTTGACGGTGTCACCCTTCCGAGCCCCGGCAAAGGCGGCGATATTTTGAGAAGCAAGGTTTTTCAGCCATTCACCCCTTCGCTTTCGACAAAAACCCCACTTTCAAAAGCGCTTTTATTTGAAGAGACGGGAAATGCAGGCAGTTTTTTGCTCAGTCAGTTCGGTTCATTGAGCACAGATTTCAAGCAATGGACCGGGTTTGATTTTGAAGCCGACGTGCTGCCGTTTTTAGACAAGGATAGTATTTTAGCCCTTGAAGATGCTGGCGGAATTTTGCCGGTGGTCTCCCTCTGGATAGACGCAAACTCTCCGGGCGCTTCCGAAAAAGCAAAAACCGTGCTTGAAAAATTCGATGCGAAAGTACAATCCTGGGTGGCCTTGGGCAATATCGCTCTTCCGTCGCATGAAGCCGGGCAAGATAAACCGGTATTTGACATGCAAAAACTCACCGCACCATTTGCAGGAAGCAAAGTAATTCTCTGTTTAGACTGCGTGAGTAAAAAGATGATCAACATTCCTCTTCTTTTTGAACTAGTCCGCGATCCGCTCGAAATTTCCTACGGCACAACGGTCGATAACACCGTCTTTTTTTCCACGCTGCCCAATTTTGAAAAAACTTTTTCCGAAACTGCTAAAGCGGCAAATCATCCTTTATTCAAACGCGTACAATCGCTGGAACCAAAACCCGGGAATGCGGTTTTTATTGACTTCGAAGCCATTGGCGCATCGATCGAACGGATCGTAAATTTCGCACGTTCCAATAAAAAGTTCTCTCAGTCCGAAGAGCAAAGCTACGCGCTTTTGAAAAAATATCTCTCGCCGATCAAGAGCTATATTCAATCCAGCCAGGGCGACGGGAAACGCATGTCCACAAAAGCGTTTCTTGAAATTCGGCCCAGCATCGGAACCTCTACTCAACCGTAACCGTTCCCGTGAGCGATGGGTTCAGATGGTCATGATAAAGCCACGTTCCTTTTTGGTTGAAGGTGAAGGTAAACGTCTCGCTTTGAGCAAGTCCGGTACATGTATCAAACTTACTCCCAATACAACCCCCACTTTCGGGGTATGCCGTGTGGGTGGGATGTACCGCGGAAGCAGGCCAGTGCATCTCTGCATCATTATTCTGAAAGACCACGGTATCACCGGCATTGATGGTCAGGGCTGAAGGACTAAATCCTTGAGCGGTAATCCCCACCATTTTTGTCACTTCCCCGCTGGCAGCCGAATCGCTCATCCCTGCATCGATTTTAAACTTTCCGCGCAATTTTCCTTTGGCAACTACCTTTCCTTTCATGAGCTTTTGCAGTTCTGCCGCGGTAAAAGCTTTGTGGAGGGCATCATCACTAGAGATCCCAAGGTCCAAGGTCTTTAAGCCATAGACGGTAATTTCATACACGTGGTCCCCGTTTCCTTCAGGTGGAAAGGGGCCTCCATATCCAGACATTTCAAATGAGTTCATCAGCTTGACGGTACCCGCTGGAAGATCAGCAAAGCCCGAGAAAGCTCCCTCCGGAATCGAGCGTGTAGAAGCTGGTATGTTCGTGGCCGCCAAATGTACCCATTTTTCTGCGATCGGGTGGAGATCAATAATGGTGACAGCGAAAGATTTAATTTTCTTCGCGGTTTTTTTACTCACTTTCCAGGCAAGCGGCGGTGATTTATTTTCGCTGCCTGGGATTGATGGATCAGCAAATGCGTATTTATTCGCCATCCGTCCGCCATTTTTGAAAGCCGTTGAAGTTACGGTTACTTTTTTCGATGCGCTTGCGCCATACACGGGCGCGCTCAGCAGAAAAACTCCACCGAGGAGCACAGAAAGAGAAATCCACGCGTATATTTTTTTAGCATTCATAGGAATATATTAAAGGATACAAGTCGATAGTAATATCGTTACTGCAACGGGGCAAGTTCATTTTAATCTGTTTCGGGAGGCAACGCATGCAATGCCCCGGTTTTTTTCGCGTATTGTATAAGTGTATTCTTAATTTTCTTCTCTATGACAGCTCTCCTCAGGAAGTCTCTTCTCTTTGGGCTTGTTGCCCTTTTTCTCGTGATTCCCGCCTCTTCTCTTGGGTCGGTGATAGCACCTCCAGACTACGACTCTTATAAACCTCCAGAAGGCAAGTATTTTAAAGATGTTCTCGACGCTCATCCATTTTCATCAACCATCAATAATCTTAAAGAAAAGGGTATGGTAAAGGGATACCCCGATGGTACCTTTGCACCAGATTCATCAATTTCCCGCGCCGAATTTATCACCCTCGTCATGGCGTCGGTTACAAAAAATCCCCAAGGGAAGAACTGTTTTAAGGACGTGAAGAATGAGTGGTATGCGAGATTTATTTGTTCGGCAAAAACGAAGAAACTGATAAAGGGCTATGCCAACGGCACCTTTAAACCCAACAATAATATAAATTTTGCCGAGGCGAGCGCCATCATCGCTCAAGCGCATAGATTGAAAGCCGGTATCGCAGCCGAAGGCGAGGTTTGGTATAAGCCGTTTGTCGCGAAACTTGAAGCAAAAAGCGCAATTCCTGTGAGCATTGATTCTCCCGAGCAAAAATTAAGCCGCGGAGAGACTGCTGAAATTTTATGGAGGCTTAAGACAAAAACCTCCACCAAGCCCACGAAAACATTTGAGTCACTGAGCGCTCCATTTCCAACGCTCACTTCATGTGCTGAGCTCAAAGAAAAAGTCACCATGTATCAGTATCAGCAAAATGCTCGAAGTTACAACTATGGTGTGCTAGATCTTTCGTCATCGAAAAGCGGCCTGTCAATGATGGCCGTTCCAGAGGCGTCATTTGCGGAAGAAAGTGGCGCAGAGGATGCAGCTGCCCCCGCGAGCAGTGCTTCCGATTATTCCAGTACCAACGTGCAGGTTGAAGGCGTGGATGAAGCGGATATCATTAAAAACGACGGTGAATTTATTTACATGGTAAGCGGGAATAGCGTGCGCATCGTGAAAGCGTTCCCTCCCGAGGAAATGAGCCAAGTTGCGAAACTCACGTTCGATGACGAAAAATTCATCCCCGATGATATGTATGTGGCCGGGAACCGTTTAGTGGTAGTGGGTTATACATATGTGAATTATTCCGCAGCACATCCCTATTATTACGGTGGGAATCAGCGCGTAAAGGTATATGTCGTCGATATGTCTGACAAGCAAAATCTAAAACAGGAGCGATCCATCGAATTCGAAGGGAGCCAGATTTCTTCTCGTAAAGTCGGCAATCGTTTCTATCTTGTTTTGAATGACCATCCGGATTACTACACGATCATGGAGCAAAAAGTGGAAGATTTCGAAAAAGTTCTCCCGCATTTCCGCGATTCCGCTTTAGGGAATGCCAATATGCCCGTTGTACCGTGTTCCGATGTTCATTTTCTCCCGCGATATGAGCAGCCAAACTTTCTTGTAGTCGCGAGTTTCGATATTTCCGATCCGCAAAGCGAAGTTGATCGCGAGGCCATTCTTGGTTCCGGCGAGACGGTCTATGCGTCTCCAGAAAGTCTCTATGTGGCGGCAACTCGCTATGAATATCCCGAGGTTGAGAAGTTTAACGTGTGGCAGCCGCCTGCCAGCCATCAGAGCACCACCGTGTTTCGTTTTAGTTTAGAAAATGGCGATGTGACTTACAAAACTCAAGGGCAGGTGAAGGGACACATTCTGAATCAGTTTGCGATGGATGAATCCGGCAGTGCGTTTCGAATCGCCACAACCACGGGCGAGGTATGGGATACACAAGCCCCCGCAAAAAATCATCTGTTTATTTTGGACCGGGAAAATTTAGGAACGGTTCTTGGAAAGCTCGAAAACTTGGCTCCGGGGGAGAAGATTTATTCCGTGCGTTTTCTTGGAAAGCGCGCGTACATGGTGACGTTTAAAAAAGTAGATCCGTTCTTCGTGATTGACGTTGAAGATCCCGCAAATCCAAAAGTTTTGGGTGCACTCAAAATTCCTGGTTTCAGCGATTACCTCCATCCGTTCGATGAAAATCACATCATTGGATTTGGAAAGGAAGCCGTGGATCCGCAGAATGTTGGATCAGAGTGGCCAGGACGCGACTTTGATTTCGCTTGGTACCAGGGTATGAAAATCGCCCTGTTCGATGTTACCGACGTGGCGAACCCAAAGATGCTTTTTAAGGAACTCATCGGTGATCGCGGCACCGACTCGGAAGTGCTTAGAAATCACAAGGCGCTTCTTTATGATAAAGCGCGAAATCTTTTTGCCTTCCCGGTAGAAGTTCATGAAATTAAGCCGGAATTAAAAGTAGAATCAAATGGATACACCGGTTCCACCTATGGAGATCCTGTATTCCAGGGTGCCTATATCTATACTCTCGATCTCGAGCACGGATTTCAGCTCAGGGGGAAAGTGACTCATTATGATAACGGGCTGCCGAAAAAATGCTACCCAAATTACGGGACGCCAGGGGAGTATTGTTATTTCGAGGCCCAACCGGCGAGTACCATTAACCGCATTGTGTCCATCGGTGATTATCTCTACACCATTTCTCTCGGAAAATTGAAGGCGCTCAAGCGTGAAGACGTAACCGAAGTCCAAAAACTCGTTATACCAACCGATGAGGCGGGGCTTCCAGGATTTCTGGATGATTTGATACCGTAGGGTGCGCTCTACACAAACCGTGAGTGAAGGCGTTTGCCCAGTAAAAACCCGATTCTTATAAGGAGGCCGATGGAACAGTTTTGTTTCCCGGCCTCCATTCGGGCTATCGCGCTTTGGGAAGTTTTTAGTTTTTTGGCGAGGACCGCTTGTTTGAGTCCGAGTTTTTTGCGGAGTTTTTTGATTTGATATCCAAGGGCGAGACGCTCATAGCGCTCCAGGGCAGCCGGAGACTTTAAACTCTCCGCGAGGAGTTTTTCGTCTGGAAATCGAGGGAGCCTGTCCATGGTTCAATTATATCATATATGATATTTAAGGTCAAAAAACTTGCTTTTTATAAAGTGGATATGGTATAATGTTTATGTCGTTAAATTTTTCGTCAAAGCGCCGCCAACCACTGGCGGTTTTTTTGTGCCTGTGATAATAAAGGAGCGTATGAATAGGGTTATTTCGTCGCTGCTCCATTTTATCGATCGTGCGTCGCCCCCAAGAAAGGCGCATGCGCACTGCGATGTGCCATGCGGGGTTTATGAAACCGATTCGGCGCTCTGGGCAGTGGAAACGTGCCAGAAATTGGTGGATAAAATCCTTGCCCTTGATTCCCCAAAGCACGACGATAAACAATCCATGGCGGACCATCATAATACGGTGGTGCGCGCCGTTCTCGTGAAAGAGGAATACGCGCAGATTTGCAAAGAGCAGCTCCTCATTTTGTGGACCGATTATTTTAAAGCCGAACATCTTGCGAAATGGCCGGACCTCCATGAAAAATTCTGGAAAGCGGCAAAACAGTGTTCGGTGGTAAAGCGGACCGTGAGTCCGGAAGAAGTAAAAAAACTGCGGGTGGCAGTGGAAGATATTGCTGCCATTTTCAAGGCATCAAAACAATAAAGCTATGCAATCCCTTTTTCCATTCGCACGTTTTGAAATAGAAGGAGAGAGCATGCTTCCTACATACCAGTCAGGGGACCGGGTGCTGGTTTTCCGCTGGGGTGCCGTGCAGCCTGGGGATACGGTGGTATTCTGCAAAAATGGCATGACGATGGTAAAACGTATTGCCAAGCGTGAAGGGGATCGCTGGGTTATGAAAGGGGATAACTGGAAGGGGAGTAGTGATAGTGACGATTTTGGCGATGTCCAGGACGCACAGGTTGTCGGGAAAATTGTCGCGGCATATTAAAAAATATACCGGCCTTGCGACCGGTATATTTCATTAAGTTTGGGAATCTTTCTATTATTTTTTCCCGAGTTTTTCTAGGAAGTCGCTCGCTTTTTCCCGTCCGCCAAGACCAAAAGAAAGTCCAAGGGCAAGGGCGAGCATGGCGACAAAACCCGTGAAGAGAATCTCGATAAGTTTTGTGGCAATACTGAGTTGGGTGAGACTCGCCATAAGGGCAAAAATGACGATGGACCATTTTGCGATTGCCGCGAGTGCATCCCCGGAGTGTTCGGTAAGGTGAGAGGCCTTCGCCGTTTTTTCTACAATCTGGTAAGCAAACTGACCAATCACAAGGCCGATGACAAGAATAACCACGGCTACCACGACGTTCGGGATGTAGAGCGCTACATCTTGGAGGAATTTGGTAACCTGATCGAGCTTCAAAATATCAACGGCAGCAATGAGCGTGACGACAATGAAAAACCATTTGATGATCCACCCGATGAGACCGGAAACCGAGAGTCTTAAACCAATTTCCTCAAGTTTTTTCGTAATTCCTACCTTTTGTGCAAGTGAATCAATGTGGGTAAGGTGAATAAGTTTTTTAGCGAGCTTTCCGAGTGCGCCGGCTACGAGGAGGCCGACGATTAAGATGAGCAAAGCCCCGAGCACTTCCGGCACAAACGAAACGAATTTTGCCCAAATGTTTTGGAGCGAAGCGAGAATTGCTTCATTCCACGTTTTGAAATAGTTCATAGCGATTTGATTAAGAAATAAACCACCTATTGGTCACTTTACTGAAGCGTGTGCTGCCTTGTCAAACGTGCAACGACCGGTTGGTCTGCGGGCGCGAGACGGTATTGCGTCAGTTCGTGGGGAAAAACCCATGCAAATTTTTGACCCTCACGTGATTTTGGTTTTCCGAGCAGTACCGAACAACGGTGAAAGCTAAGATGCACCCGTCGATCCGGATAATCATGCAGGAGTTTTAAAAAAGCCGGACGAACCGCTATTTCAAGACCCAATTCCTCCTTTATTTCACGCTTGAGGCAGGCACGGGCATCTTCGTCTGGTTCAATTTTTCCTCCGGGAAATTCCCAAAATCCGGCGAGGTGTTTGGTATTTTGACGCTGCTGAATGAGAATCTTGCCGTTTTGATGGATAATCCCCGCCGCTACCTTTATTGCCGAATTTTTGCTTCGAGGTTTTTGCTGATGGCGAGATCGTATGGGTCTCGCGCGCAATATAAGTGGTGCATAATCCATGAGCGCCTGGAAAAAATCCCGCGCACGATTTTTTGGACAGAGTTTGAGGGCCAGTTTTTTGAGTTCATCCGGATTTTTCTTTCCATAATAATGAAGCAGCACCCGTTTCACGTTGGTATCCACAACGGGCACATCTTGCCCGAACGCGAAAGCAAGTAAGGCATTCGCGGTGTAATCGCCGATGCCTGGAAAGCGGCGAAGCATATCGTAATCAGCCGGAAATTTCCCAGTAAAATCCTTTACCACCATCTTCGCGGTTTTGAGCATGTTCCGAAACCGGCCGTAGTATCCCATGCCGCGCACGGCGGAAAGCACCTGCGGCCACGTGGCGTACGCAAGTTTTTGCACCGTTGAGAATTTTTTAACAAATGCCCCATAAAAATCCACTACCCGCAGCGCCTGTGTTTGCTGAAGCATAATTTCCGAAACCCAGATTTTATAAGGATCCTTCGTATATCGCCACGGCAAATCACGTTTGTGCACTGCGTACCACCGAAGGAGTTTTTGCGGAGAAAATTGCTTCATTCTTTCTTCCCTTTCAAGATAATCCAAAGATACGAGAGCCAGGTATATATGCCAAGCACGGTAAAAATACTCGAAAGCCCCATCCAAATATACCAACCAATGATGCTATTAAATGATGCTTTCAGCACGACACCGAGCCAAAGAAAAAAGGCGCAAATGCCAATAAATAAAGGGACCGTGAGAAAGTATCTCCATCGCCGTTCGTACATGTCTGCCTTCCATTGTTCTTGTTTTATTCGGTGTACTGCGTGCGCTTGTTTCGCGACTTCGATAAATTTCATTACCCCACGGAAAAATCCGAATGGACCTTGAGCGTAAGACACGCATCCATATTACCTCAAGACGCACGTTTCCATAAAGCGCTGGCTGGTCTCATGTGAGGGCGAAATCGCCATGAAACAAGTCCCTTCGCTCGTGGCCTTTCCGGCCGCATCAATCAAAGCTACCTGAACGGGAACGATCAAAAGCCCTGACTTTGTTGGTTTGGCCTGTTTCGCAAGAAATTTTATTTTGAGACCACCGCCATTGTTACAAAGGAGCTCATTTTGGGTTGGGAGACGAAGATTTTCTATGCCAGCGAAGAGACGGCAATCATGGGTTTCAACAATTCCATGCATGAAAGCGGCTTCCGCAGCGATGCAGAATTCATCAAGGTAGGTCGACATGAGCAGCCCTTGATGTGCGGCGCGGTGAGACTCAAACGTTGCGGGATTGATGGGACCATTTGGAAAAAAATGAGAACCGCTCGGCGGCCCATACTGTGCCCGAGCGAGTCCAGGTTTTATGAGAATCTCAGCATAAGGGTTCGCATCCATGGGGAACGGAGATATGGGCGTGTTGTTCGCACGAGCACGAAGATAAACCTTTCGTCCCGCGGTCGTTGTGAGCTGGCCTTCCATTTGAGGTCGAGAAGTTGCCGCACCACGAGCCCTTTTTGGTTTTTTCAGAGAGGCGGTCATCATGAGCTGGGTTTGCATGACGCCATTCCAACGAAGAGAATCAATGCTTGCCACTTCCTCATTTTCAGCGAGAAGTTCCTTTAGAAGAAGCGCCAAAGGAAGCATGGTATCGGGACCGTGGAGAATGTGCTGACTCCATGCGCTCCGACATAGGTTCGTTTCTGCAGTTACGGTTTTTTCATCCGGACTTTTTGTTACCGGCCCCAAAGATTCGGTTATTGGATTATATTCCTCCACTTCGATCATTCGCGGTGTTCCTATGGTTATGCCAAGTCGTCCCAGTGGTCCACGGGCAACTCGCTCGGTCACCTCACTAATTCTTGCCATGACTGCGGGGTCGCTTGGGTGACCCTTAATGAGGATATATCCCGCGGAACCCTCAGTTCCTTCATCTGGTCCGCGTTTAGACATAGGGAGATTAAATATGGTCTTGGTTGATTATAGATATTTCTGTAATTCTGTCAATCAAATTGTTGAATTCATTTTCTGCTCTTTACGGTATCTTGGTCCAAGTATGTTTGAATCTTTTCTTATTACCTTTCGCGAAACCCTGGAGGCGTCGCTCGTGGTTTTTATCATACTTTCATACCTCAAGAAAACCGGCCAATCCCGCAGCAATGTTATTGTTTATGTGGGGGTTGTCGGCGCACTTATTGTGAGTGCGGTTGCAGCCTGGTTTTTTCAAACTATTGCCGGTGGTTTGACGGGCGAAGTCGAAGAAATTTTTGAAGGCACGATGATGGTGCTTGCGGCCGTGTTACTCACCACTATGATCGTCTGGATGGCGAGAGCGAAACATGTTCAGCATCAAATTGAAGCGCGAGTGGCGGTGGAGTTAACCGATCGGCATCGATATGGCCTTTTTGCGGTTGTGTTCGTGGCGATTTTACGCGAGGGAATAGAAACCGTTATTTTCCTGGAGGCAGTGGCATTACGGGGAGCCGAGCAGAGTTTGCTGGGCGCCGTTCTGGGAATTATTATGGCGGCTTTTCTCGGATATTTTCTTTTTTCCAGTGCCAAACGCATGGGTCTCAAAACTTTTTTCCGTGTGACATCAACCCTACTCATTCTTTTTGCGGCCGGTCTTATTGCCCATGGTATTCATGAGTTTCAAGAAGTGGGATGGATAACCTTTTTGCCGCAAGAGGCATGGAATACCGCTGCATTTTTGCCGGAAAAATCTGTGCTCGGGAGTATTTTGAAAGGCGTTTTTGGGTACAACGAAAATCCAAGCATCCTAGAGGTTATCGGATATATTGGATATTTCCTGTTAGCCTTCGGGATCTATCGGCAGATACAAACTCGCGTGGATAAGAAGATATAAATTTTACGCGACCCCGCGGCCAGTATCCATGAAAAGCGCTTCTTTGAGTGTTTTTCCTTGATGGAAAATACGAGTTTCCCATTTGAGGCGAACGCCAATTTGATAGCGGGTGTCGGACGCCAGATGAATTTCAAGCCGGTCATTTTTGTTGACCGCAAGAGGTTCCTCAAGCGGAAGAAAAATCTGGTCCCAGTGGGTGGATGGAGAAAAGGGGCTAGTGGAAAGAGTCATGCCTGGGGCCAGGGTGCACTTCCACCAAACGGCAAAACCAAATATTGCAGCGCGATGATCCATCGTCCAATTCGCCTTTCCTGCACGGACACTTTTTTCTTTTTTATGAAAATCTACTTCGTCCCATTTCTTTGCGCAGTCTTTTTTGAGAAGGTCGCTCGCATGAATTTTCGCAACATACATATTGTTGAGTGCGGCATGTTTTGCCGGCTGAAGATTCACATCAAACCCAACATGGTCCCAGGGATTCATTTCATCAAGGATGCGCTTGTTTGTTACCGGCGCGATCCATTGTTCAAGGCACGATGGAAGGATCATTCCGCCGGGTTTCAAAAAACGCCTCGCATCACCGAGGTTTTCAATAATGTGTTCCTCGAGCGCGTAGTTTCCAAGCGTTTCCGAAATCACCACATCTACTTTTTCTGGCTGCTTCACTTGCGAAGAATGGAGCGGAACAAAACGGCAGTTAGTTATTTTATTTTCGTTCGCGATTTTTCGACTGAGTTCCAAAAGTGCTTCGTCCTGTTCGTAGAGGTAACACATTTTGGCTCCAAGTTTGCTGGCGAGAAAGCTTAAAAATCCAGTCCCAGAGCCAATATCCGCGATGGTCGTTACACCCGGCCGGATCACTTTCTTGAGCGCATCAAAAAATGCTTGATTGCGAACATGGTCACCTAAAAGTTTCATTTGAAGTTCCATACGGAAGTCGCGCCCATTATATATGACACGAAGCCAAGCCTCGTTTTTCAAGGTACTGCTGGTGGTATTCCTCAGCCTTATAAAACTGCTCTACGGGGACGATTTCCGTAACGATAGGTTTTTTCCACTTTCCGCTTTTTTCGAGCGCTTCTTTTGAAATCGCGGCCAACCTTTTCTGTTCCTGGCTGTGATAAAAAATTACCGAGCGATATTGCGAGCCGATGTCTGGTCCCTGTTGATTGAGGGTCGTGGGGTTGTGATTTTCCCAGAAAATTCCGAGAAGGTTTTCGTAGGAAACTTTTTGCGGATCGTATTCGACTTGCACCGCTTCAGCGTGGCCGGTTCCATGCCCACAAACATCCTCATAGGTGGGATTTTTTGTGTGACCGCCAACATACCCGACCATGGTCGAAACAACACCTGGAATTTTTCGAAAGGTTACCTCAACGCCCCAGAAGCATCCCGCCGCAAAAGTGGCTTTTTCCATACGGATACATCGTATAATAAACCAGGGCCTGCGCACAGGCCTTAAAGACTTTTACGATTGTTCCTTCTGCGTCTTTTCGTGTATATATAGCTATCGTGCAACGAACTCACACTATTTCCTCTGGTATTGGGAATACCCCACTCATAAAAATTTCCGAAAGGCTCTATGCAAAATTGGAGACGGTAAATCCCAGTGGGAGCATCAAGGATCGGATGGCAAAATGGATTCTCGATCGCGCGGAGGAGAGGGGCGAACTCAAGCCAGGCGGCGTTCTTATTGAGGCGACAAGCGGGAATACCGGCATTGCCCTTGCGATGCTTGCTGCGGAACGTGGATATACCATGGTGGTGGTGATGCCGAGCAACATGAGTGAAGAGCGAAAATGTCTCATACGATCTTTTGGCGCCGAGATCGTTGAAGTGGGGCCTTCTGATTTTGCAGGAGCCGTGGAGAAGAGAAATGCACTCATTAAAGAACGCAATGGTTTTAATCCCAATCAGTTTGCGAACGAAGACAATAGAGAGTGCCATCGTTTAACGACGGGGCAAGAAATTTTGAAACAAATACAGCAAATTCCTGACGGACCATATGTAATTGACGCATTTGTAACCGGTACGGGAACTGGCGGAACTTTAATGGGAGTGAGAGATGCCCTCATAGTAAAATTTCCAAAAATATGCGTGGTAGCCGTTGAGCCTGCGGAATCTGCCGTTATGAGCGGAGGCGAGGCAGGCGCGCACTCCATACAGGGCATCGGCGATGGATTTATTCCGGAGCTCGTAGCGATGGATCTCATCCACGATGTCATTACCGTATCTTCTGCGGAAGCGATTGCGAGGACCAATGAGTTGGCCAGAAATCTTGGATTGCTTGTTGGAATTAGCTCCGGTGCGAACGTTGTTGCCGCAGAAAAATATATCGCAAAAAAAAATCCCGCGGGCCTCACCATCACGATACTTCCAGATCGGCGAGAGCGTTATCTTTCCATGCTGGATCAGAGGCAATATTAGGAATGTGTCTCTGTATTACTTGGCAGGGGCGGAAGGAATCGAACCCTCACTAGCCGCTTTGGAGGCGGCTGTTCTACCATTGAACTACGCCCCTATTGTATAAGCTCACTTCGCGGGTACCCACGAGACCCGCTCGTTCGCGCTCGCGCCGTGCGCTCGCAGTGATGAAAAATTTTTTCTACCCGTTCGGTGGGATATTGTAATACTTAAATAGGAATTGTGCGATCTCTTGGAAAAGCGGAGCGGCTGTAGCGTCGGCCCAAATGGAGCTGCGCGGCCGGTCGAGTTTCACGAGCAAGGTGAATTTTGGATCCTCAAGCGGCGCAAACCCAATGAAGGAAGCAATCGTGGTGCCCGGTCCGGTTAACGGCTTGCCATGTTTATACGTTTGAGCCGTCCCGGTTTTCCCCGCAATATGATAGCCGGGAACTTTGCCCCGATTGGCGACACCATTTTCTACTGCGCTTACCATCATGGCCCCAATCGTCGCCGCAGTTTTTTCAGAAATGACTCGTCGAACTGATTCCGGTTCATACTCCACCACTTTTCCTCCAGCACTTTCCGTTTTATACACAATATGCGGTTTCATGAGAATTCCTTTATTGGCCAACGCTGATATGGCCGTAATGAGCTGAATCGGCGTGACGGCGATACCCTGCCCGAAGGCATAGGTAACAAGTTCGCTTTCCGCCCAATTCGCACCTTCTTTCAATTGTCCTTCTTCCTCGCCCTCAAATTCGATATCGGTCCGCTCACCAAAACCGAATTTTTTCAAATACCGCGAGAAAAGCTCACGGCCGATTTTCCGCGACACAAAGGCCATTCCCGTGTTGAGCGATTTTTCGAGCACCTCGCGCATGGTGGTGATCCCGTAGTAGGTATTCAGCGCATTATGAATCTCATATTCATCGACCTGAATCGGTCCGGTATCGTTATATGTCGTTTGAGGGGTGACATCGCCATCATCAAGCGCGATCGACATGGCAATGGCTTTAAAAACTGAACCCGGCTCAAAAATATCCGCAACCACCCGATTTCGGTATGTCCCCGGCCCTAGAATATTTTTGTATTTTGACACCACCGTTTTGCCATTTGAAGTAGTGTCTTTAAAAACCTGTATACGGTAGTTAGAGTCGCGGTCGAGATAGAGGTAATGAGTTTCTTCCCCGGGTTCGCCGACACTTACGATATTTTGCTTTTCCGCTTCCGTGAGGTTGATGTCCTCGGTATCAAGCGCTTTGCCAAACTCATTTGGATCGAATGTCGGGTAGTGGGCGAGGGCAATGATTCGGCCGGTTTTTGGTTCCATGACGATAGCCAGGCCAGAATCAGATTTTGTATCCTGTACGGTTTTTGCGAGACGCCTCTCGATCTCCATTTGAATGGATCGATCGATGGTGAGCGTCACATTATCTCCATCCGTGGCCGCTTGAATAATGAGATCATTACCCACGATGACCTGCTGGCCCGTAGCATCAAGCTGGGTTTTAAAAATTCCTTTTTTTCCGCGGAGCTGGGTATCGAAACTTTGTTCAATGCCATAGAGACCGCCGCGATCGGAAGTAAAACCGATGATCTGTGCCGCAAGGCCTCCTTCGGGATAGTATCGGTAATTTTTTTCTTGAAAGTTGATGCCGGCAAATAAATCCCGTTTCGATTTTTTGTCCTCCCCCATGAGTTTTCGAATTTCCTGTTCGATATTCGCCGGAACTTTTTGCCGCAACACGACATAGCGATTTCGCCCGACGAGCAGTTCGCGCAGCCTTTCCAGGGGAATGTCGATCACCGGCGAGAGGATTTGAGCAGCATAATCAGGATCGCTGATTTGCGCCGGATAGGCGATTATACTTTCCGGAGTGGCTTCAACCCCAGTAATTTTTTGCTGCGCAAAAAATTTAAGAACATCTTCAGGCGGTTCTTTGTAGAGGATAATAGTGGGGCGTGTTTTTTGGCTGATTTTTTCAAAGAACTCGCTGCGGAAGTCTTGCTGGAGTTCCTCTTCAGGTTTTAGTGCGATCCGTGCGAGCTCTTCCTTGGAAGGATTGTCCGGAAGGAGGCGTTTGAGATTTCGGATGCGCATGGTGTCTTTTTCTGCCGCAAGTTTTTTGTCGAAGAGGAGGGGAGCCAATTTGTCCGTGAGATACGAAGGGTCTTTTATGAGCGTCGGGTCTGCAAAGAGGAGCGGAAGCGAAGTGTTCGTAGCCAGGCGGAAAACTTCTCGAGATTGATAGTCCTGAATGAGAATTTCACCTCGCCGCGGATTTATTTCGCTATATCCCAGATGTCCCTGCTGTGCCTTAGCCGTATACTCGTCGTGCCGAATGACTTGGAGATAAAAAAGTTTTCCCAAAATAGCGACCGAAAAAGCGAGGCTTATGAAAAGGAGGAAAAAAACGCGATTGAGTTTGAATTTTCGAAGCGGCATGGGACCTCATTATACTACCCTTCAGCTGCCGCGGCCTCATCCTCTTCTTCTTCATCATCATAGGGATCGAAATCTACTGCATCTTCCAGGCTTTGTGCATAATCAGCTACTCGCTGGGCCTCTTCGTCTTCGTAATCCCTCAGTTCATCTTGATATTCTGCCTCATAGTCTTCACGTTCTGCTGCCATCAAGGCCTCATCGAACCGAGCAATATCCCTTTCCTCTTCGGCTTTATCGTAGGTCAACACCGGGGCTGTTCCATCCCTATCTTCCCAATATTCCGGACACGCTTTTTGTCGCCGCTTTACTTCCCGGCGGTCGGTTTCTTTTTTTAAAGATGCTGTGCGAACACGCTCTCCTTTAAGCAAGGCTTCCCGTTCCGTTGAAAGATCTCGCAGCGTGTGGCGCAAAACGCTCGCTTCGTGCGAAGCATCGATGCGTTCCCATTTTCGCGACACGAGCCGTAAGGAGCGTCTCGTCTCTTCCATAAGCCGGGCTGTTTTGCTCAAACGTTTGTCCCGTTCATGCCCGTTTTCGTGGTCGTTTTCGCTCTCGCCGGTTTCTTGGTCTTGCAGAATGGATGCAAAAACAACGGCAAGTTCGGCATCAACGTGGCCAATCTGTTTTTCTATGTTACGTTTTTGTCGATCGGATTGGCTTCGGTAGGATTTTTCCTCAAGCGCTCGTTTTTTTGCCAAGAGTTTTGCAACGGGTACGTATTCCTCAGAGATTTCAGTCAGAGGGAGAGCTTTTTTCCTCACGGCAGCAGAAACGATCGGCGATGCTCCCGCAATCTCACGCAGCCGCGATTCATTTTCAGCAATTTGCTCCTCAATTTGTTCAACGGCTCCATCGTCTGCTTCCACGAGGCCGGCTTCAATAAGGAGTTTGTGCTCCCTGTGTTTACGAATTTCCAGAGCTAATCTGTGCGCTTCTTTTCTGAGCGCATCATGGTCGCTTGTTTGCGTCTGCTCAGCGCGCCGTGGTTGAGAAGATGGTATTTGCCGCCCGGTTCTGGGCAAAGGTGGCAAATTATCAAAAGACACCTTGCCTGCAAGAGCGGTGTGAACACTGAAGCTGACATTTGAGACTATTGCCGCTGTCGGCGGCGAAAAATTACTGGCCGGAGGGGGTGGTGCATTATCCTCTCTTTTATCGTTTTTATTCAAACGGCCCGGGCCGTTCCCGACAGAGAGTGGTTTCGTACTGTCTTGATAGACTTCCGCGTACTGCGGACGATCTGCATGAAAATAAGGAGCGTCGATAGCCATAGTCTTTCAGAATTTACGGCCATATTTTGGTTTAGTCAAGCTTCACGGGCCTTTATCTTGCTCTTTCTTGAAGGCCCGTGATACTAAGACATCATGCAGAAGGAGACTTTCAAAAACGGACTCCGGGTCGTCACCAAAAAACTTGCCAATACCCAATCCGTGACGGTGCTTATTTTGACGGGTGCCGGTTCGCGATACGAAACCAAAAAGCTCAATGGAATTTCACATTTTTTGGAACACATGTTTTTCAAGGGCGCCAAGAAATATAAAACGGCGAAAGATGTTTCCGGGGCGATTGATGGCGTCGGCGGGGATTTTAATGCGTTCACGGGAAAAGAATATGTTGGATATTATGTGAAATTGGCCGCTCAGCACGCTGATGTGGCCATGGATGTGTTGTCTGACATGCTGGTTCACTCTCGGTTTGATCAACACGAAATTGATAAGGAACGTGGCGTGATTATGGAGGAGTACAACATGTATCAGGATACGCCCATGTACCAAGTGGGTTGGGATTTTGAGCGGCTCATGTACGGCGATCAGCCGATGGGGTGGGACCAGGTGGGCACGAAGGAGCTCATTAAGACCGTGACGCGCGAAGATTTTGTGAATTATAAAAAGGCGCTCTATACGCCGGAAAATATCGTCATCAGCGTAGCGGGGAATATTTCACATGAGAATGTTTGTGCGCAGGTGAAGAAATATTTTAAATTTGAGTCTGGCAAAAAGGCATATGGGTTTTCGGCGCTTGAGAAAAATGAGAGCCGCGAACGAGTATTTCTCAAGCATAAAAAAACCGAGCAAGCGCATGTGGTTGTGGGGTTCCCGGCCTATCCCGAGGAGCATAAAGATCACTTTGCGGAAAAAGTGCTAGCCGTGATTTTGGGCGGCAACATGAGCTCGCGGATGTTTTTGGCCGTGCGTGAGGCGAAGGGGCTTGCGTATTATGTGCAAACTTCAACGGATGATTATTTGGATACCGGAATTATTTCCACGCGTGCCGGGGTGGATGTAAAGCGCATTAAGCTTGCCGTGCAGGCGATCGCGGAAGAGTATAAAAAGATTCGCGGTGAAAAAGTCCCTGCCGCGGAGCTTAAAAAAGCCAAGGAATATCTGAAAGGAAAGCTGGTGTTGCGACTGGAGGATTCAGAGGAATATGCCCACCTCATTGGAAAGGAGGAATTGCTTCACGAAAAATCCGAGAGCCCCGAGCAGATTATGGAGCATATCGATGAGGTGACGCCGGCTGATGTTGCGCGGGTTTCACAGGATCTCTTCCGGCCGGAAAATTTGAGACTGGCAGCCATCGGACCATACGATAAAAAAGAAGAGTTTGAGGCGGTACTAAAAATGTAGGTTTTTAAGCCGCAGGAGCCTGGTTTATAACCTGACCTATTGCCCGTATACGATGAACCCCGCCGCATGGATAGATTTTTACGCGAAGGTGGGTGGCGACGGTTGGTTTTGTGACTGGCAGCTCTACGTCGGCTTGCGAAGCGTGTGATTTTACCTGAGTTTTCGCCACAAGGGGTTTCCACTCCGCTTGTTCAAGAGTTCCTCCTCCGTGAGAGTCCCACGCCTCCACCTCCATGGATTGCGGATTGTTGAAATTGAAATAACGGAAATCGGTAACTATCTTTTCTATAAGCCCCCGGTCTGAAAGTTCAATAATGAGCCACTCAGCGTGGTTCCAAATTTCCCTATATCCGTCATGGAGCACTTGGTTGAGCGGCAATCGAAATCTCGCATTTTCCCAACCGTCGCCCATATCCTGCGGCACGTCATCCTTCAATATATTTTCGGCATGGCTGTACCGTTGGTCGCTTTTATCAATCACTTTTGCGCCAAGATTGATACTGGCAAGATTCACGGGTTTCTCCCAGTTTGTGCATCGTCGGTGATACACAATGTCGTCAGCGCTCGGCCCTTTGAATGGTTCTTTTGTGGGCTTCTCAATTTTATCAGGGTGTCTTGCCGTAAGAAGCGTTCCATAGGCGGTAGGATCATGCATGTCATGCGGTTTGAGGGTGTCTAATTCTGCAGGAACGTTTTCGTATATACGGAGCCGCGCAATACCTCCATCCGGAAACATAAAAAGGCATATATAATTCCATTCATCGGGTACTTCTAGGCGCTGTACATGAACACTGTGTCCTTGGAGTGGAGTGGCCATGGTAATCGGGATCCACGCTCGACCATCCTTCGATACCATGAGTTGCGCTGCTTGAGCTTGGTTCCCGTCGTGCCATTTCGTATCAATAACAACCACACCGATTTTTGACGGTTTAGGCAATTTTATTGTAGCCGATTCAACGCCCCTTCCACTGTGCCGAGCGGTCTCCCAGCTGCTGAATCTCTGGCCACGTGTTGGATCAAAATCTCCAAGATCAAATGCCGGTTCTGTTGGATCCAACAAATTTCTTGCTTCGGCAAAAGCTTCATCACTCACGAAAGTGATTTCCCCGCCGGCAACAATATTTTCTCCAAAATCAATCGACCGAAGCCGACGGTATGCCTCAGCCGCATCAAGCTGCACTTGTGTTGCCACGAGCGTTCCATCTACTGCACTCGGCGCTGCAGGATCATCCGAGGCCACAGGACTACCCGGCTCTGCACCGTCGACTACCGTTTCTGCGAGAAGAGTTTCGTCAATCATAGGAAGACCAAAATGTAATCCGTGAACTTCTTCCTGTCAACCGTTGATTTAGTCTTGGCACTCAGGGATTTCTCGTTTAGAATCTCTCCGGTATGGAACGAACACTTGTTCTCATAAAACCAGACGGGGTCCAGCGCGGTCTCATCGGAGAAGTGGTTAAACGCCTTGAGCAAAAGGGTTTGCGGCTCATCGGCATCAAAATGATGAGTCTCGATGAAGCCGTTTTACGTGAGCACTACGCGCATATCGCGAGCAAGCCGTTTTATCCGGGAGTGGAGAAGTTTATGAAATCAACGCCGGTAGTGGCGATGTGCTGGGAAGGGGTTGAGGCAGTAGAGGCGGTGCGGTTGCTCGCGGGGATAACGAAAGCTCGCTCGGCGGCGCCGGGAACCATTCGCGGCGATTTGGCCATGAGTGTGGCATGCAACGTGATTCATGCGTCGGATTCATATGATAATGCGGTGAAAGAAGTGAAGAGATTTTTTAAGCCGGATGAAATTTTTGAGTATGATAAGACGGAATATCTCCACGTTTACTTAGATGATGAAATCGCTGGAAATCGGTGATTGTGTTTTTTTTGGTCCCTTCGTCGGCCATGTTGATCGAAGTATTAAGGTGCCCCCGGGAGAAGAAGGGTTATTGTTCATGCGGGATTTTTTGAGGAAAAATTATCGGCCACGCAAACTGGGCGATCCGTCTTTTGCTGGAGGTTTTGTTGGTTTTGTGAGTTACGACCTTGGGGCGAAGTGGATGGGGATGGAGCATGATCCGGTTTGTCCCGATGCGCATTTCGTTTACATAGATAAAGTTTTCGCTTTTCAGGAGGAGAGTCATCCGCAATTATTTCCAGCTGTTGCCAGTTCCCCCAACCTTTCTGTGAATCTCACCAAAGATGAATACACTTCGAAAATCGCGCGCATTAAGGAATTTCTCAATGCCGGCGAGACGTACCAAGTGAATTTTTCACAGAAATTTCAAGCGCCGTACAGGGGCGATGCTTTTGAGCTCTACCAAAAGATTACGGCGATCAATCCTTCTCCATACCGTTTTTTTATGGAGGCCGATGATTTTGCGGTAATTTCTAATTCCCCGGAAAGGTTGTTTAGAATTACGCTTCGACAAGCTCAGCGTGACAGAATTATTGAAACGCGGCCTATGAAAGGAACTATGCCGCGCGGAAAAACCGAAGAAGAGGATATCCAAAACATCCACAAGCTTCTTGCGAGCGAAAAAGAACGCGCGGAACTTGCGATGATCGTTGACCTTGAGCGCAACGACCTTGGAAAACTGTGCGAAACGGGGACCGTGGAGGTGAATGAGGATCGCGTCGTCGAAAAATATTCCCACGTCATTCATACGGTTTCGAATGTTCGCGGCATACTGGCGCAGCAGTACGATTGGTACGATGCGTTACGCGCCATGCATCCCGGCGGGTCCATCACCGGCGCTCCAAAAAAACGCACCATGGAAATTATTCAGGAATTAGAAGGTGAATCGCGCGGAGCTTATTGCGGTTGCGCCGGGTATATCGATCTCTCTGGCGAGTGCGATTTTAATATTATGATCCGCACTTTGTGGCTTGATAAAAAGAAAAACGGCGGTATACTCACCTTCCGATCAGGAGGAGGAATCGTCGTCGATTCTGATCCCCAGAAAGAATATGAGGAGACGCTCCATAAAGCCGCCGCTTTTTTCACCGCCATATATGCAAGCCCTCGACACCCTCAAGTGTCCATGTCAAACTAGCGGCGATGGTCGTTTACCTCAATGGAAAATTCGTAAATGCTCGTGATGCGAAGGTGTCGGTTTTTGATCCCGGTTTTTTGTACGGCGATGGTATTTTTGAAACCCTCCGAACGTACGAAGGAAAAATTTGGCAAATGGAAGAGCACCTTGAGCGTCTTTATGAATCCGCGCGTATGCGCGGATGGAAATTATCGTGGTCGCCGAAAGAACTCGCGGAAGTGATTGAAAAAACCGTGAAGAAAAATGATTTTTCAGAGGCCCGCATCCGCGTAACTATTACTCCTGGAACGAAACAGCCAACGCTTTTTATTTGGGTGGCGCCGCTCGAAAAACTGCCTGCTTCTGCCTATCTCCAGGGTGTGAGCGCCATTACCTTTCCACTTGAGCGCCCCTTCCCTCAAATGAAAACGACCAGCATGCAGATGCTCCTCATCGCCCGTGCCGAAATGGCCAGAAAACGCGCTTTCGAAGCGCTCCTTATTAATCGAAAAGGGTGTATCACCGAGGGAACATGGACCAATGTTTTTATCGTAAAAAGGAAAACGATTTCGACGCCCCGGCTCGGCGTGCTTTTCGGCACCACGCGAGACACCATTTTAAAACTCGCAAAATCGCTCTTTCGGATTAAACTTCGCGACATTACTCGGTCTCAGCTCATGCGTGCGGATGAATGTTTCCTCACGAATGCGCCGAAGGGAATTATTCCGGTGGTGCGCGTTGATGGTGAAAAAATCGGCACCGGCCACGTAGGACCCATCACCAAGCACCTCCAAAAAGAATTTGAAAAACGCGTATGGAAAAAAAGGTAAAAATCATGGGGATCTTGAATGTGACGCCGGATTCTTTTTCTGACGGCGGGAAATACACGTTGCCTCAAGCCGCTTTGCAGCATGCGCTTCAACTTATTCACGAAGGAGCTGACATAATCGATATCGGAGGAGAGGCGAGTGGCCCGGGGAGTAAATATGTTCCAGTGCAAGAAGAAATGCGCAGGGTGATTTTGGTCACTGAGCGTTTGCGTCGTTTGCGGCTCCGTTCGCCAAAACCGCTCATTTCCATCGATACCTACAAAGCAGAAGTTGCATGGAATGCGATTGCCGCCGGAGCTTCTATCGTAAACGACATCACGGCTCTTCGTGGAGATCCAGAAATGGTCGGCGTGATTGCAAAATCCGGCGTTTTCGTGGTGCTCATGTATGCGAAGGATCCCACGGCCCGCACCACGCGTCTCAAAAAACGCTACCGCGATGTCATAAAAACCATCAGCGATTTTTTGGAAGAACGCATTGATTTTGCCCTTCGCGCCGGCATCAAACATTCACAGATTATTATCGATCCCGGAATGGGTGCTTTCGTCAGCATGGAGCCGAAATATAGTTATGAGATTTTACGGCGGCTGAGGGAGCTCAAAAAATTCAAGTGTCCAATTCTCGTGGGGACCTCACGAAAATCTTTTCTGCCTGGGACTCTCGAAGAGCGTCTTGAACCCACGCTCGCGACCAATCTGCTCGCGATTCAAAACGGCGCCGATATTATCCGGGTTCACGACGTTGCCGCGCATAACCGTCTCGTCGAAACCTTACAGTGTTATACTCTAGCCGCATGAAAGTTACCCGCACTTTTTCTTTTTCCGCCGCCCATCATCTCACCGATTACTATGGCGAATGTGAACGTCCGCATGGGCATACCTATCGCCTCGCGGTTACCGTTTCCGGCCCTGTGCAAAAGAATGGCTTGGTGCTCGATTTTGTGGTGCTTAAAAAAGCCGTGCAAGAAAAAATTCTTTCCAAATTGGATCACACGGATCTTAACGATTTGCTCCCGAACCCGTCGGCGGAACTCATCGCGGTGTGGATATGGAAGCAGCTCAAAAATATCGCGAAAGACACGGGCGCTAAAATTTCCCTAACAAGCATTCAGTTATGGGAAGGAGATAACACCTCCGTTATATATGATGGAAATTGAGAGAAAAATATTGGGTATCGATAAGCGAGATCTCATCACTCGCATTAAAAAACTTAAACCTGTGGCGAAGAAGATTTTTGAGGGCCTTGTGAAAATCCGTTATTTTGATTTCCCCGATGGGCGTATCCGAAAAAAACGTGATTTGTTACGGCTACGCCTGATTTCTCCCCGCGGCGGTGTATCCTTCACCGAACTCGTCTACAAAAAATACAAGGGCGTAAAGCAAGGCTGCAAGTATTTTGAGGAATTGGAGTTTCCGATTCCCGGTACGCAGGATTTTGAAAAACTGAGTCAGCTTTTTATCTGTATGGGGCTCAGGATAAGCGTTTCATATGAGAAAAAACGCACCCTGTATTCGTACGGAAAGGTAAAATTCGAGATCGATGAGCACCCGAAGATTCCGGCCTTTCTGGAAATCGAAGCGCCTTCGCCGCGTCACATCGACCGGGCGATTAAAATACTCGGGCTCGAAAAACACGAGCAGACCGCAGAGACTATTTCCGAACTTTTACGCCGTAAATATCCAAAACTCACGCTCGGCGATTTAAGATTTTAGTTCTTTAAGCATGGCAAAAGCATTTTTATCTCTCAGCTCTAATCTCGGCGAGCGTATCGCGTTTATTAAGGATGCGATTGGTGAACTTCAAACCGCCGGCAAGATCAAAAAAGTTTCCAGCATGTATGAAACCGAACCATGGGGGAGGAAGGAGCAGCCGTGGTTTATCAATGCTTGTTTGGAAATGGAGACTGCACTGCCGCCCCTAGAGCTTCTCAAAACCTGTCTAGGAATTGAGAGAAAGTTCGGTCGAGTGAGGTTTGAGCACTGGGGGCCGCGCATCATCGATATCGACATTCTTTTTTATGATGACCAGATTTTGGAAACCGATTCACTCCAAATTCCGCATCCGCAGATGGAGGAGCGCCGATTTGTTCTTGTTCCGCTTGCCGAGATCGCCCCCGATTTCATCCACCCAAAGCTAAAAAAAAGCATGAAAGACTTATTGAAGGAATGCGCCGATACCTCTATAGTAAGGGCGTTTCATGACCACTCAAGAGCTCAAAAAACTTGCCACCCAGTTCCGGATCGATATTCTCTGGGCCGTTCATAAAGCCAATTCCGGTCATGCCACCACTTCGCTTTCGTGCATCGATATTATTACGACCCTCTACTTCGGCGATATCGATGGAGAGTCGATCATGCGATACGATGCCAAAAAGCCACAGTGGCCGGGCCGCGATTATTTTATTTTGAGCAAGGGTCACGGGTGTCCGGCGCTCTACACCGTGCTCGCGCATCTCGGATTTTTTCCGAAAGAAGAACTCAATCACCTCCGGCAAATCAACAGTTTGCTTGAAGGACACCCGGTGAATAAAATTCCCGGGATTGAAGCGACGACCGGCCCGCTCGGCCAGGGTTTGTCGTTTGGAAACGGCATCGCGCTCGCGCTCAAAATGGATAAAAAGCCGAACCGCGTGTATGTGTTACTCGGCGACGGAGAGCTGCAGGAAGGGCAGATTTGGGAGGCGGCGATGACTTCGACCCAGTACAAGCTCGATAATGTCACGGCTTTTGTCGACAATAATAAACTTCAGCAGACAAATTTTGTGCGAGCAATTAAACCGGTGGAGCCGATCGGCGCAAAGTTCGCGGCCTTTGGATGGAACGTGATCAATGTCGCCGACGGCCACAATTTTGATGAGCTCAAAGACGCCATCCGCCGCGCATGGAAGACGAAGCTCAAACCAACCGTGCTCGTTTGCGAGACCGTAAAGGGCAAGGGCGTGCCATTCGCCGAACATAAAGCGAGCTATCACGGCGTGGCCCTCTCAAAAGAGGAAATGGCGGAGGCAATTCCGATTTTGGAGAAAGAACTGGCAAAACTGTAAAGGAATTAAAAAGTTTATATTTCTAATCCACTCTATATGAAAAACTCGGTTCCTCGATACATAGCGACACTCATTGTTCTGGGGGTATTTCTTAGCGTTATGTCCGTTGTGTTTGCCGGGAATGGGATTACAGCTAAAGCATGCCAGCCAAAACCAAAAAAGGTTTTCTCGGGGACAGCGGAGATCGGCGAAGAGCGCAAGTCCGCATATCCTTTTACAATCGTGCAAGGAAGTTTTGAGCTACTGAGAGGGTATGCGAAGAGCGCCTGTGAAATGAGTATAGTGATATCGTCTGACATTGAAGACTCGATATATTTCTGCAAAGGAGTATTTGCTCAAACTGGAAGATATTCAGGTTTTAGTTGTCACCTCGGAGGTGCCGAGAAGGAAAGGGCTATTGATGCCTCTACCGGAGACTGGCTTTCCAACCCTTCTATTTTTATAGGGCCCGGATATCAGGATAAGATGGAAATAAATTTTGAGGCTCAGCGTGAAGACGGGATGAACGCAGGATACGTTCCTGGGGTCATTGGAGGGGTTACGAATACAGATGTGAATGTTTCAATATTTGTGGGTCATTAATAATTCATGTCTACCACCACACTCTATAAAGAGGGAAGAGATTACAAGCAGGCCGATCTACAGAAGCTTCGCGCGAAACTCAAAAAAAACGCTCCGCTCGTGACATTTGATTTTAAACAAGAGTCGAAGGGAGAGCAGTGGGTTTCTATCTCCACGCCGGAGCTTACCTGTATCTGTCCTTTTACCGATTATCCGGATTTTGGGCGCGTGGAAATTCACTATGTGCCAAACAAAAAATGCCTCGAATTGAAATCATTTAAGCTCTATATCAACGCCTTCCGCGATGTGAAGGTTTTTCATGAGGCCATCACGGAGGTGATTTTTGCGGACTTTTTAGTCGCCGTGAAGCCCAAAAAAGCCTGGATGATAGTGGATATGAATGTGCGAGGAAACGTAAAAACAGTCTGCCGAAAGTATTGGAAAGTGCCGCCCATACATATCTAGCCAGCCAGCGCTTCCTGAAGCCCGGTAAATCCTGCCTTCTTTGAAAAGTTTTCCAGAACGCTCAGATTTTTCATGAGGAGGGTAATTTTAAGAGGCACTTTTACTTGTTCCCTTTTGAGATGAAGGAGTACATCTTGTGGTGATGTTGTGCCGTCAAGGGCTCTCGCCACCGTTGCTTCTAAATTCTCCGCATCGTTACACTTTTTGAAATACGCCGAGGCAACCGTTCGAAGCGCCGCAGCATCTCCGCTTGCAAAAGCCATAAAGAGGGCTTTATCATCTTCATCAAATCGCAAGTAACCGGCCCGATCCAAAATAAAACACGTGCGATCTTCGGTAATGCGAATATTGCCGACATGGATATCTGCATGGGCTTGGCCATCGGCAATCTGGGCCATGTAGTTTTTGCACAAAAGCGAAACGATTTTTTTCATATCATGTCCCTCAGCGACGAGCTCATCCCATTGAGTGAGATTTTTCCCGGGAATAAATTCTTCACGAATGAAGTATCTGTTTTCCGGCTCAAAGGTTTTTGGAACGCCAATGTGATAGCTCTCCGGACCGTGCTCGGTTCGAAACCCATGGTTTTTAATTGCGAAACGCTGGTCGTCCGCCAAAAAGTGATCCAAACTCACATCGCGAGAAATCCATTCCCGAATATCATCCAAGGCGAAACGCACCGGTTCATAAGCGGAACCAAATTGTGCCACGAGGGCATCTATGAATTTCTCCAAAAATCCGAATACACGGTCGAGATGAAATTGAACATTTGGATTTAAAACCTTGAGAACTTCCCGGTTGCCATCTTTCGTTTCCACTTCGTAAACCGTCATGAGAGAGCCGCCTCCGATGCGCGGGTGCAGAGACTTAATGGTCTGCGCGAACTCCGGCCACTCACGTTTGACGAGACGGTGAGCTGCAAGTTTCGATTGCCCACGCATTTGGTCATAAATGCCGGAAAAAGAAGATTCATACTGTTTGGGAACTTCCATGTATTGGCCAAGGAGCTGAAGAAAACGCACTCCCACAGCCCCAAGATTTTTTGCCACTTCGACAATAAAATTAAGTGGGGAAAGTTTTAATTCCTCTTGCGCTTCATTGGGAGGAAGGAATTTTTCATCGAGGAAAGTATGTACCTCCCGCACGGAGGCATAGTGATAGGATACGTCCTCTAGTTCAACATTACGCTCATCCTTTACGATTTTGCCGTACTCTTCCATGATTTCGTCTATTTCGGGAATTTGCATCTTTTCCAATAACTCGGACCAGGGGGTGATACGTTTCGGGTAGGGCGCAAACCGTTGGTAGAGCATCGGAAGAAAAGCAAAAAAGAAAAGTTCAGGATCGTCGATTTCCCCAAGCACCGGGACGATATCGCGAAGGAGATTTTCGAGATCGCTTTCTTCTGCTTCAGAAGACAAAGAAGTTTCGAGAAATTCTTTCAGGAATTTTTTTCTTCCATTTTTTGAACGGAATATTCCATTTTTTCCCATCAGGAGCATCCGAAGAACACCGTATCGAGCTTCCGCATTGAGCCCAAAGAGACCGCTTAGGACGATATCGCAATTTCCTAATTCGTCCGCTATTTCTTTACCCATATTTTCTCCGGTACTGAGACGCCTTCTTTTGAGCAATTCTTTTTTTATTGCCTCGTCGCTTTCTCCGGTACCGAGAAGACCCATGAGAATCGCGAGTTTCTGTGTCCAAAATCCCTCAATAACATCCAGGAGAGATAGCTCTCCAAGAGATTTCGTGAAGTCCCCACCTCCCGTCCACGCCTCAACGCTACTTCTGGCGGTATCTTCTATGAGTTGGAGTTTCTCAGGGCTGTGAGTTTTTGTTTCTATCCATTCATCCCGCAAACCGCTGTCCCCGCAAGATTTGGTGCGCTTGTTCCTAAAAAGAATATCAAGTTCTTCTTCAAACGAAGTCCCCCCTGTCATTTTTTTCATGAGAAAGCTTTGGAGACGCATAGCCCTCGATACGTCGGTGAGTAAGTGAGAGAGTATGAGAAGAAGCTCAATATCGGTGGTCGAAAGATGTTCGGAATCAAAGATATGTTGCGAAAAAATCTCTTTAAGAAAAGATTGGCAATGTATGCCCTGGTATGTCACAAATCCGCTGCGGCGGGAAAAATTTAAGCCATATGATTCATATTTTTTTATTTCAGCAAGGAGGGCTTCTTTGCTCGGGAGTCTCTCAAAATAAGGCAAAAGATAATCCCTTATAAAACCTCCCTGTAAATCTTGCAAAACTTCTTCGCTCTCCTTCTCTCCAATTCCCCATACCTCTTTTCGATATGGGAGATCGAAAAAACTCCGCGTGGTGTGTTCAAGGTCAACATCTGCATCACGCTCGATTTCAAAAAGAATATTTTGCTCCAACCCAGCATCGTCTTCAATAATTAAAGACAGAAACACACCTATAAAAAATTTATTTTCTATTCCCGGTTCTATCAATCGCCAAATTTCAAAAAACAAATCTTTTAAAATATATTTTGTTTTGGAATCCAGTTGCGATCCCCGGCGTTCATAAAATCGGTCAAGGTATTGCGCAAGGTCTTTCCCGGTGGGGAAATTATGCTCGACCATAAATTCTGCGGTTTTCGATTGCATGTAAGCATATGCTGCTTTACCCTGGGCATCTGTTTCATTTTCATGAGTCGATTGTTCTAGGGGCAACCTGGGATGGCCTTGAAGAATCCCCAAAATATATTCATCAAGTTGCAATTCTTCACGGGGAACAGTTTCCGCGTCAGTTCCAAATTCTTTTTGAAGCGCTGCCGTAAGAGCGGCCATCCCATTTGGCCCAATACTCGGTTCCGCGGCCTGCGCGATAATGGCGCTCGTTTGCTTTTCGTCGAACGTTTCTGTTCCAAATGAGAGATTTATTGCTTCAATCTGACGAAAGAAAGTTCTGGCAAAATCAATATATTTTCTCCGATCAAACTGTGTGGCCTCGCCAAAAATTCCCATGTCGCAGGCATGCACCAAAATGGCGCGGAACCACTCTCTCGGGTCGCCGACCGCAAAGAAACCTGTCTTGCGAAAGTTTTCAACGCTGCAAATTTCGGCAAGTTTCCCCATATCGTTCTCGCTTTCAAGAGCATCAAAACAACCACGACTCCATTCAGGGTCATCCAGCACAGGAGCCCCAGAACCAAAGTGAAGGACGAATATTTTGAATATTTCCATTTCTTTCGCGGTGAAGGCAGGAAAAAGATCTTTTATCATCGCATCGATATTTTTCATGGCGACCGAAAACATATCCTCAGCGAACCCAGCATCGAGACGTGCGCCAAGATTTTGTGGATATTCTTTCGCGTACGCAGTAGTGACCTCACGTTGTCTGTGAATATCATGGACCAAGAGGAGAGCGTCTTTTTCTAAATCGCGGAGATGGTCGATAGTGTACTCGGTATGTTCCCGAGGATATTTGGTATGGGAGGGCCGGGTGGGAATGCCTTTGCGAAGATCCCGACATTCCTTCGGGAAAGTTTCATCGGCTTTCCAGGGAGTAAGGTCCATGGAAAGTTCCTTTAAATCAAAGAGACGGGTTACCGTTGCAATGTTCAGCATGCGATCAAGAGAGCCCCCGTGGGCGAGATCTTTTTTATCTCCGCCCGGAAGTTCAAACGCAAGCCGCTCCAGAAAATATTTTCCGCCAAACGGATTTATTCCGCTCGCATCCATTTCTTCCACAACACTGCGGAGGTCCGCTTCGTATTCGGCAAATCGGTTGTGGCCGATTTCTTTTATGGCGTCTTGGATAATACTTTTAGTCCCCGTGCGTTTTTTTGTTTTTCGCTCTTGAAAATGACGTTTCAGGTGAGTTCGTTCATGGCCAAGCACAAACATGAGTTCTTCTTCAAATTCGCAGAATTCAATGAGGCCCTGGCTTAAAAGAATCGTATTATTGGGAAGGGCCACGGCATTGATTTCTTTCCACCCTGGAAGAATTTTGAATCGCGCCGTGGTTTTAGGAAATTTTGCATTAAGCGCCGCGACATACTGTGTGAGCGGATGATCTTCGGGCAAAACTCCATAACACGCCACGAAATACTGCTCCAGCCACTCGCCGGAGTTCTTTGAGTGAGGGTCTTCAGAAACGTTTTCGAGAGCGCCCAAAACTGCTTCAGGTTGAGCCTCGAGGACAGAACGAGCTGGCGGGCTGATCTGAAGATCACCTTCGGTTCCTTCACTTTCCGGGGGTAGAGTCATATGGGTTGGCTACAATACACTATTTTAGCCGTTTGACAAGGTTCAAGTTTAACCTTATTGAAAGGGTATGATCTGTTATTCTGATAGGGATGATACTTAATGAGGTTTTTTATTCGATTCAGGGTGAAGGATTGAACGCGGGCATGCCGGCGATTTTTGTCCGATTTGGAAACTGCAATTTGAAATGTACGTGGTGCGACACCAAATATACGTGGCATCCGGATGTGCAGGATAATTTCGTGGCCCCACTCAAAAAAGTTTTTTCTGAAATTCGGAAGTATCCGGCGTGCAAACATTTGGTGATTACCGGCGGCGAACCGATGTTACAGCAGCCCGTGATATCTGCAATCCGCCGCGAATTTCCAGATTATTACATCGAGGTAGAGACGAACGGAAGCCAGGTCGTGCGATGTTTCGAGGACGTTGATTTATTCACTGTCTCATACAAAACGAGCAACTCTGGCAATCCGCCGTATGAAATTAAAACGCGCAACGAAAAATGCGTTTATAAATTTGTCGTATGTAGTGAAGGAGATTTTAATGAAATTGAAAAAGTAATTCAGCAATACAAACTTCCCGCCGATAAAATCTTCCTCATGCCCGAAGGAGTGACGCGCGAAGAAATTTTCAACAAACAGCAGCTCGTACTGGAGCGATGCAAAAAAATGGGCTACCGATTTTCGCCGCGACTCCAAATCCTACATCACTTTGAATGATGTTTGAACCATGCCGCAATCTTCTCAAGCCCAAGCTTTTCTTTGATAATTTTGAGAGCAAATTTTACGATTTCCCCCTTGCGAGCTAAAAAAGAATAGCCATTTTTGTTAAGGAATACGGCCGCGGCAGTCATTCCGGTCCGTTTATTCCCATCGAGAAACGGATGGTTTTGAATGATATTCCTGGCGTAGAGAGCCGCTTTCAGAAAAAGAGTCGGATACAATTCTTCTCCGTCAACAGTTTGCTTCGGTGCATGTTCGAGGCTTAACAAAATATGATAATCCCGCACTCCGTGGCTGCCACCGATTTCATCGATCAGCATAGAGTGAATAAGGAGCAGCTGTTCTTTCGTGAGATACGAAATTTTCCTACCCCCGTTATTTTTTGGCGAGTTCTTCAAGGTCATGTCGGTATCGCTGGATGAATTTATACGTTAATTGCGCCACTTTTGCGTCTTCTTTCGAAAGAACCGTCATGGGCTGGATGACAATGAATCGTTTATTTTTATCAACTTCAACGACGACACGGTCACCAACGCTTAGGTGGAGATCTTGGAGTACGTCTTTTGATAATGTTACTGCCGCAGATGTCCCTACTTGTAAAACTTTTTGAGTCATCATTATAATTGTATTATAATGCAGGCACGAAAGTCAAATTTCATGAAAACCATCCTCATTTACTCCGGCGGCATGGATTCCACGACGCTTCTCTATAAATTGCGCGCCGAAGGCGACTTCATTCAGGCGCTTTCTTTTAATTACGGCCAACGGCACAAGAAGGAGCTAAAGGCTGCCGCGAAAATCTGCAAAAAGCTCGGCGTGCCGCATACTATCATCGACATAACCGCGGTCAAAAGCCTCATGGAAGGTTCGGCGCTCACAAGCAATCGCATAAAGGTGCCGGAAGGGCACTACAAAGACAAAACCATGCGAGCCACGGTGGTTCCAAACCGCAATATGATTTTCCTCGCGCTCGCCATTGCACATGCGGTTTCGCTCAAATTTGATCGCGTGGCCATGGCGGTCCACGCCGGGGATCACGCCATTTATCCCGATTGCCGGCCGGCTTTTATTAAAGCCATGCGCGTCGCATCAAAAACAGCTAATTATAAAAATATCGCCATCCATACGCCGTTTCTGAACATCACCAAACGTGACATTGCAAAAATAGGACACAAGCTCGGCGTACCTTACGCACTCACTTGGACTTGCTACAAGGGCCTTCGGCAAGCCTGCGGAAAGTGCGGCGCTTGCGTGGAGCGGACAGAAGCTTTACTGTGAAAGTAAATTTATTTTTTTAAACTTTTTTCTATGAAAAAACTTTTATTCTTTGTTGCTTGCGCGATACTGATGGCCCTTCTCGTGCCGCTCGTTCAAGCACAGTCGTTTGAGAGCCACGTAGCTTACCTTCTCGAAACTCCTCGCCGTGCGTTTTTCTATGTTCACGCCGACAGGCCACCAGAAGTTCTGGATGGTCCTTCTTTTTTTGATCGAGCCAGTTTCGACAAGATACTCAAAGGCGATAACGATCGTTTTGTCGGTGAATCAAGTAGTAACGAAGCGCTCTATCTTGATGAAAGATCGGGATGTTTTTATCGAACATCATCGACAAACCAACTGTACCATCTTGATCTCGTAGGAGGAGAGAGCGATGCTTTCTATGGTTTTACGCCAACATTCACATGGAGGGATGGCAGCATGCTTGAAAACGTTCCTTTTGTGTACGATCCCAGGACCGCTTTCTTTAATAAATGCGCCGATGTGAGACCCGCAAAAAAAGCCTTGAGAAAGAAGTTAAAGCTCACCGGAACCGTGAAAGGAACCTCTCTGAAGGTATATGAACCTGCTCTGCCAAAGAGCTCCGGCGAATTAAAAAAACTTTATGAAAACTCTGTTTTTCCCGAAGATGAAACAGCGCTTTCCTTTAATGAATTCGTAGCGAGGCACCCTCTTGTGTACATCGATGATCAATTGGGATCATTCCATCGCCTCCTCAATACGAAATATGCTCCTGCTGCAGAAATGGGAAAGCCGGCCCTGTACCTCTATCCCGAAAAAGACACGACGTATAACGTTACCGTGACTCCGGTGGGTGGAAGAATTACGGTTCAGATCCCCACGCTTGAAAAAAATACCTGGAAGGGCGTTCTCGCAAAGCCATCCGGCGAACTTACGCTGAATAATTCGAAATATCCGTATCTGTATTACGAGTCCACTACGAATCAAGCCATGCCGATTACTCAAGGCGTAGTGATGGAACAGCAAAGAGTGCCGGAGGAACTTGGGAAAATGCTCGATACCATTGGGTTTAAAGCCCATGAAAAGCGCGAATTTTTGGACTACTGGTTGCCACGCATGAACAGCCGTCCGTATTACGCCATTCAGTGGATGTTCAATGGAGAGCTCGATAAATATTCCAAGCTTTCGATTGCACCGAACTTGCCAATACGGCGCGCATTTTTGAATTTCCGGGGGTTATCGAAGCCGGTGAAGTTGATGCCGCAGATGTTGCCGACATTGAATCGGAGCATGCCGCACGCCTTTGAGTGGGGAGGGAATAATTTAGCGCAGTGAAATTGAAATTCTTCGCCACCGCGCTCGTCTTTCTTTTTATGACAAGTCAGCAAGGGTATGCCGCAGAAGTTTATCTTCCCGCGGCATACCTTTTTCCGTGGGATTTTGCGAAACAAGAGGCGGCGCCACTGCCACAAATCTCCCTCAAGAATGTAAAGGGATTACTCGTGCCGCATCACATGGTTGTGCGGCATAAGGTTTTTGAGGCGTACCGGATCTTTGCCGCAAATATGGAGGAAAAACCTGAGACGATTATCATCTTGAGCCCCAATCATTACGAGGCCGGGGAGTCGAATATTCAGATGAATTCTACGGGCTTTCGGACGAAATTCGGCACTCTTGAAGTCGATAGCGAACTTGAAAATGCTTTCGATTTTCCGGTAAATAATTTCCCGTTTTATCGCGAGCACGGTATTTCTGCGCAGGTGAATTTTATCAAATATTTCTTCCCGGATGCGAAGGTGGTGCCGATTATTTTGAAATGGAAAACTCCGCGAAGGGAACTTGATGCGCTTGTTGCTCAAATCGCCAATACCAAGGGAAAAATAGCGATCATCGCGTCCGTTGATTTCTCCCATTACCAGTCGCAGAAAGTTGCTGACTTTCACGATATTCTTTCACAAAACGCCATTGAGCGTTGTGACGCGCGTAAGACCAATAAGCTTGAGATTGATTCCCGGGCATCGCTCTATGTATTTTTGAAAGCGCTCGGAAAACTGAACTTCTGTACCCCCACCATTTTTAGCTACACGAATTCGCAGAGCTTCACCCGAAATTTTTTAGATTCCACCACGAGTCATTTTATTGCCTTTTTCGGTGAGCCCGGAGATGCAAAAGGCGCCACAAGTAAACCAAAACGAATTCCCGGCTTATATACCGTTATTCATGTTTTCGGTCCGGAAATTGCCGGTCAGGAGGATCGATTTTTCATGGGCAATGATGAGATTTTTTTAGCGCGAGAGGGAAAGGTGTATAGGATTGATCAGCGCAAAAAACGTGTTGCGCAGGAAGTAAAAACCCCTGAACTTCTTGGGCGCATCCAGAAAGGAAATCAGCTTTGTGGAGGAAAGGACTTTGGACTCGTGCGGGGTAACGAACAGACCGTTTGTTTTCATTGAAAAATAAACACAGAAACCGCCCTTGATGCCGTTGTTTTGCTCGCAGCTTAAGTGAATGGCGCCTAAAGCGCTTTACTGTTTTTTGTAGAGGATAAAATTATTGAGGATTTTGATGCGATCCTCCGGAATGGATCCTGAACCCCCGAAAACGGCGTCATTGCGAAACCCATGTCCAAAACGCAGGGTGTTTCCTTCAAGTGCATAAATATCATAGAGCGGTACGCCCTGGTCGAGTTCCATAAACGTAATTTTTCCACCTGTTTCAACTCCATAGCTGTATCGATTGGCGTCATCCATGTCGGGTGTACCCGCGCAGCTCGCTTTAAAAAAAGCTTTGCGGTTGTGGGTCGCAGTGTTTTCGTTCACAAAAACAAAAGTGTGCAGTTCTGCCCATTGGTCCGAAGGGCGCGGCACGAGACAATCCGTTTTCCAAGTCCCGACAAGTGATGTATCCGTATTGCCCGCACTGTTCGATTGAGGCGTATTCGCCGGAGTTTTTTGCCCGCAGCCGACGAGCAAGAATATGAGGAGAAAAAGGATGCCGCTAAAGATTTTCTTATTCAGCACGGTCACATTATAACCTGTCCGTATAGGGCCGAAAAGGAAAACTGGACAATTTGTGTTATCAGACTATAATCCCATCCTGACTATGCGTCGAACATTAGCTACTATCGCACTTTTAAGCCTCCTGCTTTCCGGCTGCAATTTTAGTTTCGGAAATCTTTTTTTTGATGTGATGCTGAAGGTGAGGGGCGGAAAGTTTCCTACAAAAAAAATTACCCTCGAAACGGACAAAGAAAAAATCGAGCTCACCGTGGAAGTGGCCGACAGCGAAAAAGAACGCATGCGCGGGTACATGTACAGAGAAAATGTGGAAGAGGGGAAAGGGATGTTGTTTGTTTTTGAAGATGAGGCCCCACGAAATTTTTGGATGAAAAACACCCTCGCTGCGCTCGACATTCTCTATTTGAACAATCAAAAAGAAGTCGTCAGTATTGTGCAGAACATGGAGCCGTGTAAGGTGACGCAATGTCCATCTTATGCATCGATCAAACCGGCCATGTTTGCGCTCGAGTTGCCCGCGGGATATGTAAAAGCGCACGCGGTGACCGTGGGGGACAAGGTAAGCGAAAAATAGGGCGTGAGAAAGCGCGCAAAATTGTGTTACACTGGGCCCTGATGGGAGCTCCAGTTACTGCAACTAACGTTTCCGCCGTTGCGACACGAAAAGCCTTTGGTGAAGCCCTCGCGCTGGCCGGCGAAAAATATAAAAACATCGTGGTGCTCGATGCGGACCTCACCACTTCAGTCATGACCCATTTTTTCGAAAAAAAATTTCCGGATCGACATTTTAATATCGGAATTTCTGAGCAGGATTTGGTGGATACTTCGGCGGGTCTTGCCATGGCGGGCAAGCTTCCGATTGCTTGTTCGTTCGCGATTTTTTTGACCGGCATCGGTTGGCAGCAAATCCGAAACGGGGTGTGTTATCCAAATTTGAACGTGAAATTTTTCGGCTCGCACGGCGGCATTCAGATCGGCGAAGATGGCGCCACCCACCAGGCATTGGAAGATTTTGCGGTGATGCGCGTCATCCCGAACATGAAGGTTTTGTGCCCTGCAGATGCTATCGAAATGAAAAAAATGCTCCCCGTGATTTTGGCGGACTACGGTCCGACGTATGTTCGGCTTGGAAGGCAGCCTGTGCCGGTGATTTATGATGATCGTTATGAATTTCGCATAGGCAAAGGGAGCGTGCTTACCGACGGCGATGATATTGGAATTATTGCCGTGGGGAGTCTTGTGGGAAGTTGTCTCGAGGCAGCAGCAAAGTTGAAAGCCGAAGGAATTTCCGTACGCGTGGTGAATATGAGCAGCTTGAAGCCTATCGATAGCATGCTCGTGGAAGAGACCGCGCAGAAAGTAAAAATGCTCGTCACGGCGGAAGATCATCAAATTACCGGCGGCCTGGCCGGCGCAGTGGCCGAAGTTTTATGCCAGACAAAACCACGGACGTTCCATCGTATTGGAATGAAGGATGCGTTTGGGGAATCAGGAAAAACGGCGGATCTTTATAAGAAGTATCAATTTGACGGAGAGGGAGTATACAACCAGCTCAAAGGTTGGTGGAGATAATCCGAAATATGGTATAATGAGAGCTCAAAATATGCTTGAGCCAAAAATAAAATTTTTTGCTGGATCTTCACATCCTGTCCTGGCGGCCGCTATCGCAAAGTTACTGAAAATCCCGCTTTCGCCGATCGACATCCGGCGTTTTGCCTCGAATGAGATTTATGCGAAACCAGGCGAGACCGTGCGTAATGTCGATGTGTTTGTGATTCAAACCGGCACCCAAAATGTGAATGAAGATCTCATGGAGCTCTTTATTATGCTCGATAGTTTCAAGCGCTCGTTTGCGGCGAAGGTGCATGTGGTGATGCCGTACTTTCCCTATGCGCGCCAAGACCGCGTTGCTTCCCCGCGTGAGCCGATCTCCGCAAAACTTATGGCCGATCTTGTTTCCAAAGCTGGCGCAGATCACGTCATCACGTTCACGCTCCACAGCGATCAAGAGCAGGGATTCTTTGACTTTCCGGTTGATAATTTAAACGCGCGTTCGCTCTTTGCCGACTATTTCAAAAAGAAAAAATTACAGGATCTTACCATTGTGGCGCCTGACGTAGGGAGTGCAAAAGAGGCACAGAGGCTTGCGAAAATTCTTGATGCCGAGCTCGCTATCATTAATAAGGTGCGTCCAAAGGCGAACGTTTCTGAAGTCACCCATGTGGTGGGAAACGTAACGGGACGCACGTGTCTCCTCTACGATGACCTTGTTGATACCGCGGGTTCCGTGGCCAATGCCGCGGCTGCACTGCGAAAACACCACGCGAATAAAGATATGTATCTTGCAGCAACACATCCGGTGCTTTCACTCGATGCGCATAAAAAACTGCGAGCGGCCAAATTTAAGGAAATTATTTTCACAGACACGATCCCGGTTCCAAAAACCAAACGCCTCTCGAATATGAAATTTATTTCGGTTGCCCCTTTGCTTGCTGACGTTATTCAGAATGTCCATACGGGAAAACCCTTAACCCCCCTCATGAATCCATGAAAGAAACGTACGTATATTTAGGTTCGGATCATGCCGGTTTTACTTTGAAGCAAAGCGTGCAAGCGCATCTTCAAAAAGGGGGCTACAAGGTGGTTGATCTTGGGGTTTTTGCCGCAGAACCGCCGGCAGACTATCCTGATATTGCGCATGAGGTGGCCGAAAAAGTTCGCGAGAACCATGGGGGACGGGGGATTCTTATTTGTGGAACGGGCATTGGGATGTGCATGGCAGCGAATAAACTTCCTGGGGTGAGAGCGGCGGTGTGTGAAAGCACGCAAACGGTTGAGATGTCCCGCCGACATAATGATGCGAACATACTTTGTTTGGGCGGTCGTGTTTTAAAGCCGGAAATGGCCCTTGATATGATAGATGTTTTTATGAAAACACCCTTTGAAAACGAAGAACGCCACACCCGACGCGTCCAGAAAATAGACAAAAAATTATGAAGCTGCTCATCGCCCCCTCCATCCTTTCTGCTGACTTTGGCCGCCTCAATGAAGAGATAAAAACCGTCGAGCCCTATGCGGACATGATCCATGTGGATATCATGGATGGTCATTTCGTGCCGAATATTACCTTCGGCGCACCGGTTGTGGCAAAATTCAAATGCGGCCGGCCCATGGATGTGCATTTGATGATCGAAAATCCCCAGAATTATTTGGAGGATTTTGCGAAGGCCGTGAGCAAGGCCCACGGCAAGCGTACCGACTGTTACCTCACAGTGCATCAGGAAACCTGTCCGCACCTTCACCGTGTGATTCAGCAAATAAAAAAACTTGGAATGAAGGCCGCCGTGGCACTTAATCCAGCAACGCCGCTTTATACCATCGAACCTATTTTAAAGGATTTTGATATGGTGCTCCTTATGACGGTAAATCCCGGTTTTGGAGGGCAGGAATTTATCGATGCCGTGCTCCCCAAAATTGAGATGCTCCGAAATAAAGCTCCAAAATTATCTATCCAAGTTGATGGTGGCATCAACGATAAGACAGCGAAACTGGCTGTCCGGGCTGGTGCCAACATACTCGTGGCTGGATCATATATTTTTGCAGCGGCAGACCGAAAAGAGGCCATAGAAAAGCTCAAACCATAGATTTGCGCAACAATGATTATTGTGTTATAATAAAACTAACATACAAATAAAACATAAATAAAACACACCTATGGCTCACGCTGCCTCTCAACAGAAACAAAAAATCATATCCGTCATCATCGCCATCCTCGTGGCCGTCCTTCTCGCTGTTTTGTTTGCTTTCATCAACAACAAACAGATTGCGAGCCAGAGTTCCACTTCTGTCATCAACGGAATTTCTCCAGAGCCATTCGGCCGACGTGGAATAAGTCCCGATCCTTTTGGGAGACGAGGTATTAGTCCCGATCCTTTTGGCCGCCGCTTTCGATAATTACGCGTAATCAAAGAAAGTGCCCTTCGGTCTTTTTACCAAAACTCCAACTTGTCCCGCAAGATTCCTCAAAGATTCTTCTCCCCAGCGCACCACGCGCAAATCAGCCCGTTCAAAAAATAATTGCGTTGCTTCTTCGATATATGGCCGGGCCGCTTCTGGTCCTTCAAGTGCGAGAAGAATTTCCCCGCTATTAATGAGTACTGAAAGCAAAAGTTCTGTATTTCCCGACCCAGCCTCAAGGGCTTCCTGATTACAGGCGAGCGCCATTCTGAGCTCATCTTCTTTCGCAGGATCGTGCCATCCAAAACGGAGCAACTCACCATAGAGAATATTCGCCATACCCAATATCAAAGGATTTTTTGCCTGTTCGCTGAGCGTTTGGAGCTGGCCGATTGCCATGGAAGCATCGGAAAACATCATTGTATTTCCTGGAGATGCCCCGGCTTTCAGGCAAAGAATTTTTGCTTGATTATAGCGGGCCCTGAGTAACTCACCCCCCTCAGTTTCAATTCCAGGAGCAGTTTCCAAAAGCTCCACGGCTTGTTTGGTGTGAGCCTGCGCCATTTCTAGCAGCCGGAGCTGTTCCGCACGTAATTTTGAAAGTCCAGCTTCATCGCAGTACGGCTTTGCTTTGAGTGTAAAATCGCGCCGTTCCTCGGCTTTTTTGAGGTACGAAGCCCCGATAAGTCTTTGTCTATCGGCCTCAGGACGTGAATTCTCAAAAGCTGGTAAGACTTCGCCCAAACGAATGGTTTCGTCATAGCCAGACTCAGCCGTTCCTTCATTGTCACCCGTGGTGTCGTAGCCACGACGAAAAGCAAGCGCCAGCTCGGTGATCTGAAGAATATCAAGATAAGAAGCACTAAAGTGTTTTTGCACCTCAAAAAGAAGCCGTACATTATCCTGAAAAAGCTCTTGGGTTTCGGCAGAAACTTCGCGTACCCGCAGGGTTTTAAAGAGGAACCAGAGCGTTTCGTATGCTTGATTGGGTTTGAGTGATGTGTAATTTTCGGCAAGAGCCCGGAATATCTCATAGGCTCGAAGCGTGTTCCCGGTAAGAAAGCGTAATTTCCCCTCTTCGATGCCGAGTTCAGGGCTGTCTTTTATGGCTCGCGCCTTGGCAAGAAACATGAGCGCCGCCGGAAAGTTTTTCGCATCCCGTTCAAGCTCGTAGGCAAGGAAGGTAAATGAGTACTTCCTTTCGGGATCGGGCTCACCATCAGCCACTCCCGCAATCTCATGAGCAGTGGCCGTAATCTGCAAATCAACCGCCTCGTCGGCACGATTTTCTCCTCCGTGGGCGAGTTCTCGAATGCGCTCAAGTACGGCCCGACCAAGCTCTTGGGGGTCAGGAAGAGCGGTATCGAGTGTCCTGTCCCCATCGCCTAGTTGGGAAGCGTCAGCCATAAAGTGAGGGGTTCAATATATCACTTTATTGAGTCTTGCCAAAGTTTAGATTTGTCTGTAAATTTGGGGCCAATAATATCTCCGAATTTTATGAATCTTGGCGAGAATCGTGAACCCGTAGTACCCGCATCAGACACCGAACGGTTTCTTGCGGTGCATGGCTTAACCCAAACCGCAGCCGGTTTTGTGTATGCTGTGAATGGAAATCCGAGAGAGCCAGAACTCGTCGGAGCTATTGATCATGAAACGGGTGATTTTGTTCCAAATGATCCTTTCGGTTGTCAGGAAGATACGAGAGATGCCCTGGATGATTATTTGGGGGAAGCGTAATTTTTATTTTTTCTAATTTCATTTTTTTATGATTATCGCTACGCTGCGCGAGGTAAAAGACAATGAAAATCGTGTTGGGCTTACTCCTCAGGGGGTGAAGAAACTCATTGATGCTGGTCACACCGTCATTGTGGAGAGACAAGCCGGTTGGGGATCCGGATTTCCGGATTTTTTATATGAGGAGGTTGGCGCCAAGCTTCGTGATAGTGCTTACGAAATCGTGCAGAAAGCTGATTTGATCGTGAAAATTAAGGAGCCGGTCCCAGCGGAATATTACTGGCTGGATCTCTTCAAGGGAAAGATTCTTTTCACCTACCTCCATCTTTCCGGTGTTGATCCAAAACTGACCGACAAATTACTCGAGAATGAAATTACGGCGATTGCGTATGAAACCGTCGCCAAAAATGGCGGTTTGCCATTATTGGCTCCCATGAGCCAAGTAGCAGGTGTACTGGCCTGTCAGTACGGCGCTCATTACCTTCAAAAGAAGCACGGTGGAGCGGGAGTTTCACTTGGACATATTGATGGAGCTGAGCCAGCGTTGACGCTTATTGTGGGGGCAGGATTTGTCGGAAGAACCGCCGCCATGACGGCCGGCGGTATGGGTGGAAAAGTGGTTTTGCTCGATATCAACGAAAAAGTCATTGCCAAGGCTAAGAAAGAAATTGCAAGTCACCTCGGTCCGAAGCTTTCTCGCAATGTTACGGTGCAAGTCTCGAATCAAAAAATTCTTGAGGGCTGGCTGAAGAAGGCCGATTTGTTGATTGGTGCTGTACTGATTCCTGGTGCGAAAGCGCCGCAGGTGGTAAGCGAGGCGATGATTCATTCCATGCAGAGGGGAGCCGTTATCGTAGATGTGGCGATTGATCAAGGCGGATGCATTTGGGGATCACAGCCGACGTCGCACCGTCATCCAATTTATGATCTGGATGGAAAGATTTACTGCTGTATTCCGAACATGCCAGGGCAGGTGGCGCATCAGTCCACCCAAGCACTTACGAGTTCGACCATCCCGTACATTTTAGAGATTGCGAAAGTTGGTGCGCTGACGGCGCTCAAAAATGATCCGGCCCTGCGTCAGGGTTTGAATACGTTTAAGGGCAAGATCACCTACGAATCCGTTGCTCACGATTTGAAGCTCGAAAATTTTTATGCATCACCGGAATCTTTGCTCGGCATGGGAACTAATCGTGTTGCGCGCTCACTTCGAAAAACCGGCAAGGTTGCAAAAAGAGTGGTCGCGAAGCGATAACTATTGATTATTCCCGCATCGTTTGCAGTGGTCCGCCAACTCGCTGGATCCATCGAATGGCGCGGTTTTCAGGCGGTCGTTCGCCAACACGCCACGCCCTTTTTTCCACAACTCGCCCAAATTGGTCTTGGGTTGTTACGTCGCCGGTTGTTTCTGCCCATTCATATCTTCGGCCGCCCCAGGCGAAGGCGCTTCCTGGACCTCCGACATCACAGGCAAGCGATGCGTGTTCGTGGAGATACAGAAACACACATTCTAAACCAACTGAGCGTGCTAAATTGAGAACTAAAATAGAGGAATCTTCACAATCGCCGCCGAGGCTGATGAGCGAAGTCCTTGCGGTTCTCGGCGCTTCACCATACGCGTCTGGAACATAATGGAAGGTGTGCACAAAATCGAGAATCGCCTGCATTTTTTCTTCAGGTGTTTCAAAAGAATCTGTAATTTGATGGGCAATTTGAGTAAGGACCGGATCATTATCAACAACATACCAGCTATAGCTGGAGGTTTCGGTAGCATCATCGATCTGAATGGTTTTTGGTTCGCGTTTTTTTTGAAGGCGATCTTGCTCCTCCAAAACACTATCAATCGGGATGTTAATCCGAACTGAAATTTCTCTTCCTTGGCTCGAAAACGTTTTGGTGTAATTCACACGGTCAATTCTTGGAAGTGCGGCAATGGGAATCGCAATACCCTGCTCCGAATAAGTCGTCGGCGGAAAAACGAGATTTCCTTCCCCGTCCACCAAATACCACCGCTCTTCTTTGGAGGCAGTAATATTTCTCCTTTCCGGATTTTTGTCATCCGGTTCAGTTGCGGTGGCGGTGGAAGTTTCTCCAACAAGCTGTTTTGGATTTGGTCCGGTATATTTAATGGCTGCAACTTTGCCGTCTGAACGGGGCACAATTTGAATGTGCGCCGGGTCGATTTTTACTCCAAACGAAAGCTCAAAACTCGTTACCACAATGGTTTTAATTTCCGCTTCGTCCCGCGCGTGATATCTCGTTGCTCCATTGATGATATCGGCGATGGTGGCCCCTTGTTTGTTCGCGCCAAAGCGCGGCGGGAGACGTACATTGGAACGCTCATCGCAGGGCTTGAAGAGGACAGCATGATACGGCATGGTATAGGTCCGGCCGTCTGAAAATTCAAAAGGATATCCGCCCTGAATACCATAAGTCTGTGCAAAATTTCTTACGCCGGTCATGGCATTGAAAATGTAACGGTCAAATTGGTCGTTATTTTGAACAAGGAGCGCGAGGCCATGGAGTTTTATATTTTGTTCATTTAAGAAATCCGGCCCCTTTGGTTTTTCTGGAGCAGGGGGTGACGGTGGTTTCGCAGAAGGAGGAGGTTGTCTTTGAGATGTTGGGGGTGACGGCGTTGGATTTTGAACAGGGGCGGCTTTAGGATTTGGTGAGTCTGCATGGCTCATAGCCTTGGCGGCCTGCGCAAGTTTTCCGATGGGATCAAAGAATTTTTGCACCGCTCCACCGGCCAAAAGAGCAGCTACCGCAGCAGCCCATACACTGTGGCGAAGATTTTTTATTCTCCCGGCCGCCTGCGTTTCGCGGGCCATGATGGTTCGGTAAAATGCTTGAAGTTCATCGCGGACTCCTTCCAGCGCCGCGGTTTCCAAATCATCCACGCGGCCGTTTTGAGCCATGGCTTGGGCGCTGTGACTCATGGCGTCAAACTTAAATCCGCGTCTTTGAAGACGAGCGGCCAAGCTTTGAATCTCAGTCGTGAGGACAGAGCGATCAGGGGGTTCTTCATGTCTAGGCATAGATAGGAGAGTATCCTAGACATTTTATTGGTATTTGTCAAACCATGGTTTCGCTAGCTTGAAGCACCTCTTCCAGGAGGAACAGGAGCATAGTAATAGTAACGCTGATTATTCGATTCGTTGGATTCCCGGATTTCATTATCGGGATCGACATCTATTTCCAGACGAGAAAATGATACGCTGGGCATTGTAATGGTTCGGGAATAAAATTCGCCGGCTGGAATTGCGAGAGTCTCATAACGTACTACGGATCCCACCTGTGCTCCATTGGTACCATACCATGTAGCCGTAAATATAGCCTGAGGAGAGGCTGTATTCCCGATGTTGCGAATACGGATAGTTGACCAACTCGCACCTTGAGCGGAGGTAAGGTCAGGCCGTATTAGTGTCTGCCTTACAATTGCACCTTTTTGAAAAGAAGTTTTGGCAAAATAAGAAGCCCCGCCAATTACGACAACCACCAAGATGCCGATAAGCCATTTGTTTTTGTTTTTCATACTTATGTAATTAATGAAGTACCACTAGGTTTATTTTACCACAAAAAATACCTGCGGTCAATTTCCTGAAAATTAGTTTTAGTGGGTGTGCGATTCCTCTTCTTTGCTGCGAGCGCACGGCGCGAGCGCGAAGCAAGTGAGCAATCTGGCTTAGCCAGTTGCGAATGAAGCTGAGCTTATAAATTGGTGCGCCCAGGAGGAATCGGCCACCGGTCGAATGCTATGCATTCGCCGTCGGCCCCCGCTCGGCAGGCGACCCTGACGGGTGCCCGCCTGCCTGCGCGTTCGATTCCCATTTTGTACATTTGCGAAGAATTGCGTTGTTGTAACTCATATTGGTGCGCCCAGGAGGAATCGAACCTCCATCACAAGCTCCGCAAGCTTGCGTTCTATCCGTTGAACTATGGGCGCATGGGTACGCGCTTCATTTTATACAGAACCAGGTGGAATTGGTATAGTGGGCCTATCATGCCGTTTTTCCATTTTATTGCTCTTCTCCCATTAACTCTTTTTGGCTTTCAAAGCCAGCCGGCAAGCACCACACAAGTTCCAAATTTTCAGGCTTCACTTCACGGAATCTACCTCACGAGCCAAACGGTAGTCCAAAAGCAGGGAGAAGATCTTATGGCGGAATTTGCAAAACTTGGAGGCAACATGATTGTGTTTGACGTGCAAGATTCCGGCGGACGGCTTGCATATCCCTCCAGTCTTCCTATCTCAATTGAAATAGACAATCGCAATGATAAAATTGCTGATCTTTCCGCCACAGTTCAAAAAATTCACGATCGTGGTTATTACGCCGTAGCCCGCTTCGTGCTTTTTAAAAACGGTTTTGTGGCAGGCAAGAAACCGGCATGGACTTTGAAACGAAAAGGTACGAAAAATACGTTTGTGAGCAACGATGGGCCGACTTGGCTCGATCCGGGAAACCCGGAATTAAAAGAATATCTCACCGATATAAGTCGCGAGATTGCTGCGGCAGGAGTGGATGAAATTCAGTTTGATTACGTGCGTTTTCCGGAAGGAGGACGCGGTGGATATGTTGGATATAATTTTACTGGGGATAATCAGTTTTCGCGCGATCAAGCAATGACCAATTTTGTTTCCGAGATTGCCACGGAGCTCCATTACCTTGGAGTGAATGTCGGTGTGGATATTTTTGGAATTGTCGTTTGGGATAATGTCAGCTGGAAAGTGATTGGTCAGAATGTCAGCGAACTCGCAAAGCATGTGGATGCGATGTATCCGATGCCCTATCCATCGCATTTTGGATATGGATGGGGCGGTCACAAGAATCCGGCAGATGAGCCGTATTTTTTTGTTCAGGAGACGACGAAAAAATTTGTAGAACAGACGAAGGGTACGAAGGTTAAAATTCGCCCTTGGCTCCAGGGATTTGCTATGAAGGTGACAAAATACGGACCGAGTTATGTTCGCGAGCAAGTGCGGAGTTTGCACGATATCGGGATTGAGGAATTTTCCATTTGGAATGCGAGGAACGATTATTCGGTGTCATTTGGGGGATTACAAAAAACCCGCCCTTGAGTTCGCGGGCGGATTTTTTTGCTTGATTCTCAGAATTTTTATTAAGCTGCAGGAGGTGTCGAATCTGCCGGTGGAGTTGTAGAATCCGCTGGCGGCGCCGGTGGTGGAGCATCGTCATCGTCATCATCGCCGCCTCGTTGATGCGCGGGCATCTTTACAAGGACGACACCGATGAGGGAATGATCATTTGGATTTCTCCGTACGAGGCCGAATATTCGGTCGCCGGCTTGAAAATCCGCGAGGGTACCGGTTCGCGCGCCATCATCTTCAATAACCGTAAGCACCGTTTTTGCGTTTACGAGGACTTTCGCTTGAGCGCCTTCTCTTTTGAGAAGAATTACCCCGTTGGCCGCATCAACCGATGCAACCCAAGCCTGTAATACTTTCGGTTTTGAAAATCTTCGAGTCTGAGCAAGAGCGCGTTTTGCCTCCATCCGCTTCATCCGCTCTTCTTTTTCCTGCATCCGGCGAGCGCGCTGTGCAGCTTCTTTCTTTTCCCTCATAAGTTTTGCAAATTCTTTATCTAATTTCGCTTCAAATTTTTCGTCATGGCGAGCTTCGCGCTCGGCTTTCTTTTTTAATTCCACGAGACGTTCATCCATCCAAGACCGTAAGGCTTCGACCTTTTTCTTAAAAACAACTGGATCGGATGCGAGCCCATTGAGTTTGTCCGCCAGGACTTTTTGTTCATCGACGGAAAGGAGTGAAAGTTGTTCGGCAGTAAACCAAGCACTGAGGTCAACCGGAGTAGAGATTGCTCCCGAAGAGGAGCTGCTTGCATCGGCACTCGTTGGGGTTGAGCCGGCATCTTGTGCAAAAACCGGTACCGCCGACAGGGCCGCTACCGCAAGGAGGGTGGCGAGAGACGTTAGAAAACGTTTCATAAAAAATGAGGTTAGAAAATAAATAGATCACGGATATGTACCGAGCTCCTCATAAAATGTTACAGCGCGCGCCATTGAGGTATGGCAGCATCGGAGGTGTTCTGGTAGACTATTTTGGCATGTCTCAGCGTTTTAAACTCGTTGCGCCCTATAAACCAACCGGCGATCAACCACAGGCCATTGAAAAAATGGTAAATGCCGTGAAGGCTGGGAAGCCATATCAAACCTTACTTGGAGTTACCGGGTCTGGAAAAACGTATTCGATCGCTAACGTCATAGAGCAGGTGCAGAAACCAACGCTCGTTATTTCTCATAACAAAACCCTCGCGGCCCAGCTCTTTGGAGAGTTTAAGGATTTTTTCCCGAATAATGCAGTGGATTATTTTGTATCCTATTACGATTACTATCAGCCGGAAGCATATCTGCCCGCAACGGACACCTACATTGAAAAAGACGCGGCCATCAACGAGGAAATCAATAAATTTCGGCACGCGGCCACCATGCATCTCATTACCCGGCGTGATGTGATTATCGTGGCTTCGGTTTCATGTATTTACGGGCTCGGGTCCGTTTCAAAATATGAGGCGCTTGCGATGACGCTCAAAAAAGGGGAGACGTTTCAGCGGGATAAGCTCCTCCGTCGTCTCACCGACATTCAATACGTCCGCAGCAATATGGAGTTTAAACAGGGCATGTTCCACGTCCTCGGGGATACGGTGGAGATTTTTCCGCCCGGGCAAGATACGATTTTTCGCCTCGAGTTTTTTGGAGATGAGATTGAAAATATTTCGGAGGCGGATTCTTTTACCGGTGAAGTGATCAAAGAGATGGAAGAGGTGACGATTTTTCCGGCTAAGCATGATGTCACTACCCAAGATAGGATTAAAAAAGCCATAGAAGGAATCCGGATGGAGCTGGATGAGCATGTAAAAAAACTCCAAAAAATGGGAAAAAATCTAGAGGCCGAGCGGATTAAGACGCGCACAGAATACGATCTCGAGATTTTGCTCGAAACCGGATACTGCAGCGGGATCGAAAATTACACTCGATATTTGAACTTGCGCGAACCCGGTATGGAGCCAGATACGCTCATTGATTATTTCCCCGATGATTTTCTTCTCGTGGTTGATGAATCGCACATGACGATTCCACAGGTTGGCGGCATGCACAACGGAAATTTTTCCCGGAAGCAAACGCTCATCGATTATGGCTTTCGGCTTCCCTCAGCCCACGACAACCGCCCTCTGAAATTTGATGAGTTTGAAAAACATATGAAACAGGCGATATATATTTCTGCTACGCCGGCTGAGTACGAAATGAAAAAGTCGAAGGGGAATATTGTTGAGCAAATTGTGAGGCCCACAGGCTTGATCGATCCGCAGGTGGAAGTGCGTCCCACGAAAGGTCAGATTTTGGATTTGATTGGAGAGATTAAGAAGCGCCTGAAAGCAAAGGAGCGGACACTCATTACGACTCTCACGAAGCGTTCGTCCGAGGATCTCACCGATTACCTCCTTGATGCCGGATTTAAAGTGAAATACCTCCATTCTGATATTGAGACCCTTGAGCGTGTGGAGATTTTACGCGATCTCCGTCTTGGGAAAATTGATGTGCTCGTGGGGATTAATCTCCTCCGCGAAGGACTCGATCTGCCGGAGGTTTCCTTCATTGCTATTCTCGATGCGGATAAACAGGGTTTCTTGCGTTCCACGCCGGCGCTCATTCAAACGATCGGCCGCTGTGCCCGCAACGTGAATGGTTTCGTGGTGATGTACGGGGATAAAATGACGGATGCTATGAAGGCTGCAATTGGGGAAACCGAGCGCCGTCGCAATATTCAAATAGAATACAATAAAAAACACGGCATCACCCCGCAGACCATCGTGAAGGCTATTCGCGAGATCCAAACCCCGAAGGGCAAAGAAAAGAAACATATTGATACGAAAAAAATCCCGCGTGAAGAAATGAGCCGATTTATCAAAATGCTGGAAGACCAGATGGAGATGGCGGTACAGAACTTGGAGTTTGAAAAAGCCGCCGAGCTGCGCGATGAAATTGAGGAGATTCGCGAAAAGACAAAGCTATAAAATGTCTTCAAAGGCCATCGAAGGGGGATCCGTGTGCCGTGTCTTTGCTGGCGGTTGCGGCAAATATCCAATCTGAACAAGCTCTGAAAAGGCCATTTCGAAATGCATAATTTCGTCGCCAAGCTTACGGAGCTCCTCCTGGAGTTTTTCGAAAGATCCGCCGAAGAGATAGGTCTGCACAGCTTCATTCGCCCTGATCACGGCCGCTTCCAGTTTTTCAATAACATGCGGCGAAAAGAAATCCTTTGCTCTCAGTCGGTCGAATATTCCAACGATGCCTGCATATGAAGTAATTTTTTTAAGGGTATCCCTGTTGGCGTCCGTTTTTTTCTCGCAGACGTCGTTGATGCATGCTTTGGCTTCGCTCAACGTCATGAGGATTTGCGTAAAATCCTCGCACCACTGTTTACGCTCAGGCTCTTGATTAACAGCATCGCGATACCGGCGGAGCCCCTCAGTGAGACAGTCTCCCAAAAAGATTAAAATACGTTCTTCGCGAGTCATTTCTCCGCTGTCGCTCACGGATGGCAGATCCATAAACACGCGCCCAAATTCTTCTTCAAGATGAGAGATGGCCATTTGTTTATCATAGGTTAATTCGGAGAAGGCCCAGAATACTTCCTGAACCTTCAGAACGGCAGTTTCAACCCTCTTCATTCTTTCCGCGGAAGTAAATTTTTCCGTTTTCCCATTTCTGCGGACTTCGTCGGGGATCATTCCCGCGAGACGTGGAGCGATCTGTCTAAAATGCTTCAAAAACAGCTCCGTTTTTCGAACAATGTCTCCATTTCGGTCTGCTTCATTGTGCTGCAGGAGTCCGAGAGCATCCGGCACTTTCATATCCCCATTTATATCCGATAGTTTTTTGATAAGCCGTAGGGTCGCTTCGAGTTTTTTCATGCTCCTGAGAAAAGTTTGGAAACAAGATTTTATATCATCTTTTTTCCGAAGCGCTTCGAGGCATTCCAGCACCGTTAATGAAAGTTCAGAATATGTCGATGCGCCGATCATCGGTTCCATTATTCCACGATACACTTGGAGATATCCCGTAAATGGTAAGAATAACTGACTTTCCAAATCGCAAACCGTGTCCTCAAAATCTTTCTGTTCTTGGGGATCGCCGAGCATTTTTTTCACCTCGAATGTGTCATCGCCCGAGAGGACTTCATGCACCTGTAAGCCAACCTCTTGAGCAATGGTGAGATGTGGTTTGAAACGAGTCGCTGCAAGCCTCACCAAAACACCTAAGTTGGTTGCGATATCGGCGGTTGAAAGAGGACACTGCAATAGATTGAGCCGGTAACTTTTATTTTGCATTCTGCGCAGACGCGTGAGTTCATCAAGAGGAATTTCCTGTTTTTGAGGGCGAGGGCCGAAACCAAGAGGTTGAATAGGAGCCAACATAAGGACAGAGGGTAATACAGCAGTGGGGCAGTATTTTATAGCATATTTTTATATCAACGTCAAACCTATACAGATAAGCAAAATATCGATTTTTACAGATTAGAATAGCGTTTTTTGTTGATTTAAATAAACAGCCGGCCGTAATCTCTATTTTTGAGTCGGCTATCAAGCAAATAGCAGGTTTTTGGAGTACTTTGCGTACCACTTTTTCCGAGTTCAGCGAGAATCTCACGAAAGCGCGTAATCGCCCTCGGGAGGGTGTACTGCTCAAAACCATTTTCAAACTGTTTGCCGCGAGCGGAGAGAATGGGATCGTTGGGAGGATCAAACGGAATTTTTTGAAAAACAATTACCTCAATGGACGATTCAATTTCTGGAAGGTGAGGAAGAATTTGATTGGTAGTGAGGAGGACTGACCGATCGGGATTTTCAAGAAACAGGGCAAGTGATTTCCCTTTTCCCCCCGACGGACCAATGCCGAGGAGTTTTGTTCCGGTAGGTTGGATGATCGGAAGCAGAGTTTGATACATAGCTTCCACCGTTTTTTTTGAACTGAGGAGAAAGAGCGCGCGCCCGTGTTTTTCTCGAATGATTTCGGTGAAGAGCTTAATGCACCGCTTAAAATACCCTTCGGAGTAGGGTTCCGGAAAACCTTCCGGAATTTTTATCGTGAGACCCTGAGAGCTCCAAACACCAAGTTCCCCTCCATCTTTTATTTCTTTCCAAGTCGCATCCAATTCAAAAAGTTCCCTCAACATGCGAAAAGTTCCATCTCCACTTAAAGCTTCACTTTGAAGGAGGATTTTTTGGAATGAAGCTGTGCATTGGTAAAAATGTTCGGCGAGCATCACCGGTGCGTTAGAGAAAACGAGTTCATTCATGGCGAGACGGAGCCATGCAACGCGATTTGGTTCAGGAGCAAAAGCTTCGGCGAGGTCGTGTTTTTTAGGGTGGTCCGGGAGATTCGCGAGGGCGTCAAGGACCCGCTGCCATTCGCGGACGGAACGAATTTCACCATCGAGAATGACATTTCCCTTAAATCCGGCATCGTCTTCGCTCACGAAGCGCTCATAGAAAATTCCCATAAGACCGAAAAAGAGGGTGATTTTTTCTCCAAAGATGGGGCGAAGATCGCTTTCCGTAAAACGCATTTGGAGGGCGTTTGTGAAAGAGTCCTCCAGACGGGCGGCTTCAGCGATTATGAGCGCGCGTTTTTTTGCAGTTTGAATGGGAAATTTTTGAGTTATTCCGCGCGCGAGAGCGTACTGATGAACAAGTACAACCTTAGAGGCATCGGCAGTTTTGAGTGCCTTTTTCCAGAAAGTATCCTGTCCTTCGTGGTCGGCCAGGACATCGAAAAGTCCGAATTCTTCACGTTCGAGCGTGAGTTCTTCGCGATCACCGGTTTCCGTTCTCTGATTCCAGAGCATCATTTTGAGAAGGAAGGGCGTTTCTTCGGCCACGAAGTGGTCCTGTTCCAATTTTTCAGCGAGTTTTTTTGGAGAAAGGTAAAAGGAAGGTTCTTTCAATAATGTGGCGGTAAGTTTGGAACGGCTGGCGGTCTGCATGAGTTCATCGCGTTTGCGTGGGGTGGCGTACACAATGAGGAGCGGCTGATTTTTGAGATTTTCAAAGGGAATTTCTGCCGGGGATTCCAATAATATTTTTTGGCCGGAGAGAAAGTTATTTGTTATTTCTTGATGCCATATTTGTTGCGGAGCGGCGGACAGCGGATGTATTTTTTTGACCATTTTGGCCTGCTGGGTCGAGGGATCATGCCCAGCAAAGCTGGGTGCCCCGAATACCTTCGGGGCAATCCCGAGGCCGTCGCGAAGGCCGTACATGTTAGGCCGAGCGACAGCGCGAGCCTTGGTCAAAAAAATATGCAGCTGTTCGTCGCTCTTAAGGAACGCTTCCTTCCCTGCCCAATCAGATTTTTCCAATACCATTTTTATTTCTTCAGCGACCCCCCTCGGAATTTCCGCAATCAACCTCAGTAAAAATTCAAAAAATTCAATCGTCGTTTCGCAATCAACCATCGCCCGATGGCTTTCCCGCCGCGTGAGGCCGTATTTTTTCATCAGCACCTCCAGGGCATACGATGATTCTTTTTGAAGCAAAATTCGTGCCAGAGCAATCGTGTCTATCTCAGGATTTTTTACATCGATGTGATGCGACCTCAGAAACGCCGTATCGAAAGCAATGTTGTGCCCGACGATCGGTATATCTCCGATAAATTCACACAACGGTTTTTTGACATCGGCGAAGAGCGGCGCGCCCGCCGTATGCTCATTCGTAATTCCCGTGAGGAGCGTGATTTCATACGGCAGCGGAATTCGAGGATTCACTAAGCTTTCATACCGCTCCGTGATCTTTCCATTCTCCCATCGAATTGCCGCGACCTCAATAATATGGTCTCGACTCGGATCTACACCTGTTGTTTCGGTATCAAGAAAAATGAATGGGCCCATACATGTCTTTGTCACTTTATCGGAAAGCCCATTTTAAGGTAAGATAAACCCCTCATGAAAAAAGTATTATCACGTTTGGTGCTTTTCCTTACGCTTTTCTTAGCCATAGCGGTTTCAAAAAATAGCGCCCACCATGAGACTCGGTTTCCCGACGTTGACTCTACGCATCCAAATTACGTTGCCATAGAATATTTGCGTGTCCGCAACATGGTGAAAGGATACAGCGACTCCAGGTTTCATCCCGGCAGACGCATAAACCGCGCCGAGTTCATCACGATGGTCACTCGTGTACTTGATATCGATCCTGATGAAGATGAGTTTAGAAATTGTTATTCGGATGTGAAGAAGCAGTGGTTTGCGGATGAAGTCTGTTACGCGAAGTCTGAAGGCTGGCTGGATGGTATGGGAAGTCCCTTTCGACCATCAAGGAAAGTAAGTGCGACGGAAGCTTACAAGATCGTTACGAAAGCTTTTGATGTTTATAACATTGATGCGGTGAATAATTTTACCGGCTCGCTGACCCGCGGAGACAGCGCACAGATGCTCTACCAAGTTTTGTTACTAGCAACTGCGCGAGGCACCTATGTTCCGCCATCACAATATTCCACACCTGCTGTCGGTACCGTGAACTATAACAATATTGATGTTCCCGCTGGATATCCAAAGCCATGGACGCCTTCCAGCGTTTCTTCTTCGCCGGCGCCAAGTCCCGCATACTCGTATCCATCAAATTCTTACGCCTGCCAAACTTCAGGAATTTCATCCTATCCAACACGCACGGCATCGTCCTATGCTGTGAACTCCTGCCCTCTGGATAATACCGGTGCGCCATCCACCCAGCTACTCCTTGGGCAAGCGTATCTTTCGGTGGTGTGGGGCGAGCCGCTCAATTTCACCTACACCGACAAAATGCGTGCTATGGCGCTTGGTTATGCATCGGAAATGTTTAACATGAATCCGAATTACTTGATGGGTCTTGTTGTCAAAGAGTCGAAGGGGAATTGCAGTTACTATGGCGGATGTTTTCAAATCACCGGCGGGTTTCCCGAAGTGCGCAATCGTTTCCCCCTTTATTTCGATGCGAATGATTCCGAGGAAGTATTAGTGAACAGTTTTGGAACCGCGGCCGTGATCGCGAGTCTCTACATTCGTTTCGGAGAAGCTTTATGGGATCGAGATTATCAGTGGCGGAGTTTTTATCAAAACGCGAGTGATGTCGAGGCACGTGCAAAGATCGTGAGTCGAGGATACAACCGCGGACTCTGGGAACCGGCAATTCGGACCATGGTCCAAACAAATCGCAGCCAATGCCAGTCGGCCTCGAATGTGTTTCAATGTTTTCCGAGCGGTCCGATTACAACGGCAGACGGTATTGCCCTCGATCATGCACAGTCCATCGTGAATTACTGCCGGAGCTTTATGCAGTCTACGAATTTTTATGATCCGCAATTTACGCGGCAAGATATTACCGATTTTATTGAGCAGGTTTTGAAACCGACCTTCGGTCAAACCTCCGGTGTGAACTGGACCACCGTAACGCAGCGTGCAAGTGACGCGTTTGGATGTTTGCAAAATTCTAGCGGGATGATTTCGCTCCGATACGATTTCAAAACGCTTTTGCAAAGTTTGAAACAGATACTTCCGGCTGTGCCGGCGCCGATACTTTAGAGCTCGATGTTGAGTAAGACTATTTCCGGTGGCACGAGCAATCGCGCACGCGGGCCGGTTTCGCCAAGGCCGCTCGTGATAAAAAGCTGTGTCTTATCAAACCGGAAAAGCCCACGGTCGTATTTTCGTCCGAGCGCATCGGGAAGATTTGGCACAGGACCCAAGAAGGGGAGCCGGATCTGTCCGCCATGAGTGTGAGCGGCCAACATGAGTTCAACGTGTTGCGAAGCAGCTTGCCATATGACATCTGGATTATGAGCCACGAGAATTTTTGGGAGTGCCGCATTTTTTCCGCGAAACGTTTTCACCGTATCCGCCCGCCCGGTCCAATATTCATCCACGCCGCCGAGCAGAAATTTTTTGCCGCTCAGTAAAACAATTTCCACGGATTGATTCTTGAGCATTTGTACTCCCGCATTCATGAGGGTTTTTACAATGCCTTGTACGCGTTCATTCCCATCGAATGGTTTGTTAATGAGTTGCGATAATTCGTCTTCGTGATAGTCATGATTACCGAGCACACCGTAAATTCCATATTTCGCGTGCAAATCTTTCAAAGGCGCAAGATATTCTGGGTGAGAAGGTTCTTCTAAAAGAAAATCGCCATCTATCACCACGAGGTCCGGTGAAAGTCTTTGAATTTTCTCTACGACCTTTTTTGTCCATGCTTCTTGTTTGTATGGGCCAAGGTGGAGGTCGGAAATGAGTACTACGCGAACCGTTTCGGTTGATTGGGCGTCATCCTGGGCCTGCCTCAGGGTGATGGTTTGTTCCGTAACCACGATTCGCCGCGGTTCAATGAAACTTCCGTAAAAAATGACGAGCCAGAAAAACACCAGCACGCCCAGAAATACAAACGGCCGCCATCGTCGTCCATGTTGAACAATCCGATATATGGTAAGCCCAACGAGAAGACCATCTACGGCCAGAAAGCCGTAGATGGTCAGGTCAAAAAACAAATGCATAGGAATTAGCGAAGGAAAGGAGAGAGTCCACCCCCGGGGAAGAGGGCTCCATTGAGGGGCTGCGTAAGTTCTCCAAAATCCTCAGTTCCGGAAGATGTCTCTTCGAGATCGATTTCCAAAGTCCGTTTGATCATCACGGCCGCTTCTCCTCGGTTAAGTTGGTCGAATGGCCGGAAAGCATCTGGAGCTTTTCCCTTCGTGACGCCGTTGGCATACGCATTAGCCACTTCGTCGCAGAACCAATCATTTTGTCCAACGTCTTTGAACGGACTGTCACTGCACGAAGCTTGAGGTTTACTCTTTGTGAGAGCCTGTGAAGCTTTATTCAAAATGGCAATCGCCTCCGCACGGGTGATGTTGTCGCCCGGCCGGAAAATCAATTCTCCCGTCTGCGCATCAGTGCTCCCGGAAATAAAACCTGCCCCATATGCTTTTGCAACTGGTCCATAGTACCAAGCTGAAGCATCGACATCGGAAAACGGAACCCACGTTGATTTGAGCTCAACATCCACCCCGAGGAAGTTAGAAGTACCTTGTTCGAAGGCCTTCACCACCATGGTCGTAAATTCCGCCCGATTCACATTGTTTCCTGGCTTAAAGGTTCCATCATCATAACCTTTAATCGCTCCGCGCTGATAAAGGAATGAGGTTTCATCGGTGTAATATGCTCCTTCATCCACATCACTCCACAACCGGCCTTCGCCTTCCGGATCTGATCCTTTTTCAAGCTCCTCAATATCGGTTTCTCCATCATTATCGGAGTCGCCGAATTCAACGGAAGTGTGATACACATAGCGTTCGTCATAATCACTCGTTCCGTCACCATCGCGGTCACTGTCGCGCAATTCCTTGAGGAGTTGTTCGTACGTCTTGTGCTTTGCTTGATCCACAACGATCGTCCCCGTTACCAATGCCTCGGAGCTCGTTCCTTTGGTGGAAATAAAGACATCGCGCCAGCCATAGATTTTTTCGAGCGCCGAATAATATCCTTGATAGAAATCTAGTGGTGGACCATTTTCTCCCCCACCGGTGCGTTCGCCCCATGTTGCCATCGCATCAAACCAACCCCACACGTTGCGCATATTGAGATAGAAAATACCGGTGTTTGGCCCAGTTTCTGTATTCATATGGGAAGCAAAATCGCTGTCTGCGGCGAACCCTGTGCGTTTTTCCGCTTTGTCGATACCGGGATAGTTGGAGATGATCAATAGTCCATCGTCACTCACGCCAAAGGTCAAAACAACTTCCGGGAAAGGAGGGCCATTATAATCTTCTTCCAGCTTGGTGAGGTCGAATGTGACTTTGGTGAAGCCGCCTTCGGTGGTTACTGAGTAGGTCTGTTCTGGTACGTCGTTATCCTTCAAGGCGTCGGTAAGGACTTTTACCAGGTCATTCATGAGTTTTGTTCCGACAGCTTTATTGCTGCTCACGTTGCCCATGAGGGTGATATAAGGGAGTATCGAATTTTGGTCGTACTGAACACCAAAGGAAAGTTCTTTATCGAAGGCGCTGTATATTTCTGCAACATCAATTCCCGTTTCATTTTTAATTTCGTCAAAAATATTGATTTCTTCGCTGCTCCCTAAATTTTCTTGAAGTTTTTTGAAGAATTTTTGAGACTGTTCGTAATTTGCCTTTGGGTTATAGGATTCGCTATAGATGACCGGTTTTGAATCCGGAAATTTTTTGAAAAGGTTTGGAGTGAAACTTCCTCCGGCACTAAACGAGAGTTCTTGTTTCGCAAGTTCCTCCGCGTCGCCTTTTACTTTGAAGTTGAATTTGTAGCCGTTGGAAACTTCGCCGAAGCTGCCACCTTCAAACTGGATGGCGTTTAAGAGATCAAGAAGAGGTTTTATTGGATTCGGCGGGGGAGTTTCATCTTCCGTAAAACCGCCTTCAAACATGTCTCCTTGCCCGGCTTGAATGAGGAGAGGTTCGATGAGCTGGGAGACGGCCTTGATGTCGAGCGTGAGACTCATCGCTCGCGGATCGAGATAATCCTTGGTGAATTCGGTGTAGGAAGTGTTGGCACTCAGGGAATCGGTTTTTTTGCCGCTGCTGCGATCGATGGCGGCGTGAAGACTTTCTAAGTCCAAGGAGACAACCGCCAATCCTCCGAGTTTGGCAAAACTCCCGCCGGTCGGATCTTGATATACTTTTGTACCTTCGTATTCATGTTCCTCGCTGCCTTTCGTAAGCGTCGTCCACTGGGCATCGCTCACCGGAAAAGCCAAAAGAAAAGACTGTGGAGCGGAAAAACTTACAAAAAAGCGTTCCCCGGCAAGAAATTGATCTACGATGACCTCTGCTTTTTCCTGCATATCCTTTGTTTCTTCACCGGCGCTTTTACTTTCATCAAGGGCTTTTTGGATAAACGGTTCAAGCAGTGTTTTAATCTTTCCTGTGAGCTGAAAATCAGCGGTAACCATAGAATTTCCCGGAGCAAAATCTTCCGCCTTATTCATCGAAACTGCCTGAAGCATAGCGGGTACGAACAACAAAAGAGCCACCGCTCCCGCAAGAATTCGTTTTTTCATAGAGAAAGAGTTTAGAAAATAAGCCAAAAGAATTATACGCAAATAGAGGGCGCGACGCAAAGTTTTCACAATATTTTAATAAACTCGTCAAACAAAAACTCCGTATCCACCGGTCCGGGAGTAGCTTCTGGATGGAACTGAACGGCCATAAAGGGCAGTTTTTTATGGCGGATACCCTCAACCGTGTGATCATTCGCGTTTTCCATCCAAACCGTCCAATCGCGCGGGAGAGTTTTCCAATTTACGGCAAAGCCGTGGTTTTGGGAGGTGAGGTAGCAGCGTTTTGTAAATCGATCGATAACCGGTTGATTTTGTGCTCGATGACCGTACTTCAATTTATATGTTTTTGCCCCAGCGGCGATGGCCATAATTTGAATGCCGAGACAGATGCCAAATGTTGGGATTTTTCTCTCGAGAGCTTTATAAATTACCGCATGCGTTTCATGCAGTACGGCTGGATCGCCCGGACCATTGGAAACAAACACCCCATCAAATTTGTATTTCGATTTCCAAATGTCATAATTCCACGGCACCCGAATGACGGTAACGTTGCGTTTGATAAGGCTGCGAATAATGTTATTTTTCATTCCCGTGTCGATCGCTATGATGCGTTTTTTTCCGCGACCTTCGTTATAGATGATCGGCCGTTTTACGGAAACCTTCGCTACGAGGTTTTCACCATTCGGGTCGCGAATAGATTTTGCCGGTTTGTGGCCATCTGCAACGATTTGGCCGAGCATCACTCCATGTTCACGCAATTTTTGCGTGAGCGTGCGAGTATCAATTCCGCTCAGTCCGGGAATCCCATATTTTTTCATCCATTGACCGAGTGAGCGCTTCGCATTCCAATGATGATATGCATCGCAATATTCCGAAACCACGAGTCCCTGAATTTGAATTTCATTGCTCTCAAAATGCTTTTTAAGGTTCCATCGGTCACGCGAATCATCCGGCACGCCATAATTCCCAATGAGCGGATAGGTGAGCACGAGGATCTGCCCTTTATACGAGGGATCGGTGAGACTTTCCGGATAGCCCACCATCCCCGTCGAAAAAACGACCTCTCCCTGGGTATCCGTAGGTGATCCAAACGGTGTCCCTTCAAAGGTTGTCCCGTCAGAGAGGATGAGGCGGGCCATAGTTCCCGGCTACATTACACAAATGCGGGGCTTTTTGCTAGAGTAGGGCCGATGGAATTCAAAGGCGCCGACATCCTTTCTGCCAAGCAATTTAACCGCGGAGACATTGAAACGGTTTTGAAGATGGCTGCGAAGATGGAGCCGTTCGCCTCCAAAAAAAAATGGGGAAATATATTGGAAGGAAAACTTTTGGCTTCGCTTTTTTACGAACCTTCCACGCGCACGCGGCTTTCTTTTGAAACAGCCATGAACCGTTTGGGAGGACGAGTTGTTTCTTCCGTTGGGATGCAGTTTTCGTCTCTCACAAAAGGAGAAACGCTGCATGATACCGGGCGCATTGTGGAACAGTACGCGGATGTTATTGTGATGCGACATCCGGACGATGGATCGGTTGAAAAACTAGCGCGAGGCGCGAATGTGCCGGTTATTAATGCTGGCGACGGAGCGAACGAACATCCCACACAGTCGCTCCTCGACCTCTACACGATGCAAAAAGAACTTGGGAAGATTGATGGACTCACCGTGGCGATGGTCGGCGATTTAAAATTCGGACGGACGGTGCATTCGCTTTCCTCCGTTTTGTCGCATTTCGACGCTGAACTCATTTTTGTTTCGCCGCCGGAACTCAAAATGCCCGAACCGATCTGCCGCGCCCTGAAAGAAAAAAATATTTCTTTTAAAGAAACGACGGATATGGCCGAGGCCATGAAGTGGGCCGATGTTTTGTACATGACCCGTATTCAGCAAGAACGTTTTGAGGACATGAAGGAATACGAAAAGCATAAAGGGAGTTATGTATTAACGCGCGAGCTCATCGAAGAAAAAAATCCAAAGTTGGTGGTGATGCATCCATTGCCGCGCATTTGGGAGATTAAGGAAGACACTGACGATGTGCCGGGCGCCGCGTATTTTCGGCAAGTGGGGAATGGCGTGGCGGTGCGAATGGCGCTTTTGGCTCTTGTGCTCGGGAAGTCATACTGAGGACACCGGCAGAGGATGCGAATTCACGAGCTCCATAATCTGACGTAATTTTTCTTCTCGTTGCCCAGGTTCAAGATGTTCTTGAACTAAAATACCCACGGAGAATAATTTTTCCGATTTTTCTTTGTGGAAAACTTTTGCCTTTCCCCCAAAAATGGTGACAATTTTTTCTGCCAGAGTATCTAGATCAGGGCATGCAATGCCTGAAATTCCAATAATAAAGCCTTTCTCGGTAGAGTGCAGATCTTCCACATCGGTTATTGTCCCTCTTCCTATTTTTGAACTATCTTCCAGGCCACTGACAATAATTTTTATTTGAGGTCTGTCGCTTTCGTCGCGGCAAAATTCTTTGTGTGCGATTTTTCCTCCTGCTTGAATAATACGTTTGCGAAGTTCTTGCAGTGCTGTTTCTTGTCGTCTTTCTCCCGCCGGTGTTTGGAAGGAAAGCGTGGTCTCGTACGCATCTTCCGCGACTCCTATCATTGGAAGTTTGTCTACTGCTTGGCTAGATGCTTGTTCTGCTTGGTATTCATCATACAATTGATCAGGCAGAATTAACGTGCCACCGCCCGAAAAAGGTTTCATCTCATCAACCACCATAAGTGTAAGGCCTTTCTTTTGGGCAACTTCAAGCGCCATAGGATGTATGACTTGTATTTGGTCACCGATAATTTGCGTCATACGCACGGCTTGCCGAATTGGCATAATGCGAATTTTTGAAATCTCAGTTCCGGATGGTAGCAAACGCGGGTTAGTTTGAAGAATGGCTCCCGATTGTTTAAATAAAATGAGACAGCCGTTCTCCGGTGCCGCCATAACTGCAGTAAAATCAGAATAACCCATTCCTGTTTCTTCGAGAGTTCCTTTACCGTCAAGAAATCCTGGAAAACCAGGTGCAATATTTAAAGGATTTGTGTCTTCGCGCAGTGCCGCTGCAATTTTTTCAGAAAATTCATCAATAATAGCACCCAAAGATTTTTCTTGTCCGTCTTCGCCTGCGGAGTTCACCCGTGTTGCATCAAGAGGAACATATGTGCCATTTACAATTTCAGCAAGTATCATGGCGGCAATTTTTTCTCCAAAACCGGCCACAAAATCAAGAACTAATCCCGGCGGCAAGACAACTCCCTCAGTTCGGAACATTATGAGAAAATCCCTGAGCCTTATGAACTCGTTTTCAATAGCTTGAAGCAGCTGGGTTTTTCGTTCATCAGCAATAACATCTGTGATCATTGAACGATGATCGTCTCGCAGACTTTCCAAAACTACATTCCCTTCATCAATCGTTCCCTGTTTATAATGTTCAAGAATCTTGAGGAGTCGTCCGGTAATCTTTAATGGATTTCTATATTTCCCCGGGGCAGAGACAACAAAGACTACTTTTTTCCCAAATTTGCTGCACAGTTCATGGATTCCTGCTAAGACCGCGGAGTTTTTGCCTTTTTCCATAATGTCGGTCATCGCTGTACCGCCTACTTTTACGACAAGATGACCCGCCATTTCCGCATGCGTCAAAAATCCTTCGAGTTCACATTCCGTAACGTCGGATACAAGTTGTCGAGCATTCATGTATTTTAATGAATTAGGAGGCCTAAGATAGGCTAATTTATACTACTTCTATTATATTGTCAATATCTGATAAGGGCTTTTTCGAGGATTCGTTATATCTTATAAATGATGAATTTTGATCTAATTTTTAGAAACGGCAGCATTGTTACGTCCCAGAGCGTTATTCAGGGTGATGTTGGAGTTATCGGGCGAAAAATCGCGCAAATCGGCCATATTACTGAAAAAGCCGGTCAAGAAAAAGATTGTACCGGCTTGTTTATTCTTCCGGGCGCGATCGATATGCATGTACATTTTCGCGACCCTGGCGCGCTTGAGAAGGAAGATTTTGAGAGCGGGTCGGAGGCGGCTGCGGCTGGCGGTGTGACTACGGTGATTGATATGCCGAACACGGATCCGCCAACGATAACGTGCGAAGCGCTTGAGGAAAAACGGCTTATGGCGGCCAAAAAATCGCACGTCAATTTTGGATTTTATTTTGGATGCACGAATGACAATTTCGATGAAATCAAACGCGCAAAAAATATCGCCGGCGTGAAAATGTATCTCGGTTCGAGCACCGGCAATCTTTTGATTCAGGATAGCCATGTGATCGACAAGGTTTTAGGGCTTGGGAAATTGGTGATCGTTCACGGCGAAGATGAAAAAATCATCCGGGAGAATGCCAAAAAATACGCCGGTTCCGAGGATCCGAGCGTGCATTCCTTAATCCGAAGCCCCGATGCGGCATTCCACGCGGTGAAAGAAATTCTGCATTTAGCGAAAAAGCACGATGCGCGCGTTCACATCACTCACTGTTCTACGGCGGAGGAAGTCGATGAGCTGCGTAAATTCCAGGGTGCGAAGGTGAGCGCGGATTGCACCCCGCATCATTTATTTTTGAGCCAAAGTGCCTATGCGGATCGTGGGAATTTTGTAAAAATGAATCCACCACTGCGCACAAACAAAGACAGGCACGCTCTCCTGGAAGCCTTGCGCCGTGGGCATATCCAAGCCGTAGCGAGTGACCACGCGCCGCATACAAAAGCGGAGAAAGAGCAGGCGTATAGCCTTGCATCGGCTGGTGTTCCCGGCGTGGAAACGCTCCTGCCGCTTTTGCTGGACTGCGTGAATCATGGCGAGTTGACGCTCCGAAATGTGGTGCAGTTTGCCTCGGAAAATCCTGCACGGATACTCAATATAAAAGGGAAGGGGCGCATCGAGGCCGGTTACGATGCTGATTTCACGGTGGTTGATATGACGCGCGAGATGGAAGTAGGTCATCACGGCGGTCCGCATCATGGTTACTTTACCAAGTGCGGCTGGTCACCATTTGGCGGCCGCAAACTCAAAGGTTGGCCGGTGATGACGGTGGTGGGCGGAGAAGTTGCTTATGAAAATGGTAAAGTAAACCAATCTTGTAGGGGGCACGAGATTGCGTTACAGTAGCCTCGATGGCGGATCTATCGGTAACTTTCTGCGGCGTGAAGTTCAAAAACCCGTTGGTGCTTGCGTCCGGTATTTTGGGCATCACGGCTTCTTCGTGGCGCAACGTGGTGAAGCATGGCGCGGGCGGCATTACCACAAAATCGCTCTGGCTCCATGAGCACAAAGGTCACCGAAATCCCGTTATTATCGGGAATCAGTACTACATGCTCAACGCCGTGGGAGTCCCGGATGCGGGCGTGGAAAAAGCGCGCGAAGAAATGGGAAAGTTTTTGCAATGGAAAGCGGCACCTCTGATTGGAAATATTATTGCGGGAACCGTGCGCGATTTCGGCGAGACAGCGCAGGCCATTGCAAAAATAAAACCACACATTTTGGAAGTGAATGTTTCTTGTCCCAACGTGGAAGATGAGTTCGGAAAGCCTTTTGCATGCGTGGCGGCTGATGCGGCGCGCGTGACTGCGGAAGTGAAAAAGCGGCTCAAAAAAATGCGGCTCAAAATCCCTGTTAGTATCAAACTTTCGCCGAATGTGGAAAATATTGTCGAAATTGCTCGCGCGGTCGTCGATGCTGGCGCTGATGCTTTGACCGTCATGAATTCGGCCGGTCCTGGCATGGCGATTAATATTGAGACGCGTAAACCGATTCTTGCGAACAGAGTCGGCGGCCTCACGGGCCCCTCTCTCAAACCACTTGCGGTAAAGTTTATTTACGATATCCACAAAGCGCTTCCAAAAACGCCGATCATCGGCACCGGTGGCGTGCTCACGGGCGCTGATGCCATAGAAATGATGATGGCCGGTGCCACCCTCGTTGGCGTCGGAAGCGGCGTGTATTATCGCGGCGGCCCGGGAATTTTTAAAAAAATAACTGATGAAATGGAGACATGGTGCAAAGCTAATCATGTAAAACGCCTGGCCGACGTTATCGGCACGGTTTCGTAACTTCTATGTTCGATAATTTCCCACACGCCGTTCGGATTAAAAAAATTATCAAAGAAACGCCTCTCGTGCATTCGTATATTTTCGATTATCCCGCACGGGCAAAGCCCGGGCAGTTCGTGAATATTTGGATTCCCGGCGTGGATGAAAAACCCATGAGTATTGCGTTTGATGATGGGAAGTCGTACAAGCTTTCCATTGCGGCAATCGGGCACGGCACGCAAGAATTGAAAAAAAAGAAGGTGGGAGATTACATCGGCATCCGCGGTCCATATGGGACGCATTTTTCTTGGAAAAAGAAACAGCGCATCGCTATGTTGGCGGGCGGATACGGAGCTGGACCCCTCTACTTCGCGGCTTTCCTTGCGGTAAAAGATGGCTGTCACATAGATTTTTTCTTGGGTGCTCGCGGAAAGGCGCATCTTCTTTTCGCCGCGCAAATCAAAAAACTTAAGAATACTCGTTTTCTGCCATCAACCGACGATGGCTCCTTCGGTTTTAAAGGCCATAATGTTGCCTGCTGGACCGAACAGATGGAAAAAGGCACCCGATATGACCTCGTTATGACCTGCGGCCCCGAACCTATGATGAAGAGCGTGTCAGACATCGCGTGGGGAAAAAAGATCGATGCGCAGATTTCCGTGGAGCGGTACATGAAGTGCGGTTTTGGAATTTGTGGAAATTGCTGCGTGGATGATCTCGGCGTTACTACCTGCCAAAACGGCACCGTGATGCCGAATACGATGGCACGGCAGATAAAAGAATTCGGCGTGTATCATCGCGACAGTGTGGGTCGAAAGCACACCTTTAAAAACGTATGAATCCACTTTCTTATATTGATTTCAAACCGTCCCACGCGCCTCGTGCTTATGTAAATTCTACGGTGCGTTTCCATCACGAGTTTACGGAAAAACAGCGGCTGGAGGCTGCGGTAAAAGCCGGCTGGAATGTGTTCCAGTTTCCATCGGAAATGCTCAAGGGTGGAGATTTGCTTTCCGATTCAGGCACCACGACACTCACGGCCGAACAAACTGCTGCTATGTTTTTGGGCGATGAGGCCTATGGAAGCAACTACGGTTATTTTCAGCTCCTTGAGGTTTTTGAGGAAGTGTTTGGAATTCCCGCGCGTGACAGTGAAGTGTATCTTTTTCATCAAGGCCGTGCTGCCGAGCATGCATTCTTCACTCAAATTGGAAAATGGGGGCCGGGAATGAAAATTCCCAGCAATGGGCATTTTGATACGACCCGTGCGAATATCGAAAGTAACGGAATTGAGGCGATCGATTGTTTTGCAAAGGAACTCAACCAGTCGAAATATGCCCCATTCAAAGGAAATATGGATCTTGAGATGCTTGAACGTTTACTCAAGCAGGACGGGCACCGTATTCCGCTTGTGTATATGACGGTCACGAATAACAGCGGAGGCGGCCAGCCGGTATCTCTGGAAAATATGAAGGCGGTAAGGATGCTCTGCAAGAAATATGAAAAACCGCTGTTTTTTGACGCCTGTCGTTTTGCGGAAAATACTTGGTTCGTGAAGAATCGCGAAGAAGGCTATGAGAAAAAAGAGGTTGCCGCGATTGTGAAAGAAATGTTCTCTCTCTGCGATGGGTTTACCGTCTCGCTTAAAAAAGACGGCCTTGGAAATATGGGCGGAGCCCTCGTCATCAAAAAACAGACACCATTTGCGAAAAAGCACACACCGCTCTTTAATGATCTCCGCGATCATCAGATTTTGACTGAGGGTCATCCGACCTACGGCGGGCTTACTGGTCGCGACATTATGACGATTTGCGTGGGGCTCAAAACGGCCATAACTCAACAATATTTAGATAGTCGTATCGGCCAAGTTCATGAGTTTGGGCGATATCTCAAAGAGCTCGATGTTCCCGTTCTCACCCCATTTGGTGGTCATGCCATCTACATCGACATGGACAAATTTTTTGAGGGAACTTCCCACATGCGTCCCGATTTCGGTGGCATTGCCTTGACCGGATTGTTGCTCTTAAAGGGCGTGCGTTTGTGCGAGCTTGGCGCTTTTGCATTTGGCGAAAATCATCCGTATAACTTTGTGCGCGCAGCAATTCCTCGGAACAAATATGAAATTCAGGATTTGTATTACGTGGCGGATTGCGTGAAGGCGCTCTACGAACAGCGAAAAAAACTCCCGAGGGCAGTGCCGATTTATGGCCGAGATTTAACCTTGAGGCATTTTAAGGCGAGGTTTGAGCTGAAGGAGATGGGGAAAAATTGATTTTCTCACCGCGACGGCGTATTTACCACCGCTGACAAAAAATATTATCAAAAAACAAGGAGAATGGGTCATATCATGCTCTTGAAAGATTACGGACAAAAACGGTAGACTGCCTTCGATGGAAAAGGCTCAGGAGATCGCGAAAATACTGCTCGATATCGGCGCGGTAAAAGTAAACATGAACCCGCCATTTACGTGGACCTCGGGAATTCAATCGCCGGTTTATTGTGATAATCGAAAACTTATTTCATATCCAAAGGAACGTAAACAGATTGTGGATGGGTTTGCTGATATGTTTCACGCGGCGGGTTTGAACCCTGAATATATTGGCGGGACGGCGACGGCGGCCATTCCCTGGGCGTCATTCTTGGCTTACGAACTCGATCTCCCCATGATTTACATTCGGCCGGAAAAAAAGGAGCATGGAGCCGGCAAGCAGGTTGAGGGAGAGTTGCCGCCGGGCAAACGGGTGCTCATTGTGGAAGACCTTATTTCGACGGGCGGATCTTCCGTGAATGCGGCGCGCGCGGTGCAAACCGAATGCCAAGGCGTTGTCACCGATATTTTTGCCATTGTGACGTGGGAGCTGGAGGAATCCAAAAAACAATTTATCGATGCGGGATTGAAGCTTTCTACCCTCACGAATTTTTCGAATATCATCGGATTGGCGCTCGAACGAAAAATGATCTCTCAAGAAGAATGGGGGAAGATTTTAGAATTTAAAAAAGATCCGCGCAGATGGGCAAAGAATGCCGGTTTGTAAGATATGGCTTCAAAAACTATTCATTTCGCCGATCGGCTCGTTGCTGCCATTCAGCAGAAAGGCACCCCGATTTGCGTTGGTTTAGATCCGCGACTGGACCAAATCCCGTCTTTCATCAAAAATGAAAAGATTTTGGAGAAGGGAAAAACTTTTGAAGCGGTTGGCGAGTCCTTTTTGGATTTCAATAAAGGAATTATTGATGCAGTTGCAGACTTGGTGCCAGCAGTAAAGCCGCAATTCGCTTTTTACCTTCAATACGGTTTCGCCGGCGTGCAGGCGTTTGAAGAAACATGCAAATACGCCCAGGAAAAGGGACTTATCGTCATTGCGGATGCAAAATGTAACGATATTGGATCAACCGCAGAGGCATACGCTCAGGCTTTTATCGGTGAAACCTTCGACTGCGATGCCGTTACCGTGAATCCCTACCTGGGATATGACGGGGTGAAGCCTTTTATAGAGGTGTGCAAGAAGCGCGGCAAGGGGATTTTTGTCCTCGTAAAAACTTCAAATCATTCCTCGAGCGATCTGCAGGACCGTATGACGGAAGATCATCTGCGAAATTACGAAGTGGTGGCGCATCTCTTGGAGTCGTGGGGCGCGGATGAAATCGGAAAATCAGGATATTCTTCTATCGGCGCGGTGGTAGGTGCTACGTATCCCGAGGAAGCAAAACGCCTGCGCGAACTCATGCCTCATGCATATTTTTTGGTGCCCGGGTATGGTGCACAAGGAGGTAAGGCGGCTGACGTAAAGGCTTGTTTTAATAAGGATGGACTGGGTGCGCTTATTAATTCCAGCCGAGACATCATTTTTGCATGGCAAAAGGTCGGTGCCAACGAACATAATTATGCCGATGCGGCCCGAGCCGCGGTGCTGGAGATGAAAAAAGCGCTAAGTAAGGCTATATAAATTTCGCCATTCTTGTATGGTCAGAGTTTCCGCTCGCCGCGTTTCCTCAATGCCGGCTTTTTGTAAAATCTCTTTTGGAAAAACCGCGCGGAGCATTTTACGTTTATGAGAAAAACCTTGGTGGATGAGGCTAAAATATTTTTCCATATCATCCTTCGATAGGCTCAGGGTAACGGCAGAGGGGAAATCTATTCTTAAAATCGCGGAATCGACCTTTGGGATAGGCCTGAAGTTGTGTCGTGAAACAGAAGCGATAATTCTTGGATTTCCGAAGGCTTGTACATGTAATGCAAGAACATTCATGCGCGGAGGCTTTGCACAGATTTTCTGGGCAACTTCTTTTTGCACAAGGAGAACCGCGCGCTGCGGTAAATTCTGCGGATTCTCGCGAATGAAATGATCAAGGAGCGGGGAGGTGATCGAGTAGGGGATATTTGCTATAAGAAAATATGGTTCAGGCGGTGGCGGCACGTTCAGGGCATCAGCATGCGCGAGCTGCAGTTTTGTATCTCCGTGAAAACGGGAGCGGAGAGATGTAAAAAGTTGTTTATCTTTTTCAATCGCTATTATTTTTCTCACATTCGGCAAAAGAGCTTCGGTGAGAATCCCAAAGCCTGGTCCAACCTCAACCACGAGCTCGTCACCGGTGAGCTGAGCCGTATCAATAATTTTTTGGACCACCCGCGGATTTATGAGGAAATTTTGACCGAGCGATTTGCGCGGGCGGAAGTTCGAGAGATCCATTTGCGTATTTCTTCAAAAAACAGAATGCTTGAGGCCGCTGCCCCAAGCCAGAGCCATTGGGAAACATTGAGCGGGCTTGTTTTGAGGTATGTTTGAAAGAAGGGGATTTGAACGAGCATGATTGTTGATACGACTGAGAATAATACCGCTCCGATGAGATGGAGATTTGCAAAAAAGTTCACGTGGAAAAATGACACCGATGCACTCCGGCTGTTAAAGGCATGGATCATTTGCAGTAGCGTGAGCACGACAAAGGCCATTGTTGAGGATTGGATATAGAGGGCTGAATCCATTTCAATATTTTGGCCGAGCCGCCATCCGTGGGTCCAGAGATTCCAGAGAAACACCCCAGTGGTTACGAAGGCAATCCACAATCCGCTCGCGAGACAGCGGCGAATGAACGGCCACTCCATAATCTTGGCGTCAGGTCGACGAGGGGGCCGCTCTAAAATATCTCGATGCACGGGTTCCACACCAAGAGCGAGGGACGGAAACACATCGGTGAGGGTGTTAATGATGAGCATAAATACGGCTGTCAGAGGTGCTGGCAGTCCAATAAAAATGGTTGAAAAAACCGCCAAAACTTCCGCAGTATTGGAAGAAAAAATAAAGTAGACAAATTTTTTCATGTTTTCATAAATAGTTCGTCCTTCGATGACCGCGGTCACAATGGTGCCGAAGCTGTCATCCGTTAGCACCATGTTGGCGGCTTCTTTACTGACATCGGTTCCCGTAATACCCATGGCAACGCCAATGTCCGCTCGTTTGAGCGCCGGCGCATCGTTGACGCCATCACCAGTGACTGCCACGACTTCTTTTGCCTCTTTCAAGGTTTCAACGATTCTCAGTTTGTGTTGAGGGCTCACGCGGGCAAAAATCGTTTCTTGTCCGGGCGCAAGGAGTTTTTTTAATTTTTCCGGTGACAATTTATCGAGCGCTTCCCCCGTTACAATGTTTACCCCATATGATTTCGCGATGCCGAGTTCTTTGGCGATGGCATGGGCCGTAAGCCCGTGGTCGCCAGTGATAATGAATACCCGAATCCCCGCCTTATGGGTGAGTTTCACGGCTTCTTTTACCTCATCCCGCGGCGGATCAATCATGCCGACAAGTCCCAAGAAAATGAGGTCTCTTTCAATGTCTTCTTTGGCATATTTTCGTTGAATCTCTTTCGAGAGTGATTTGTAACCCACGGCGATAGTGCGGAGCGCCCGGTTGGCCATGAGTTCATTGCGTTTGAGAAGGTTTTCTTTATGCTCGGCGGTGAAGGGGATGATTTTTTCGTCCTCCAAAATGTGAGTACAGAGGTTGAGGAGCGAATCAGGGGCGCCTTTCACATACGCCTTTACTTCAGCGGTATCCATTTCTTGCGCAACGACCGACATGCGTTTTCGCGCCGAATCAAAAGGGAGCTCAAAAATTCGTTTGTGTTTCTGGAGCGTGTTTTCTATAAAAATGCCGGCTTTTTCTGCAACGGTTAAAAGCGCTCCTTCCGTCGGATCACCAAGGATGCGCCATTGATTCTCGATTTGGGTTAGGTGGGCGTTATTGCAAAGAGTCGCTGCCCGGAGGAAGAGTTCAAAATGGGAGTAAAATGGCGACTTTTTTGATACCAGATACGCAAGATCATTTTTTTCGTACTCAAAATAATCAGGCTGCTGGGCATGTCTGTGCACCGAAAAGCTCCCCTGTGGTTCATAGCCCACACCGCGCACGGAGACTTCGTAGTCATCGAGAATGATTTCTTGTACGGTCATTTCGTTTTTGGTAAGGGTGCCGGTTTTATCGGAACAAATGACCGTGGTGGAACCAAGCGTTTCCACTGACGAGAGCTGTTTTACGATGGCATGTTTCTTTGCGAGCCGCTGTACGCCGATGGCAAGCGCTACGGTGATGGTTGCCGGTAAGCCTTCCGGGACGGCAGCAACGGCCACGGAAACGGCAAAGAGGAGGGTGTCAATGATTTCCCGGCCTTGCACAAAAATTCCGATCAGGAAAAGTATGAAGGAAATTCCAATCGTTACTTTGCCCACAAATATGCCGATGTGGGCGAGTTCTTTTTGAAGAGGACTTTTGTCTTTTTTTGTGGAAGTGGTCAGCGCCGCGATTTTTCCGAATTCCGTCCCCATACCGGTTTTCATCACTACCGCGCGTCCTCTTCCAGAAGCGATCTGCGTTCCCATAAAGATGGCGTTGTTTTTTTCGGTATCCTTTGCGACCGGCACCGATTCGCCGGTTAAAATCGATTCATCAACCCGTATTTCGCTTTCCTCAAATAAATGGCAGTCAGCGCTTACTTTGTCCCCTTCATTTAAAATGAGGATGTCACCGGGGACGAGTTCAGACGCTTCAATGAGTTTTTCGTGCCCATCGCGAACCACTCGAGCTTTTGGGGCAAGGAGTTTTTTAAGGGCTTCAATCGCCTTTTCCGCTTTAAATTCCTGAAAAAATCCGATAGCAGCGTTGATGAAAACGATCCCGATAATAATGGTGGCATCGATTCTTTCGCCGGCAAAATAAGCAAAGACGGCTGCCACGATCAAGATGATCACCATGAAATCCTTGAATTGCCGGAGGAATTGGAGAAGAAGGGGCGTCTGTTTCTTCCCCTCAATGATGTTTGGGCCAAATTGCGAAAGTTTTTTTTGGGCCTCAAGCGTGGTGAGGCCACGATGTTCCTTTATTTGAGCTGTTTCTTGCGCCACACGGCAATTTTAGCATGATCTCCCGTGAGGAGCACAGGAGGAACCTTGAGGTTTTTATAGACGCGGGGCTTCGTGTAATGAGGGTATTCTTTTTTGCCGTCGAGCGCTTCGGTAAAAGAATCTTCATGTGCAGATTTTTCATTTCCTAACGCTCCTGGAAGAAGGCGCGTCACGGCATCAATAATAACCATGGCTGGCAACTCACCCCCCGTGAGAACGTAATTTCCAATAGAAATTTCTTCATCTACACACAGTTTTTTTACCCGTTCGTCAATTCCTTCGTACCGACCGCACAAGAGGATGAGCCCCGGTTTTTTTGCGAGTCGTTTCGCCATTTTGTAATCAAATACTTTTCCCGTTGGCGTGAGGTAAATGACCGGCGCACGGCGATTTTTCCGTTTCACGGCGGTGACAGCATCGACAAGAGGCTGAGGGGTCATGACCATGCCGGCTCCACCTCCGTACGGCGAATCATCGACCTTGCGATGTTTGTCTTTGCTATACGCCCGAATATCATGGAACCGAATTTTAATAATTTTCTTTTTCTGTTCACGCCAAAGAATGCTGTCTTCTAAATAGGAATCCAGCAGGTGAGGGAAGATGGTGAGAACATCGAATGTCATCCTAACGTTTCGAGAACTGCGGAGCTCTCCGGGCACGCTTCAAGCCATATTTTTTGCGTTCTTTTATGCGAGGATCGCGAGTCAGGTATCCAAATGGTTTGAGGGTCGTTCTCAGATCGGCTTGGTATTCCAGCAAGGCTTTCGCAATGGCATGCCGAATGGCTTCGGCCTGGGAATGAATCCCGCCGCCGAATACTTTTACTGAAATATCGAACTGTTTTTGGTTATTCGTTACCTTGAGCGGCGAAACAACCTTGTCCTGGTCGGTGAAAACCGGAAAGTAGTTTTCAAACGTTCGATTGTTGATGGTGATAACGCCTTTCCCGTTCGTAAACATGCGGACGCTCGCAATCGATGTTTTCCTTTTTCCATAAGCATAGAAATAAGGGCCCAGCTTTTTTGGAGCAGAAGAAGTTTTTGATTCGACCGGTTTTAAAGCCGGTTTCACGCGAACGGCGGCGGATGCTTCAGGCGTTTTTACAGCTTTCGGAGCCGCTTTTTTCGGAACTTTAGCTGTCGCTGGTTTCTTTTTGGCAGGACTTTTTGCCATAATTAAGAGAGTTTAAGAGGTTGCGGAGATTGGGCTTTGTGCTCGTGCGTTTCGCCCGGAAAGAGGTGTAATTTTTTGATGAGTTTTCTGCGAAGTTTATTACGAGGGAGCATGCCCCACACGGCATCGTAGAGCACTTTATCGGGTTTTTTCTTCATGATTTCTCGAGCGCTTCGTGACCGGATCCCACCAGGATACTGAGTATGCCAGTAGTAGAGTTTGGTGTCTAATTTATCTCCGGCCAGCCGAATTTCTTTGGAATTCAAGACAACGATGTGATCGCCGCAGTCGAGCTGTGGAGTAAAATGGGGCTTTCCCTTACCGCGGAGCACGTTCGCAATTTTCGTGGCTACCGGTCCGAGGGTGAGGCCTTTTACATCTACGAGATACCATTTCTTCTCGAGATCTTTTTCCGTTGGCACGTACGTTTTTTGAGCTTTTGGCGTTTTCATACAAGTTGAATTTGAACAAGGGAAGCATTATCGCCTTTGCGCATGCCCAGGCGGGTAATGCGGGTAAAACCTGAAGCGCGTTTTTCGTACTTCGGTTTCAGTTCATCGATGAGTTTTTTATAAGTCAGACCATGCGCGGTATTCGCGCAGTAATTTGGCAGTAAACGGATGGCTTCACGTTTCTCTTTTTTCTGAACTAAACTCATGAGTCTCCCGAAGCGAGAAGCAAGAACCTTCGCGCGGTTCGCCGTCGTGTGCACACTTCCGTGGAGTACAAGATCCGCCACGAGATTTTTCACGAGTGAATCTCGGTGAGATTTTTTAAGTCCAAGTTTCTCCAGTTTTTTCTTATGACGCATATAAACTTTTTAGCTTTCGGATAATTTCAAGCTGCGTGTTTCAAGAGCGGCCTGAACCTCCGTAAGGGCTTTTTTCCCAAAACCCCGAAGGTTCGTGAGTTTGCTTTCAGAGCATTTTGTGAGCATTTCGATGGATCCGATATCCCCATTAATGAGGGCGTTGAGCGTGCGAGGGGAGAGTCCTAAAATTTCAATCGGCGTGTAAGCTTCCTGAGTTGGTTTTTTCGATTCTTCTTCCTTTGCTTTGGCCGTGATCTTCGTGACATCGGTCATGAAGTCGGATTCGACCGCTACTTCTGCGACGTTAAAGAGGCTGAAGTATGATTTGAGAACGTTCGATGCAAATTTCAGAGCATCCTCCGGAGTGATCGCGCTATTCGTTTGAATTTCGAGCGTGAGTTTGTCGAGATTGGTGAGAGAACCAACGCGGGCCGATTCAATGTCGTAACGGACCTTTTTTACGGGAGAGAAGAATGCATCAACCATAATAATGTTGGCCGTATCATCCGTTTTCTGCATCTGCGCCACCGGTAAATATCCAACGCCTTTTTCAATGCGGATTTCCATGTTGAGCTTTCCGCCTTTATCGAGGGTCGTAATGTAGAGGTCCGGATTAAGAACTTCCACGTCGCTTGGGAATTCAATATGCTTGGCGAGCACCACGCCCTCTTTATTTACTTTAAGAACGGCCATGGCAGGCTCTTTAGAAGCTTTTTTGAGCTGGAGGAGCTTGAGGTTCAAAATGATGTCGAGGACGCTATCTTTCACCCCTTTTATAGTTGCATACTCATAGGTAATGCCATCGATGCGAACACCGGTCACTGCAGCTCCAGGAAGGGAGGAGAGGAGCACCCGTCGAAAGGCATTCCCAATAGTCATTCCATATCCGGTCGGGAGCGGACTCACCGTAAATACGGCATGAAAATCAGTAATTTTCTGAATCCGGATCTTGGGAATACCAATTTCTTCTTGGATGTAATGCATAAAAAAGGGTTTAGGGTATAGGGATTAACGTGAGTAAAATTCGATAATCATCTCGGGCGCAATCGAGGCCTCGAGATCTTCTTTCTGGGCTTTACTGATAACCTGGCCGGTGAGATTTGCTTCATCGACTTTCAGCCATTTTGGTGACGTGACTTTTTTCTTAGCAAAATGTTCAAAAACCGGCATAGATTTATTCTGTGATCTTACGGAAAACGTATCCCCTTCGTTGAGGTGGGCAGAAGGGACGTTGATACGGCGTCCGTTGAGATTGAAAATGCCGTGGGTCACATACTGGCGTGCTTGGCGTCTTGTAGAAGCAAATCCTGCGCGGAAAATAATATTGTCGAGACGATGTTCGAGCTGCCGTAAAAGTTCGGATCCGGATTCTTCCTTACTGGACGTAGCATTTTGGTAATAGCGCTGTATTTGCTTTTCGGACACCCCAAAAATGCGACGTGCTTTCTGCTTTTCGCGCAGCTGCTTGGCATAGTCGGATTTTTTCCCGGTGGAGTCTTTGCCATGCATACCAGGCGGATAATTTCTCCGTACGCCGGCGCACTTGTGTTTATCGCACAACTTTACGCCTTCCCGGCGGCAGAGACGACAGATTGGTCCAATGTAACGACCCATAAAAAGATTTTCTTAATTACCTATGATTTTTTATACGCGGCGGGCTTTGCGAGCCCGGCATCCGTTGTGCGGAATGGCTGTTTGATCTTTAACCGACTCAATGGAAACTCCACTGGCATTGATCGCTCGCATCGCCTGATCACGACCGCCACCAGTGCCTTTAACGGAGATGTGGACGCGTTCAACGCCCAGAAGTTTGGCTTTGTTCATAGCGTTTTCCACGGCAACCGAGGCCGCGTAAGGAGTAGCTTTTCGCGTCCCTTTAAATCCACATGATCCTGCAGACGCCCAGCAAACCACGTTTCCATTTGGTTCTGTCACGGTAACAATCGTATTGTTATAGCTCGCCTGGATATACACATTCGCTTCTGTGACAGAATGCTTCTTGCCTTTCTTTTTGCGCTTTTTAGGGGCAGCGGCCTCCGGGGAATCGGAAGTACCCTGCACCTTCGGTTCTTTTTCAGCAGCGGTATCAGGTTTTTTCCCCGATTCCGGCGCTTCTGGTTTTTTTGCTTCGTCAGCCATAGAAAAATTTATTTGGTTACTTGTTTCTTATTTGCGACGGTCATACGTCTTCCTTTTCTCGTTCGAGCATTCGTTTTGGTTCGTTGTCCACGCACCGGGAGTCTCTTGCGATGTCGAAGACCCCGATAGCAACCCACTTCTTGGAGCCGCTTGATATCCAGCTGAATTTTTCTCTTCAAATCCCCCTCGACTGGTACCTTGCTCAAGTATTCCCGAATCTTATTGAGATCCACCTCATTTAAATCGCGTACTTTTGTATCCATAGGGATACTGAGGTCCTTTAAGATTTTCCGAGAGAAGCTTCTGCCAACGCCATAGATGAGCGTGAGGCCAGCTTCAACGCGTTTATGATCCGGGATGTTCACACCTGCAATACGAGCCATAAGAAAGAGATTTAACCTTGTCGTTGTTTATGCTTCGGGGTTTTACAAATAACGCGCACCACGCCTTTTCGGCGAATGACTTTGCATTTGTCACAAATCGTTTTTACGGATGCGCGCACTTTCATAATCTAACGTCGGTAAGGCGGAGGGGGGCCCTTTCGTGTATCAACTTCCTTGTAGCGATAGGTGATTCTTCCTTTCGCAATGTCGTAGGGATCAAGTTCGATTTTTACGCGGTCGCCGGGAATAATTCGGATGTAATTCATCCGCATCTTTCCCGAGATGTGGCCTCGGACAATAAAGTTGTCAGGATAATTCGGATCGGTAATGCGGATTTGAAAACAGGCGCTTGGGAGAGTTTCTATGACGACACCGTCGACTTCGATTTTGTTGCCCTTGGGCATTATTTATCGTGAAATGATATTTTTTAAGAAAGCAGACGGATATTAGCTAAAACAAAACTTATCTGCAAAGCGAAAGTAAAAAATCTATTGCGGATATACGCTGTTTATGTTGTTTTTATATTTTGTGAGGACTTCGTAACCTGATTGGGTGATGGCAATAGTATGCTCGATTTGGCAAGCAGCTGAACCGTCGCGAGTTACAGCCGTCCAACCATCAGAGAGAATGTCAACAAAACGTTTTCCCATAGCGATAATCGGCTCTATGGCAATGACCATGCCGGGGATGAGAATTGGGCCTTTTCCTTTTTTCCCCCAATTCGGTACTTCTGGTTCTTCGTGGAGGTTTCGTCCAACCCCATGGCCAATAAAATCACGCACCACCGAGTAGCCGTGAGATTCAATCCACTGCTGGACAGCAAATCCAATATCTCCAATATGCACTCCGGGTTTTATTACATGGAGCGCTTTTTCGAAGGACCGTTGAACGGTCTGAACAAAGGTCCGAATTTCTGGTTTTACATTTCCTACAAGAACCGTCACAGCCGCATCGGTGTGAAAACCCTTGTGGATGACACCGCCATCGATGCTGACGATGTCGCCGTCCGAAAGCGTGCGTTTCCCGGGAATGGTGTGAACCACTTCTTCATTCACCGAAGTGCAAATAACACCAGGATACCCACGATACCCCTTGAAGGACGGAGCGACATTGAACTTGGCTATGAGAATTTCGGCTTTGAGATTGAGTTCTTCCGTTCGTATGCCGACTTTCGTCATGAGCGCGAGCTCGTGCAAAATCTCCGCAAGAATCTTTCCGCCTTCCCGCATGGCCTGGATTTCGTCCGGCGTTTTTATGTGGATCATAGGAATAATTTGGCAGTAAGTTCACGCGTTACTTCATCGATGGTGCCGGCGCCATCAAGGGCAATCATCTTTTTGGCCGCACCCCACCGTTCAATGATCGGCAGCGTTTCTTTATAGAAAATGTCGAGGCGGGTTCGAATGGA